>OGRE01002830.1_pt1 | contig 11442 bp, 8 predicted proteins | sample 1553421 | NCBI WGS metagenome assembly OGRE01 (sample SAMEA2580076, study PRJEB22360) | human gut metagenome | biome: human gut; feature: human-associated habitat; material: faeces | place: Denmark | collected 2008/2010 | reverse complement strand
GTGGCCATCATCGGCTTCAACCTGGCTCCGAGCGTGTGGAACAACTTCAAGGTCGCTCCCGACACCGCCATCGTCACCCTCGTGGCCGTGCTGCTCGTCGCCGTGTTGTTCAAGGGTCTGCTCGGCCGACTCAACATCCTCATCGGCGTGATCATCGGCTACGCGTACGCCTGCTTCCGTGGCCAGGTCGACTTCTCAGCCATCGGCAAGGCCGCATGGGTCGGTCTGCCGGAATTCCGTCTGCCGCAGGTCGACTTCACCATCCTGCCGATGTTCATCCCAGTTGTGCTCGTGCTCGTCGCCGAAAACGTCGGCCACGTCAAGTCCGTGTCCCAGATGACCGGCCGCGATTATGACGACCAGATCGGCACCGCCCTGTTCGCCGACGGTCTTGGTACTACCATCGCCGGTTTCGGCGGCGGTTCCGGCACCACCACGTACGGTGAGAACATCGGTGTGATGGCTGCCACCAAGGTCTACTCGACCGCCGCATACTGGTGCGCCGCTGCGTTCGCGCTGATTCTGAGCTTGTGCCCGAAGTTCGGTGCCATCATCAACACCATTCCTGCTGGCGTGCTCGGTGGCGTGACCACCCTGCTGTACGGCATGATCGGCATGGTCGGCATTCGTATTTGGGTTGAGAACAAGGTTAACTTCGACAAGCCGCTGAACATCATGGTTGCCGCGATCACCATGATCATCGCCATCGGCCAGTTCGCGTTCGCTTTCAATGGCATTTCCTTCAACGGCATCGCCATCGGCACCATCGTGGTCCTCGTCGCCTACCACGGCCTGAAGGCCATCGGCAAGGCTACCGGCACCATTGCCAAGGACGATCCGGACATTCTGTGACGGACGGCAATCAGCCGTATCGGACCCGTCGGTCTTATGGCCGGCGGGTTCTTTTTGTATGTGTTTTCATGCAAACGTTCCAACATATTTCGTCAATCGATCAATGTGTTGCGTTGAGCAGGTTTTATGATGGTGCGTGTAAGTGAATGCGCATGCGGCAAGGGAGGTATGATGAGCACTGCAGCAGGAAAGAAGATCGCTATCGTCACCGGTTCCGCGCTTGGATTGGGATATGAGCTGACTCGACAGCTGATCGCCAAAGGATGGTTTGTTGCTGGTATTGATTTCAATGGCGCACGTCAGGCGGAGTTGTCAAAGGCTTTTGCTGCCGACGAATACAGAGCTTTTGTGGGGGATATTTCCGACGAATCGTTCGTGAAGAACTCTGTTGCCGCAATCTCGAAAATCGGTCATATCGATTTGCTGATCAACAATGCCGGGCAGCCTTCGTTCAAAGTCCCGACCGCATACGAGGCGGCCGATGTGGACAAGTGTCTGAAGGGGCTGAAAGGCATGGTGTTGTGGAGTGTGGAAACGCTGAAAGCAGACGGTGAGCGGGATCTCAAAATCGCCAACGTCATGTCTACTGCGGCAACGCGAGGCAACCCCAACGAATCCGTGTACTGCGCCACCAAGTGGGGTGAGAAGGGCTACACCAAGAGTTTGCAGGCCGCATACAAGGGGACCAGTGTGAAAATCGTGGGTGTCTATCCGGGTGGCATCGACACCCCGTTCTACCGTGACAGCCATGACTACGTTTCAGAAGAAAAGCAGCATACCTTCATGCGTGCCAACCAACTGGCCGAAGTGATTCTGTTCAATCTGGTCAACGAAGCGAATCTGACCGTCACTGATATCGAAATCAACCGCAATCCGGCGTGAATATAACGAATATGAAGGATTGAAGGAACGTAAGAAAAAGTATCGGGCATAGGCTACAGTTATCAGGTTTGCGCAACGTGCGTAATATTTGACATGAAAGGCCATTGTGCCCGATACCGTTTTTGATGAAGATACCCTCGCAGCCGCTTCCGAAGCGATGGGCGAGGAAGAGGAACGCCCGCTGACATTCGCCGAACTCGGCGTTCCTGGTCCGCTGGTCCGCGTGCTTGCGGCCGATGACAAGAAAACCGCTTTTCCGATTCAGGCCGACACGCTTCCCGATTCGTTGGCTGGGCGAGACATTCTTGGCCGCGGTCGTACCGGCTCCGGTAAGACGTTGGCGTTCTCGATTCCGCTGGTCGCTCGTCTGGGTGAAGTGGATGCCAACGAATATGAGAATATGAGCCAGTTCCGCCATGAGGTTGATCGTGTGAAGCAGGCTCATGCCAAGGAGCGGCGCGCCGATGATTTCGTGCCTCATCCGCGTGGCTTGGTGCTTGCTCCGACCCGTGAGCTTGCCAACCAGATCAACGACGTGCTGATGCCACTTGCCCAGATATACGGCATCAACACCACTACCGTGTATGGCGGCGTACGTTATGCCCGTCAGATCCGTGACCTTCAGGCCGGTGCCGATATTGTGGTGGCTTGCCCAGGTCGTCTTGAGGATTTGATCGAACAGGGCGCGCTCACCTTGGACAAGGTTGAGGTCGCGGTTATTGATGAGGCCGACGAAATGGCCGATATGGGCTTCCTTCCGCCAGTCAAGCGACTGCTCGGCCAGATTTCGTTCGACGCACAGATTATGCTGTTCTCCGCCACGCTCGACCATGGTGTGGACGAAGTGGTGGAAACCTTCCTGTCTGATCCGAAGGTGCATAGCGTTGATTCCGCGACGGCGACCGTTGACGAGATGACCCACCATGTGTTCAAAACCACGCAGGGCAACCGTCACGAGCTGGTGCGCACCCTCGCTTCCGGCAAGGGCCGTCGCATTCTGTTCACACGTACCAAATTCCAGACGCAGAAGCTTGCCAAGGATTTAACGCAGAACGGCATTCCTGCGGCCGAATTGCACGGCAACCTGAGCCAGAACCAGCGTGACCGCAATCTGGCCGCTTTCAACTCCGGCGATGTGAACGTTATGGTGGCCACCGATGTGGCTGCGCGAGGCATCGACGTTTCCGGTGTGGAACTCGTAGTGCAGGTCGAACCGCCGGAAGATCCGAAATCCTTCCTGCATCGTTCCGGACGAACCGCGCGAGCCGGTCATTCCGGTGACGTGGTGACCATCATTCTGCCGAACCAGCGCCGCAGAACCCGTCGCATGATGCGTGAGGCCGGGCTGACGGTCGAACCGATCGACGTGACCCCTGATTCGCCGGAAGTGTTGGAGCTCGTTGGCGAAGTGGCCGAGCCGGTGTTCGGCTGGACGCTTGAGCAGTCGCAGCCGGTAGGAAATCCGCGCCGTAGGAAGAATGGCAAGGGGGGTGCCGACGGCGAACGTTCCGGCAGGCCGAACCGTTCCGGCGGGCGTAACAAGGATCGCGGCAAAGACAAGGGCGGCAAGCCGTTTAAGTCCGAACGTAAGGATCGTCGTGATCGCGACCAGCGTGAGGAGCGTAACGACAGCGCGAAGAAGTTCGAGCCGAAGAAGAACCGTGCGGAACGTCGTGCCGCCAAGTTCGAAGGTCGTGACAATCGTGAATTCGAAGCGCGTGAACATCGTTGGGAACATCCTGAAATTCAGGAGGAACGCCGCGAACAGCACGAGGAAAAGCGCAACAACAAACGTCGTGAAAAGTACACGCGCCTGCATGAGCAGCAGCGCAGCGACAATGAACAGCGCGAAACAACGAACAAGCGTAGGAACGACGGCGATTACGGCAATACCGACAATCGCAGGAAGCCGGGAAAGAAGAAGTCCGGACAGCTTGCGAAAAGGCAGGGTGCGCCAAGCAAGAAGCAGCGTAAGTCTGAAGCCCGTGCCGAGCGTCGATACGACGACGATCGTCGGTCTAAAGGCAAGAAGTATGACGAGCGTTCCTCGGATGCGAAACGCTATGACCGTCATACGGAAGTCAAGCGTGGCGGTCGCGGCGAACGTCATGACAAGCATGCAGGGCAGTCACGGCATCGTCATGCGAACATCAGGAAAGCGCCATTCCGTACGCGTTGATCGCTGAAAAGCAAAATCAAAGCTTGCGTAGCTGGTAAACAATAGAAAACGGTGTCCGCCAAGGTATATGAACACTTGGCGGACGCCGTTTTTTGTTAAATCTGATCATCTATTAATTTGCTTGGCTATATGAAAAGTTGCTCAGCCTGTAATCGGATTGTATTGGTCGTCTGCAGTGAAGCACTTACGGTACGCCATCACCATAATGAGACTGTCAGCCAGAAGCGTCAACGCTGCGATGGCGGCGAGAATCAGGAACTGGTATTTCGCCGCATCGATAGGATTGCCGCCGGCGATGATCTGACCGGCCATCATGCCAGGCACCGTCACAATGCCGCTGGAAGCCAGCGAGGCGGTAGTCGGCAGCAAACCCAAACGAATCGACGAGACGATGGACGGGCGCGCGGCCTCCCAAGCGGTCGCACCCAACGCCAGCAGCGTATCCACTTCGTCACGGCGTTCCTTCATGCTTTCGAAGAACCGGTTCAATCCAACCGCCAAAGCGGACACGGTATTGCCAAGCAGCATGCCGGTCAACGGTACCACCAATTGCGGCGCATACCACGGTTGCGGGCGAATGATCAATTCAGTGACCAACGAAATCATAATGAGCATGGTGATGACCAAGCTCAAAAACACGGGGCCGGCCAAGCCTTTCGGTACACCCTTGGCACGAGACAGGGTGATTTGCACGGCCGCGATCAGCATGAACATCACCAGCAGCAGCACCAGCCATGGATTGTTCGACTTGATGACGAACTCCATAATGAAACCCATGGCGCACAATTGCAGCAACGCGCGGCACGCCGACCATAGCAGTGTCTTGCCAATGCCCATGCGCATCGCTTCGGAAATGCCCGCGGCTACGGCAACCATAACCAATGCGATAAGCAGACCCCAAATATCAATGGAATAGTAATTGCCGCTCATGCCTGCGCTCCTTGCATCGAATCGGACTGTGCCGCGAAATCATTGGAATCATTGGTTGCTGTGGTTCGCGGAGCATTCGCACTCTGCAATACGCCATTGGCCAGTGTAAGAATACGCGTGGCACGCCCATCCGGTGGACGATGGCGAATACGGATCACCGTCATGCCCCGCTCTGCGGCCTGAGCCATGATGGACGCCACCTTATCGGCGTTCTCATCATCCAAACCGGCATCAACCTCGTCGGCAAGCAGCACTTTTGGCGAAGTAAGCAAGGTGCGCGCCAAACTCACGCGGGCGGCCTGGCCTCCAGACAAGTCATGCGGAGCACGCCCCAAGTCAATATCCGCGCAGCCAATGGCGTCAAGCGTGGCTCGAATGCGAGCATCCGGCAGTAGATCGGCGGGTTTGAGAGACTTGCCGGACGACCATTTCCTGCCGAATCCTTGCTTGCCTTCGCCCGCACGAATAGCCAGTGTGAACGGTAAACGAATCGCCTCGGCCACACTCGAACCGATCAATACTGGCTTCTGCGGCAAATACGCCACCTGACTACGCCACTGCTGCGGTGTGAATTCGCTGGCAGAGCGCCCTTCAAGCTGAAAATCGCCGTTCGCATTCGGATTCAATCGTGCGAAAGCGGTAAGCAGACTACTCTTGCCCGATCCGGAAGGGCCGACCAAATCCACAATCTCACCAAGCTTCATATCAACGGATAATCCGCTGAAAATCGTGCGTTGCTCACCATCGACAGGCACGACACAGGAAACATTCGAAGCCGAAAAAACATACTGCATAATCCAACACCATACCGCTTGGCTGCCGGTCGGAAGCATTGGATGCGTTTCTTAGTGTCTTCTAAGCTGGATCACATTGCATGGGAATATTGCGTCTGCCAGTCACGAATTGAAAACACTGCTCGCCATCCTCTATACAAGAGCCGATCTTATTGAATTCCGCCATAAGCGAGATAAGTCCATCGACGAGCCGTTGAATGAACTGAGATTCGACGTGGACCGCATGAACATGATCATCTCCAATCTGCTCGACGTGGTGCAGGCAGACAATCCGGAAAACACCGTCAATGCGGCACATGATGGCGTTCGAGGCGTGATCGGCAAAGGCAAGAACGCTACTGAATAGCATCATTCATTCAGCTTGCTTACAGTAGTTTTCGTTGATATTCCAAGGAAAATCAGTCTCAAGGATGAGGTCGTGCCAACGTTTCGTGGACTACAACTGGCACGTTGGAAGTGAAAAATATGAAAGCAAGAAGTGAGCATGCGTGCATGGTTGATGAACATAAGTTTGGTGGATGGCTGGTTTCCGGCAACGTTGTTTTCGATAACCGCGGTGCTGGCGGCGATACTGCTGGGTATTGCAATATGGGAGATGATTGGCGGAAGCCGTGGCGGTGGTAAACGTGCAATTGCCGTAGTTGCGTGTCCGATGGTGATTGCGGTTATTGCCGGCATTGTCGGATTGGTGATTGCCTGGTTGCTGTCGGACGTGTTTGTGGTGTTCGGTGTTGAGCTGGGCCCGCGTGTGATCGCGTGGGCTGGTTGCGGTTGCGCGATCGTCGGTTTTGCGGTCAGCCATGCGATGCCGCATAGGGGAGTGTTGCGTGCCGTCGCCGTAATACTGGTGGTATGCGCAGTGTTTTCCACCGCCACCGGCATCGATCAGGCGTATGGAGAATATGCCACCATCGGATCATTGTTCGGCCAAGACGCCTATCGCGAAGCCGACCTGACGGGAATGGCGAAACGCAGCGATTTGATTAGCGTCACGCAATGGAGGCAGGAAGCGGCAGACGGTAGCATCAGCGATATTCCCGCACATGGCGAAGTCAGTAAAGTAAATATTCCAGCCGCAGCATCGCATTTCGAAGCGCGAAAGGCGCTGGTATATCTGCCGCCTGCAGCGCTTGCCACAGCCAAACACAAGCCGGCGTTGCCGGTCATACTGATGATGAGCGGCCAGCCGGGCTCTCCGGGGCGCGTGTTTGCCGCGGGTGGCATTCAAACCATGATGGACGATTACGCGCAGCATCATGACGGGCTCGCACCCATTGTTATTGCGGCCGACCAGTTGGGAGACGATTCGCATAACACCCTATGCGTGGATTCGCCGGTGTACGGCAAGGCGTTGACCTACTTGACGAAAGATGTGGTCGACTGGGTGAAAACCAATCTTCCTGCGGCACGGCAAGCACAAGATTGGGCGATCGCAGGTTTTTCACAGGGGGCCACATGTTCGCTGCAAATCGGTGCGAACCATCCGGATTTGTTCGGCACCATCATCCCCACCGGCAGCGAACTCAAACCGACCAATGGCAGTGAAAGCAGTATGATCAGCCGGTTCTTTCACGGCGATCGCACCGCATATGAGAAGCAGATTCCCATCAACGCCATTCGCAACCATGCGCCTTCGAACCAGACGCTTGTGATCGGCGCGGGGGAGCGTGATCGCGAGTCTGTGCGCAATGTCGAACTCATCGCACCGGTTGCTCAACAGGAGGGCATGCATGTTACGGCAGTCGAATCGCTCGGCAATGCGCATGACTGGCATGCCGTGCGAGACACGTTGCGGTATGGGCTTGTCGTATTCGGTTATAACACGGGACTGAGTGATGCTAAGCCGAAATTGGCTGACTATCCGAATCTTAAACGCATCACGATCTGACATGTCGTTTTGAAGCGTCAGCAACTCGCAGTCGCAAGTATCAATCTGAATCATCTATCGAATCATTAATCCGAATTATCGAACGGAAGCATTGTTATGACGACGCAATCGCAGGAATCAGCAGTAAAACCATTATTCGGCTTTCGCGCGCTCATATCCGATCTTGCCGACTGGATTCGTCGGCACCGTATGACCTTGGGCTTCGTGCTGTTCATCACGCTGTTCAATGTCGGCATGCAGCTCGTGTGCGGCATCAGACATACGCAATTTCCGCCGCAATTGTCGCGCGTGAGTTTTGACGCGCTCGCGCATGGGCATTGGTATACCGCGCCGATCTCACTGCTGTCGGTGCCTCATTTGGGTCGTCTGCTAATCGACATTCCACTGATACTCATCGCATTCGGCTTATGTGAAACGGTGATTGGAAAGGCGAAGACGGCATGGGTGTCGCTGATCACCACGCTTGGCGGCATAGCGCTCGGCATGGGATTATGCTCGCTGTTCGCAGGCAAAAGTCCGCAATGGCATGCGATTTCGCATGATGGCGCGATTCTGGGGCCGCTGGTTGTTGTGGTGGGCACGCTGATGTGTGCCAGCGCATTCACCGCCATGCTGTGGCGTCGGCGCATTCGTGTGATCGGCTATAGCGTGGTGCTGATCATGTTCTTATACCGTGGCGAAGCCGGCGATTATTGTTTGCTGGCTGCCGCGCTGATCGGTCATGTGCTTGGTTATTTGATGGCGTCCGAGAGTCAAGGCGATGTGTATAGGCATGGCGCCTTGTACGAGATGCGCAGGCTGATTGGTATGGCTGCCGGCGTGCAGGCGTTCGGTTCGCTGGTTGCCGTTTCCTCAAGACAATCATTCGGATTGCTCTCCATGTTCGGCTTGCTGACCGGTTCCACGGAATTCGACACGGAACAAGTGTTGGATTGCCTCAACGGTTTCTCGCATGCCAACTGTTTCGCGCAATATCGTATGATGCGATTCACCATGCCCGGAAACTGGCTGGTGTCGTTGATGCCGACGCTGATGCTGCTGTTGATCGCATGGGGTTTGTATCGCGGACGCCGCATTGCCGCCGTGTTAAGTGTGCTGTTCAATGCGTGCACGGTGGTACTTGCGATGCTGTTTTATGTGGTGCTTCCGCTGCAATATGTTGGCGATTCGCAGGCTGACACGTTGCCTGCGTTGGCTCGTCACGGTGCGTTTCACGCGATGTTTTCCACTATGGCATTGCCGTTGATTTTTATCGTTATCGTCATTGCGTTCCGTCAGTGTTTTACGATTCGCACTAGAAGTGAGATTATGTTGCGTGCTGTGGCAGATGCATTGTCGGCTTTTCTGTTGTTGGGATTGATGTATGTCGGGTATGGGCTTGCCTCTCCCGAGGATTTCAACGAAAGCCCGCAATTGATTGCATTGCTTGCCGATTATGCGCAACGATTGTTGCCGATCGGATTGCTGAGTGGTATCGAACCTGAGTTTGTACCCGTCGGGCAAATCTCCTTGCTGGTATATCAGTGCGTCGGTCCGGCGTTTTGGATTATCGCTCTGCTGTGTGTTTGGGAGTGTTTGCGGGATCGTTCCATGGTGAATGACGCTTCGCGCCATCGTGTTGACGCGATTATTCCGCTTGGCGGCGAATCCATGTCATTCATGGCAACTTGGGAAGGCAATGATTATTGGTTTTCTGCAACCGGACGTTCCGCAATCGCCTATCGAGTGTCGTACGGTATCGCATTGACGGTGACAGGACCATTCGGAGATCCAAACGAATATACGGAAGATCTCACTGATTTCGCAACATTCTGCACACAACATTCCTGGACGCCCGTGTTTTACAGCGTACACGAGCCACAGCGAGCCGAACTCGCCAAAGTCGGATGGGACTCACTTGACGTCGGCACGGAAATGATCGTCAATCCCAACGAATGGCAAACCCGAGGTAAGAAATGGCAGGACGTGCGCACCGCCATCAACAAAGCCAAACGAGATGGCATCACCGACGTGCTCACCACTTTCAAGGAGGCACCCTTCTCCGTACAAACGCAGATTCGTGAGATTTCCGCACAGTGGGCCGGCAAAAAGGCCCTGCCGGAAATGTGATTCACCTTGGGTGGCGTCGACGAACTGATCGACTCCCGGGTACGCCTGCTCTACGCGGTCGACGGCAACGGCAAAGTCCTTGGCGTAACCAGCTGGCTGCCCACCTATCGCGACGGCACAATCATCGGTTGGACACTTGACTTCATGAGGCACCGCACCGACAGCGTCAACGGCATCATGGAATTCCTGATTGCACGCATGGCTGAACGACTGCGCGACGAAGGCAACGCGGAATTCATGAGCCTATCGGCGGCGCCACTGGCCGGTATGGGATCCAACAAAGGCGAACACGAGGAAAGCGAAGTGTTACGTCATGCACTGCAAATGGTCGCAGACATCATGGAACCAGCATACGGATTCCACTCACTGTTCCGCTTCAAACTGAAATTCCACCCCGACGAAGAGAAAGTGTATATCTGCTATCCCGACGCGGCCAAACTGCCGCAAATATCGCTTGCTGTGGCGCAAGCCTACGTGCCGTCACTCACACCTGCCGAAGCCATGCGTTTTGTGCGCACCATCACGCCACATGATTGACGGTACGTCAGATTTGGCATGGTAGCAGCTTTGACAAAATGTCAGACTTGAGACGGTCCATGGTCCTGGGGTAGCTCGGGTCTACACTAAAGAACGGTTCATAAAGTACTACTTTTCCTGATGGAAGGGGTAAGCATGTCAGCTGAAGCAAACGTCGGCGTAGTCGGTCTTGCCGCAATGGGCGGTAGCCTCGCACGTAACCTCGCACACCACGGCAACAAAGTGGCCGTGTTCAACCGCTCCTACGGTCGTACCGAAAAGCTCATGAACGAGCACGGCAGCGAAGGCGAATTCTTCCCGGCGAAAACCCTCGAAGAGTTCGTGGACAGTCTCGTCAAGCCACGTACCGCCATCATCATGGTCAAGGCCGGAGAGCCGACCGACGCCATGATCAACGCGCTCGCCGACCTGATGGAACCGGGAGACATCATCGTCGACGCAGGCAACGCCTACTTCCCAGACACCATTCGTCGCGAGAAGGAAATCAGCGCTCGCGGCTTGCATTTCGTCGGATGCGGCGTGTCCGGTGGTGAGGAAGGCGCTCTGCTTGGACCTTCCATGATGCCGGGAGGCTCCGAAGAATCCTGGAAGACGCTGAAGCCGATTTTCGAATCCATCGCAGCAAAGGCCGAAGGCGAGCCGTGCGTCACCCATATCGGACTTAACGGTGCCGGCCACTTCGTCAAGATGGTGCACAATGGCATCGAATACTCCGATATGCAGCTCATCGCTGAAAGCTACGATCTGATGCGTCGCGGCCTTGGCATGACCCCGGCTGAGATCGGTGACGTGTTCGAGGAATGGAACAAGACCGAACTTGACTCTTACCTGATCGAAATCACCGCCGAAGTGCTGCATCAGGTCGATAAGAAGACCGGCAAACCGCTGGTTGATTTGATTGTCGACCATGCCGGCATGAAGGGTACTGGTACGTGGACCGTGCAGACCGCACTGTCTCTGGCCGTTCCGGTCACTGGCATCGCCGAAGCTGTGTTCGCCCGTGGTCTTTCCTCCGAAGCTGATCTGCGTGAGGAAGCCCAGAAGCAGGGCTTCGCCGGCCCGAACGGCGAACTGAACCTGAACAGCGAGGAGAAGAAGGCCTTCATCGAAGACATCCGCCAGGCCCTCTACGCCTCCAAGATCGTCGCCTACGCCCAGGGCTTCAACGAGATCACCACCGCCGCCAAGGAATACGGTTGGGACATCGATCTGGCTGCCGTGGCACGCATCTGGCGTGGCGGCTGCATCATCCGCGCGAAGTTCCTCAACCG
>OGRE01002821.1_pt1 | contig 11471 bp, 3 predicted proteins | sample 1553421 | NCBI WGS metagenome assembly OGRE01 (sample SAMEA2580076, study PRJEB22360) | human gut metagenome | biome: human gut; feature: human-associated habitat; material: faeces | place: Denmark | collected 2008/2010 | reverse complement strand
GTGCGGCAGGGCCAGATTCATCCGGATGGGGTCCGGCCACGCAAACGCCGCGCCGTCCTGCCAGATGACACCGGCACGCGCTCCGCGCTCCTCCAGTTCCCGCAGCGTCATATGGTGCTCCTGCAGCCATGCGGCGCAGTCCAGAAACAGCATATAGGTCCCCTGCGGCTGCATGACCTGCACACCGGGGAAGTGAGCGGCGATGAAATCGCAGGCATAGCGGATGTTGTCCGCCAGCACGGGGCGCAGCTCGTCGAGCCACTGTGCGCCCTCGTCCGAATAGGCTCCGAGCAGGGCATGCAGCGAGAGCACGTTGCAGGAATTGTAATGGCTGAGGTCGCCCTGCCGCGTCACACGGTCGCGCAGCCATGGGTCGGGGATGATGTGGTACGAGCCGATGAGACCCGCCAGCGAGAACGTCTTGCTCGGGGCATAAAATGCGGCCGTGCGGCGGCGTGCATCGTCCGAGACGGAAAGCGTGGGAATGTGCCGATAGCCCGGCAGGATGAGATCGGACCAGATCTCGTCTGAGAGGACAAAGCAGTCGTTTGCGGCATAGACCTCCATGGCCTTTTCCAGCTCCCAACGCTCCCAGACGCGGCCCGTCGGGTTATGCGGCGAGCAGAGGATGGCAAGGCGGATGGAATGCTCCTTCAGGCGGCGGTCCATGTCCTCGTAATCCATGCGCCAGACTCCGTTTTCATCGCGGCGCAGGGGAGAAAGCTCCGCTTTGCGGCCGAGATTATCCAGAACATGGGTAAAGCCGATGTAGGCCGGGGCGTGCAGCAGCACGGCCTCTCCGGGGACGGTCAGGGCCTGCACGGCCGAGCTGACGCCGCCAAGCACGCCGTTTTCATAGCCGATGTCCGCGCGCGTCAGGCCGGTCAGGCCGTTGCGCGTCTCCTGCCAGCGGAGAATGCAGTCAAAATATTCATCCGGCATGGAAAAATAACCGAAGTTCGGAAAAGCGAGACGCTTATGCATCGCCTCGAGGATCGGCGGCGCGGTCGGGAAGCTCATGTCCGCGATCCACATGGGGATGCGCTGCGCCGGAGCAGGGCTCACGCCCCAGGGATCGATGTTTGCGGCAATGGAATCCGCGCCGGTGCGGTCGAGCACCGTGATAAAATCATATTTCATAGTCCCTCCTGCGGCAGCTCCGTTTTTCGGATATGCCGTTTGGTTTATCATACCGGAAAGACAGAAATTTGTCAACTCCGGCAGGGGAGCGCTTTGTGACAATGACAGGAACGACCGATTTTTATGCGGCAGATTCCAGCAAAATATACAAGTTTTTTCCGAAACGGGTGTTGACAAATTGCGCGGGCGTATACTACAATAGCCGCAAAGGAGTGATCTTGTGAAGGTTCGTGTGATCGATAAACCCTGCCTTTTCGCGGAAACCGTCTATCTTTTATACTATTATATAAATGGAATAGCATATACAAGAGACTATGAGCGTGTAAACCGAAAATTCGGCCGCTACTTGCTCGAGAAGGAGGATCAGGGCCTGCAGCTGGCGCAGGAGCTGGATCGTATCTCCGCAGCCGTCACGCAGACGCTCGACCCGCATCAGGCACGGCTGCGCTATTTTTTTGAAAAGCTGCCGGGAACGGATGAGAAGACCTGCTGCTGTCTTGCGCACACCATGCTCGTGGCCACGCCGCTCAACTGCACCGATATTGACTCGTTTGCCGCCGAGCTGCTGCGCATGTTCCGGTATATGTCGGGCATTGGCTTCAAGATCAACGACATGAACACCATGGGCCTCGTTCTGGAGCCGCTTGATCCGCAGGAGGAGCCGGAGCCGCCGCAGGTGCAGCTGGAACGGCTGCCATGCTCCATGGAGGCACGATGGGAGATCCTGCGCGTGCTGACGGAGTTTGAGACCTATCTGCGCGAGCTGACGGAGCTGCTCCGCCCGGTCGCCGAGCAGCTGGCGGCCGAAATGCAGGCATTGACCGAGCGGAATCGCGCGCAGCTGGCCATCTGGGAAAAGTACTTCCAGACGCACTCCGTCGACACGTTCCAGCAGGAGATGTTCCGCGCGTCGTATCTCTTCACGCAGGAGATGCAGCCGGATGAGGTCTGGATCGCGCTGTGGAACTTCAACATGGTCGGCTTCTGGACGGAGTGGTTCGAGAGCGGCGGCAAGACCGTGCGTATTGCCTATCTCGGCGCGAACCTCAGCTTTGAATTTGCGGCGGCACATCAGGTCCGGCCGGATGCCGAGACACTGTGCGCCATGATGCGCGCCTTGACCGGTAAGGACAAGCTGGAGATCCTGCGGCGCTGTGCCGCAGAGCCGTTTTCGGCGGCACAGCTTGCGGCCTCGATGAACCTGAACTCCGGCACGGTCTCCCGGAACGTCTACGGGCTTTACAAGCTCGGCTATCTGGAGACGCGCGGCGACGGTGAGCGCGTGAATTACATCACGCGGCCCGATGCGCTCGAGCGCCTGTTCCGCTGGGTACTGGAATACGTCAGCGAACAGAAGTAAGATATGGCCCGTTCGGTACCTGACCGGTGCCGGACGGGTATTTTTTACCAAATTTTTACGCCGTCAGGACTATACGACTATTTATGAGACAAATATTAAAAATAAATGCTTGCGATTTTCCTGTGTTTATGGTAACATTGGGTCAGAGCTGCAAAAATTGCAGCTTGCCGCCGCAATACTGCCGACTCGGCAGGAACGGCGGGCCCGCGTACCCGGCTCGGGTGCATCAAAAAGAAGGAGGAACAGAGATTATGAGAAGTAACGTTCGCCGGCTCTTTTCGCTGCTGCTGGCAGTCGCCCTGGTGCTCGGCCTGGGTCTGACCAGCGTCGCTGCGATCGAGAGCTCTCTCCTCACGCTTCAGGTCACATCCCAGCATGTGATCCGCGGCGATGAGGTCTGCGTCGCCGTGAACACGGAGGCAGACGGCGTCGTGGCAGACGGAAAGCTGACCTTTGCCTACGACAGCAAGAGCCTGAAGTTCGTCGGCGCAGAGGCAGGAGAGGCCTGGCCCGCAGGCACGGAGCTCAGCCTGAAGGTCAACTCCGGCAAGAAGGACGCCGTCGTTGCGGCATTTGCCGGTGCGAAGGCTGCCAAGGCCGGCACCGTCCTGACCCTCAAGTTTGAGGCTCTGCAGGAATGCAGAACGCAGGTCGTCCTGCAGGGCGGCTACATCAGCGGCGCGAAGGATGCAAAGCTGCAGTCCACCGCTACGCTGCTCGTCGAGTGCCCGGCTTCCCGCTTCACGGACGTCGATCGGAACGAGTATTATCACGAGGGCATCGACTTCGTCGTCAGCCGCGGTTACATGATCGGCATGGGCGGCGCGAAGTTCCAGCCCGATACCGAGATGAGCCGCGCCATGCTCGTCACCGTGCTGTACCGCATCGCAGGGGAGCCCTCCGTCAAGGGCACTGCACCGTTCCGCGATGTCGAGAAGAACAGCTGGTACACGAACGCTGTCATCTGGGCTTATCAGAACAACGTCACCAACGGCGTGAGTGCAACGGAGTTTGCTCCGGAGGAAAATGTCACCCGTGAGCAGATGGTCGCGTTCTTTGCGCGCTATGCCAAGCTTGCCGGTGTCGACACCACGGCAAAGGGCGATCTGAAGGCCTTTGCAGATGCCTCCAGCGTCAGCGCCTATGCCGTTCCCGCGATGACGTGGGCCGTTGAGGCCGGCCTCATCAAGGGCGTGGGCGAGAATAAGCTCGATCCCACCGGTAATTCCACCCGCGGTCAGGTGGCCACCGTCATCGTGCGGTATGCCACGCTGGTGCAGCACTGAGAAAGGGAGGAGCCGCAATGAAGAAAAGGATTCTGTCTCTGCTCCTTGCGCTGGCACTTGTTCTGACGGGCGTTCCCATGGCCTTTGCCACGGAGAGCGGCTTTGCAGACGGCAACGTCCCGGAGATCTCCACGGACGGCCCGGTGCAGCTCCCGAGCAGCAATATCGCTGAAGAACCGACTGTCGAGACCGACGCGCAGCAGCCCGTTGAGGCTGGTGAGCCGAAGCTCGTGCAGAACGGCGAAGACCGCTTCTCCGCACAGCTTGCCGAGAGCGAGCCCAAGGCGGACGAGGTTGTCACGTTCATCGTCGTCATGCAGAAGAGCCCGCTGCTCGTGGCAGGCTTCACGAAGGACGACATCGCCACCCGCGCGCCGAAGGCTGTTGCCTATGAGGCCGCGCTCCGTCTCGAGCTCAATGCGCTCAAGGCAAACCTTACGCAGAAGTTCCGCAATGACGCACAGTTTGAGCTGGGTTACACCTACACCATCGCTACGACCGGCGTGGCCGTAAAGACGGAGTACGGCAATAAGGAAGCCCTCGAGGCGCTTCCCGGTGTGGATCATGTCTACGTCGCCCCGACGTTCTCCCTGCCCGAGGAGGAGTCCACCCTGACGTCTGACGGTGAGCTGCAGCCCATGACCAGCAATGCCACCACCATGATCGGCGCCGATCAGCTCAATGCAACGGGCTTCACCGGCAAGGGCATGAAGGTCGCCATTCTGGACACCGGCATCGTGGTCGATCATCCGAACTTCGGCGCTCTGTCCGAGGATAAGCTCACCGAGAGCTCCCTGACGAAGGAAGGCGTCGATGCCATCTGGAACACGCTGAATGCGGGCCAGATGACGAGCCTGCGCAATCGCTCCTATTATAATAGCAAGCTTCCGTTCATCTTCAACTACTACACGCGTGATTTCGATGTTTCGCACGCAACGGCACAGCATGACCACGGCACGCACGTCGCCGGTATCACGGCTGCTAATAAGATCGAAGGCAGCAGTGTCATCGGTGTTGCGCCGGATGCCCAGATCATCGTCATGCAGGTTTTCTCCGCGGGCGGCGGCGCCGGCTGGGACACCATCATGGCCGGCCTTGAAGATTGCGTCCGTCTGGATGTCGATGCCTGCAACCTCTCCCTTGGTGCAGCCGGCGGCTTTACGACCGGCGACATGAGCAAAACGCTTGAGCTGTTCGAGAGCACCGATATCGAGGTCCTGATCGCTGCGGGCAACGAAACGAACGCTGCATATCAGAACCGCACCGGATGGAATCTCTCCCGTTCCGGCAACCCCGATGACGGCGTCGTCGGTACCCCGAGTACGCTTTCTGCCGCTCTGTCCATTGCCTCCATCGACAACGACGGCGCAGAATCCCTGTACTTCACCGTGAACGGCCGCACCATCGGCTACAACGACACCGCAACGACGAACGCCACGAAGTTCCTGAGCAACTTCAAGGGCCAGTCTGTGGAGTTCGTTCCGATCGGCGGTTACGGCGAGGCGAGCGACTATGAGAATGTGGATGTCAGCGGTAAGATTGCCCTGGTTTCCCGCGGCTCCAGCTCCTTCCCCGACAAGCAGGCCGCTGCACAGGCTGCAGGTGCGATCGGCATCGTGGTCTACAACAATGCTTCCGGCATGCTCAACATGCAGATCAATGACGGCGGCGATAACATCCCCGCAGTCTTTGTTTCCAAGGCAGACGGCGAGTACATGAAGGCGCAGTTCGCCGAGGGCGTCAAGACCCTGACATGCTGCAACGGCGACCTCGTGCAGGTCAAGCGCGACCGCACCCTCAGCGACTTCTCCTCCTGGGGCGTCACCCCGGACCTGAAGCTGAAGCCGGAGATCGCCGGTGTCGGCGGCAACATCTACTCCACCCGTGATCCGAGCATTGCAGGCTCCAACTACGGCCTTATGAGCGGTACGTCCATGGCGACCCCGCAGATCACCGGTGCGATGGCTGTTCTCATGCAGTATCTGCGCCAGAACTATCCGCAGTATCAGGAAGCAGAGCTCCGCCAGGTCGCTGCGAACCTCCTGATGAGCACGGCGGATCCCATCCTCGATTCCAACGGCCTCGAGGTCTCCCCGAGAGGCCAGGGTGCCGGTCTTGCCAACCTTGTCAAGGCAACAAGCTCCCTTGCCTATCTGTCCAACGCGCAGGCTTATGAGAACCGCGCCAAGGCGGAGCTGGGCGACGACGACGCCAAAAACGGCGTCTACACGTTCCCGTTCACTATCAACAACATGTCCGGCGAGAAGGATCTGACCTATACGTTCAATGCCTCCATTCTCACCGAAACTGTCGTGACCTACACCAACGGCACGTTCATCGGCCACGCTCCCTATGCGCTGGGCGCTTCCCTGACCGTGGCCGGTGCGACCGAGTCGAACATCATGAAGTATGACTTCAATGACGACGGCGAGATCACGACGGCCGACGCCCGCGTCCTGCTGCTGCACGTCACCGACGATGCTCCCATCGCTGAGGACAATGTGCACTATGCCTATCTGGACGTCAATGGCGACGGCACCGTCAACAAGGATGATGTCGATGTCATCACGGCCTACTGCGCAGAGCTTGAAGTCGGCACCGATCTGACGGAGAATGCCGTTATTTCCGGCACGGAAGCGCTCGAGAGCGTCACCGTTCCGGCTGGCGAGTCCGTCACCCTGACTGCCACCATCACGCTGACCGCGGAAGACAAGGCCTATCTCGATGCATCCTTCGAGAACGGCATGTATGTCGAAGGCTTCCTCTATGTGAAGTCCGCCACGGATGACACGACCGACCTCGAGATGCCGTTCCTCGGCTTCTACGGCGACTGGTCTCAGGCTCCTGCGTTCGACTCTGCTGACGAAGACGAAGCCAGCCTGTATCCGCTCAGCATTTTCACGAACAATGCCGCCATCGGCACGAACCCGTACATCCGTACCGGCGCTTCCGGCGACGAGTACAATGCCTTCTCCTATGCCAACCCGCTTGCCGAGATCGACGTCGGCCTGCTCCGCAACCTGAAGAAGATCAACTTCCAGGTTAAGGATAAGGTCACGAACGAGGTCTACTTCGACCTGACCGGCGAGTATATGGCAAAGTCCTACTATAACTCCGGCTACGGCCAGATCATCCCGCTGTATGTTCTGGCAGAGGAAGGCGAGGTCTGGAACGGCCTTGACAAGAACGACAACAAGCTGCCCGACGGCACGACCGTCACCTACACTGCCAGTGCATGGCTCGATGACGGCGACGACGTGATGGACGATTCCTTCTCCTTTGATGTCACGCTGGACGACAAGGCTCCCGTTGTGGAGAATGAGGCGACCCTCCAGCAGGATCTCAAGATCGAGAACGGCAAGGTCCTTCTTCCGCTGAAGCTCAACGACAACCAGCACATCGCGGCCCTGATCTTCGTCAACAACGACGGCATCATTATGGGCAAGTACGAAGTCAAGAATGAGCCGGGCAAGACCTTTACCCAGGACTACGACATCACCGGCTTCGGCCCCGACTTCACCATCGTTGTGGCAGACTACGCCTGCAATGAGACGGAAATCGATGTCTCCCTCGACCTCGGCGCAATGGCCGATCAGAAGCCTGCCATGCAGAAGCTGAGCTCCGACCGCCTGTATGGCTGCGAGACGTTTGACCGCGCTGCCGTTGAAGGCGGCTGGTTCAGCGCCAACAAGGCAGACATGAGCGACTACCGCAACGAGACGTTCGACAGCTCGAACCGCTATTATTCTGCAGAGTACGTCAACGGCTACCTCGTGGCCCAGCGCGCAACGGACGGCGCGGTCGTGCTTGTTACCCCGTACAACACCTACTGGGGTTCTCAGACCCTCGTCACTCAGTTCGGCAAGGTCGGCGACAGCGGCTTCAAGGTCCTGTACGACATGGCACTCGACTATTCTGACAAGGGCAAGAGCGATTCGGATACGGTCAGCAACCACCTCTACGCTGTCGGCTGGAACTATGAAGGCGACCGCGACGGCGACGGCAAGGATGACGGAAGCAACGCTCTCTTCCAGATCAGCTTCTACTCCAACGGCTCCATCTCCCTTGAGAAGATCGCCGACATCACCGGCTCCGACGGTGAGATCCTGACCCTCGGCTGCACGACGGAAGGCCAGCTTTACGGCATTTCTACCGCCGGTAAGCTCTACAGCCTCGAGCGCGACGGCGTGTGCACCTACATCGGCACGACCGATTTCGTAAACTACGCCAACTACTCCGGCTGCAATGTCATCCAGTCCATGGGCTATGATCACAACACCGACACGATGTACTGGTATGCACACAGCCAGACGGCTGCAGGCAACACCTACATCAATGTCTGCATGACCTACAAGGTCGACCTTGCCACCGGCAAGTGCACAGAGGTCGGCACCTACGGCCCCGGCGGCCAGACGTCCCTGTTCGTTCCGACCGACAAGACGTCCGACCTGTTCACCATCGGCGTGGATCCGCAAGAGCGCTTCCAGCTTTCCCCGTATCAGCTTACCATGACGCAGGGCCAGCGCAAGCGCTTTGAGGTCGAGTGGAATCCGTGGAACGCTAAGGCAAGCGAACTGACCTGGGCCTCCGCGGACGAGACCATCGCCACCGTCACACAGCAGGGCTTCGTCACCGCCGTAGGCGAGGGCGAGACCGAGATCACCGCGACTGGCAAGGTCTGGGATCCTTGGCACTGGGATGAAGAAACCAGCTCCACCGTCCCGCAGTGGGTCGATTACACCGCGACCGCTACGGTCCGCGTCGTTGGCTCCGCAGATGCCATCTACACCTATATTGTGGCGGACTACAAGAACGCCGCCAATGGCTTTACCTGGGTTACGTTCTCCGACAAAACGCCCACGCAGCTCACGCAGATCGCGAAGCAGAAGCTTACGGTCGTCGGCATCGACGGCGAGGAGAGCACGACCGATGCCATGTGGCAGGGTGCAGCCTACTACAACGGCTATGTCTACGCAGTTGTGAAGGAAGCCCGCGCTATGGATGACAGCACGTTCGGCGTCGGCACGTCCCTCTACCGCTTCAAGGTCAACAAGGGAGAGACCCCGGATAAGACCACGTTCGGCGATATCGAGTTCATCGGCTTCACCGCAGGCGTCGAGCTCGGCAACATGGGCTTCGATTACAACACCGGTCGTATGTACGCGGTCGATCTTACGAACGGCGGCCTCGCCATTGTCGACCTCGACACCGGCGCGATCGACCTGCTCGGCACCTACTCCGGCGAGATCGGCGGCCCGGCGATCACCCCCGCCATGACCGTCACTGCAGAAGGCTACATCATCGTCTCGGATATGTCCGGCAACCTCTACATGGTCGATGCCGACACCCTGAGCACGACGAAGCTCGGCTCCCTCGGTCAGGATACCTGGTACTATGCTTCTATGATGTATGACTACAACACTGGAAACATCTACTGGAACCCCTGCATGAATGCCGGTTCTTCTCCGCTGTGCCTCGTCCGCATCGACCCGCAGGAATGGGATCCCGACAAGCTCGAAGCGACGATCGTGAAGATCGGCAACGTCTCCACGAAGTCTGGCGTTGAGTCCACTGCAATGTTCACCATTCCGGAGAATGAGCCGGAGACGAAGCACATCCCCGTTGAGGGCATCGAGATTACGAACGGCGACAGTGTCACCGGCCTTGTCGGCGGCACGCTGCAGCTCGATACCGTCACGACCCCGGTCCGCCCGACTGTCCGTACTCGCACCTGGACCAGCAGCAACCCCGATGTCGTCACCGTTGACCGCTTTGGTGTTGCCACGTTCCACGGCGTCGGCACGGCGACCGTCACGGTCTCCATCACGAACAAGAATCCCGAGGTCGAGGGCGGCCCGTTCACGGACAGCATCGACGTCACGGTCTACGCCTCCGCAGGCACGTTCCTCTCGTTCCTGAACGACGACCAGAACGGCGGCAGCTACCATGACTTCTGGCTGCAGGTCCCGGACAACAACCTGAGCACCTGCCCGGTGACGACCTCTGCCATCGGTGCTTACTCCCTGCGCACCGGCGCTTACTATGACGGCTGTGTCTACGCCTACAACTCCAAGGGCGACTTCTACCGCTTCGATGCTTCGGATATTTCGTCCTACACGAACCTCGGCAGCGTCAACCTCGACGTGGAGACCGATCAGGTCACCGGCATGGCCATGGACTACACGACCGGCACCATGTACGGCCTGACGCTCAGCGGCAAGCTTGTGACGATCAACCTCGATAACGGCGCCGTCACCGAGATCGCGGCGACCTCCGAGAAGGTCACGGCTCTTGCAATCGACAAGAGAGGCGTCCTCTACGCAGCCGGAAGCACTGCCATCGGCGTGGAGGCGAAGCTCTACACCGTCGATCCGAAGACAGCTGCCTGCACCTTCGTCATGGATATCCCGGGCGCTCAGGTTGGCACCGGCAGCACCTACTACGGCAGCATGTCCTACAACGCACAGATGACCTATGACTTTGGCACGGATCGTCTGTACCTGCATGCAACGTATCACACGAAGCAGCTGGCCATGTGCAGCGGCATGTACATGTTCATGCTGGGCGAGGGCACGCCTGAGCTCGTGAACCTCGGCAAGATCTCCGTCCAGACCGCTCCCGGCCGTACGACGAAGCAGGGCGATGCCTATCTCGGCCTCCTGTGCTCCATCCCGACCGCAGAGCAGACACCTGTCGGCAAGGTCAATGGCATCCTGCTGAACAAGACTGTCGGCCGTCTGGCCCTTGGCGAGTCCTTCCAGCTTACCGGCAAGGTCCGCCCGTCCAACGCGGCGAACCAGGCCATCACCTGGAGCTCCTCCGATGAGAACGTCGCGAAGGTCGATGCAAACGGTCTGGTCACGTCCGTTGCCGCAGGCAACGTCGTCATCACCGCCACGAGCGTTGAGACCGGCGTTACTGCCACCTGCACGCTGACTGTGGTCGACATGACCGGCAAGCCTGTTTCCACGGCTTACACGGTCTCCGCCAAGCACGACGCCCTCTACAGCTTCAACCCCGAGCTGCCGGACTCCACGGCGACTGAGGTCGCGACCTTCAGCGGCGGCACGAACATCACGGGTCTTGCCTATGACTACGAAGGCGGCCTGTACTATGTCGTCAACGAAGGCGGCCTGCCCTACATCTACTACTACGACCTCACGTCGAAGCAGACCACGCTGAAGGGCCAGGTCTACACCTTCACCGATGCCAACGATCTCGCGTATGACCCGGTAAATAAGGTGCTGTATGTTGTCGCGGGCTTCTACCTGTTCCAGTTCAATCCGTCCCGTATGGATCCCACGCAGCTGAACTACTGGACGGCCTACCGCGATATGTCTGGCATGACGAACATCCCGTCTCCGCGTACCGTTGCCTGCAAGGACGGCAATGTCTATGTCCTCGCCAGAGGCTATGGCAATACCGAGCTCATCCGCGCGGATGTGGACCTCACCACATTCACGAAGCTTGCAGAGGTCGACCTCATGGTCGAAAACCGCCTCAACGAAATGGACTACGATCCGACGACCGGCCTGTTCTATGTGACCGACTCGGCGCATCGCCTCTACTCCTTCGATGAGACCGGCGCGATCACGCTGATCGACACCGTCGGCGGCGGTCTGGACCTCAACGGTCTGACTATCGCCCCCGCTGGAAAATAAGCAAATACCGGCCGCCCTGTCCCC
>OGRE01002809.1_pt1 | contig 11505 bp, 10 predicted proteins | sample 1553421 | NCBI WGS metagenome assembly OGRE01 (sample SAMEA2580076, study PRJEB22360) | human gut metagenome | biome: human gut; feature: human-associated habitat; material: faeces | place: Denmark | collected 2008/2010 | reverse complement strand
CGCCAAGCCGAGTGCATCGGCGAAGCCTACGGCTACTCCCTCTGCCGGTGCTGCGGCAACGGTCAAGCCTACCGCAACGCCGAAGCCAGAGAGTAAAACCGAAAGCAGCACGGCAGGTAAAGCGAGCGCGACGGCTACACCGAAACCGGCAGCAACCGCAAAACCGAGCAGCTCCAATACTTCCAACAGCAAGCCTTCCGGCAGTGCGGCCAGACCTACGCCCGCACCGACTGCGAAGCCGACAGCTGCACCCACCGCAGCTCCCACAGCCAAGCCTACGGCAGCTCCTACCGCAGCGCCAACGGCGGTTCCCACTGCGACGCCGAAGCCCAAAGAAAAGGTTTGGATCGTGGACGTACCTGCCCAAGAAGAAGTCGGGCATTGGGAAGATAACTACATTTGGGAATGCGATTGGGTTTATCAATGCAATGGATGTGGGCAGATATTTGACACTGAAAACGGAGCGGCAGATCACAATCTTACAGAATGCTTTGATGGAAATTACACCTGCGGCAGTTACACCATGATAAGCGGAGAACCGTATAAACACTATACAGGAGAGAAATATTGGGTTGTGGACATTCCCGCGCAGGACGAAGTCGGCCATTGGGAATACAAATAAAAGTTAATCAATCAGGCTAAAGCACTCGTTTTTCGGCGAGTGCTTTTTTACTGCAAAAATTCAAACCGTACTTTTTAAGTGCGGCTTTTTTCATATAGAAAAATCTTTGAAAGGAAGCAAAAACATGAAAAAGAAACTCAAAAAGTCACTTGCTTGTCTGCTTGCAGCACTGCTGATTTTCAGCGCCGTGCCGATGAGCGCTCTTGCTGATGAGGCAACTGCACCGGTTACAGTCAAAACAGTCGTTGAAGAAGCTGCACCGGACACGGAGCCGGATGCAGAACCGACCGCGACACCGGAGGCAAGCGCAAAGCCCTCTGCCGAACCGACAGCAGAACCCTCACCGGAAGCAACAGAGGAACCGACTGAATCGGAGGTCAGTGCAGAGCCGGAAGCAACGGCTGAACCCACTGCTTCCCCCACGCCAAACCCGGAGGATGAAATCAGTCTATTAGCGCTCGGCGATGAGGCAGTTACGCGTTACCGCACGGTAGGCATCAACGGTAATTTCAGTTCCAACTATTTGTATGATCTCGGTCAATACCCGCTCTACGATATCCTGCTCAATGGCACAAGCTATCCGGCCTACTGTTTGCAGCACGGTAAAGGTCGTGTGAACAATGGAGCATACGTGCAAAGAGACAATTATGGCATGACTGAAGCTATGCGCCGCATCGTGGCTTACGGCTTTAACAACATAAATTCTTTGCAGGACGGCAATAACGGTTGGTACAGCGCCGAAACCGCCAAAATGATGGTCACACAGCATCTTGTTTGGCTGGCGTCCGAAGGCTATATTACCGTAGACGGTACAAACTGGTCTTGGGGTTCCGGCATCGATAACGATGTTGAGCGCATGGCAAATCTGGCGTATAACAGTTCTGTTGTGCGCAGCTATTATGCGGAGTTAAAAGATCGTCTTTTACGCTCTGAAATCGTCCCGTCCTTTGCAGGCAAAAGCAGCGACGGCAGCGATGCTCAGGAAATCGATTTACAGCTTGTAACCGGTAAGTACACGGCTACTGTTACTGATACCAACGGCGTGCTGGATTTGTTCGATTTTCAGCAGGCAGGCTTTGATATTTCTCGTAACGGCAATACGCTGACGATTTCCACGAACACGCTGCCGGAGCAAGAGACAACGATTATCGGTGCAGGCTACACCGTCGGCGATAAAAACAGCATTGCCGTTTGGGAGGACAGAGACCAACAGGCCAACATTCAGCACCAAGCGACTTGTCCGGGCACAACGCAGACCATGGCGTACATCAAGATAAAGGGCGAAAAGCCTAAATATACGGTGACACTGACCAAAACCAGCGCCGATGTAAAAATCACAAACGGCAACGCAAATTATTCGCTCGAAGGTGCTGTTTACAACGTTTATAAAGCGTATGTAAATCCCAATCACGACTACGCAAATGACCCCGTTATTGCAACGTTCACGACAAACGCAAACGGCAAGGCAACACTTTCTCGTAAGCTTGAAAATGGTGACTACGTAACGATTGAGCAGGTGGCCCCGTTAGGATACACATTAGATAAAAACGTACACAGGTTCAGTATCAATGGTAAGAGTGCCAATCTTGATGTTGTGGATGACCCTACAAAAATTCGCCTTACCGTAAGAAAAAAAGATGCAGATACAAATTCTAATGTTCCGCAAGGCGACGCAACATTAGAAGGGGCTCAGTACCGTATAACCTATACGAATAACGATGAAAAAATTGAAAACATCGTAACAACGAACAAATCAGGACAGGCAGTACTCAGAAACATTCCCATCGGCGTTTTAGTAACCGTCGAGGAAATCGGCGTTCCACTGGGTTATAAGTTAGACAGCAAAGTTCATACATACATCACAACAACCGATACCAAAGAACTGGAATATGATTTAATTCCAGAAGATTTTACCGAAGAAGTCATGAAAGGCCAGATTGCGCTGCATAAACAGTACGAAACCCTTGATGAACCTGCCGATGAGCAGGGCGCGGAGTTTGACGTATACCTCAAATCTGCGGGCAGCTTCGATGCAGCCAAAGAGACCGAGCGCGACCACATCACCACCGGCGCGGATGGCATGGCAACCACAAAGGATTTACCTTACGGCACATACGTCGTGCATCAAACAAAGGGCGGCAACGGCCGTCAGCTTGTAGCCGATTTTGATGTTTCAATCTCTGAGGATGGCAAGGTTTATAGCTATGATCTTGTCAACGTGCAGAAAAATGCACAGCTCAAGATTGTTAAAACATCTGAGGATGGCGTAATCGAGGGCATCAAGTTCCGCGTGACGCGCCTTGAGGATAGCTATTCCGCAGAGTATGTAACGAATGCCGCAGGCGAAATCCTTACGGAAACACTTCCGATTTACGCGGACAAAGACGGCGCGAATAAGTATCAGTACAAGGTCGAAGAACTTGATACAGAGGAAACTTTCGGATATCAGCTTCCCGACTCGCAGACCGTAGAACTCAGCGAAGGCGAAATTGCTTCTGTAAGCTTCCATAATGTGCCGATTGAAATCGGTACGAAGGCCACCGTTGAGGGAGAAAAAGAAGTTGATCCGCTCGATAAAGTTACGCTGACCGATACGGTATCATACACTGGCCTTGTTCCCGGTAAAGAGTACAAAGTAACCGGCGTACTGATGGATAAAAAAACCGGTGAAAAATTACTTGTGAATGGGAAAGAGATCACCGCTGAAACTACCTTTATCGCAGAAACAAAGAATGGCAGCGTAGACGTTACCTTTATCTTTGACGCAACCGGTCTGCATGGTAAAGGAATCGTTGTTTTCGAGGATTTGTACCGTGAAAACGCGCTGCTTGCTACCCATGCGGACATCAACGACGAAGGGCAGACCGTAAAGATTAAGAATCCTGAAATCGGAACAAAGGCAACAGCAGACGGCAAAAAAGAAATTACAGCGGATAAGATCACGATTACCGATGTTGTGAGCTATAAGGATTTGACCCCCGGTAAAGAATATAAGCTTACCGGTGTGCTGATGAACAAAGCCACGAACGATAAGCTGCTCATCGATGGTAAAGAAATCACGGCAGAAGCTACCTTTACGCCAAAAGCTACCACCGGCGAAGTTGAGATGACGTTTACTTTCGACGCGCGTGAGCTGACGGTCGAAACTGAGGTCGTAGCTTTTGAAACGCTTTATCGCGACGGTATTGAAATTGCAGTACATGCAGACATCGAAGATGAGGGTCAGACGGTGAAGATTCTGCCGCTGCATGGCTCCATCAGCACGATCAAGGTCGATGCAGGAGACTCGCAGCACCGTCTTTCCGGCGCTGTGTTCGGCATCTATCGCGATGTAAACGGCGATGGTCGTTACACAGAGGGCATAGATACGTTTGTCGGCAATATGCGCGAAAAAGAAACCGGTGTGTATGAACTTGATGGTTTGCTTTACGGCAAGTTTCTAATCCATGAGAAGCAGGCTCCGTCTGGCTTCTCACAGGATAAAAACTATTACAGCTTCGAAATCACAAGAGACGGGGAAAAGGTGCAGTTTGAGGTTAAGCCCGGTATGAATTTCCCGAACAGCGCATTCCCAAAGACCGGCAGCAGTAATCACGGTGTTTATGCAGCACTGCTCGCTCTTGTGGTTTCCGGCCTCGGTTTAGGTGCTGTGATTTTTCACAAAGTCAAAAAAGCAAGTAAATAAGTAAAACCGGCAATGTTGCCGATTCCTAAGCTACCCGTGCAGAGTGAGAAGGCCCATTACCGTTTGGTGATGGGCTTTCGTAATGCAGAGTGCCGGTCACAATCCCGGTGGGGCACTGCAAATTTAGTTTTTAAAGAAGAAGTGTTTATGGCATAAAAAGAATTTCTTGATTTTATATCGGCGCAACATGGAAAGGCCTTTACATATGTAAAAGGAGCACCCGTAATTTTGGGTGCTCCTTACATTTAGAATAAATCGCTGTGTGATCCGGTTCTGGTTAAGCAGAGGATGAGCTCATCGTTTTGAATTTCATAAATTAGAAGCCAATCGGGGGTGATATGGCACTCCCTGCAACCGGCATAATTGCCAGACAGGTTGTGATCTCGATAATTTTCCGGCAAAGGCTTTTGTTCAGCCAGAATGGTGATAACCTCTTCCAGAAGTCGAATATCGTAACCCCTTTTGACGATTCGCTTGTAATCTTTTTTGAAGGTCGTCTGATACTTAATCGTCAGCATTCAGATCCTCCATCAGCTCTTTTACGGAGGAAAAACCTTTGCTTATTCCAATTCCGTTTTTTGCGTCTTCGATAGCTTTTCTTGTTACGGCGTTCGGTACTTCGGCGCCGATTTCAAAAGGAATGCGATATTCGCGTACTGCTTTTTTTGCGAAAACGGTAAAAGCGGTCGTCATCGTCATGCCCATATCAGTGCAGAAAGCCTCGAATTGTGTTTTTAAATCGCTGTCCATGCGAATATTGACGTTTGTTTGTGCCATTATACAACCTCCTTTGGTACTTATATTATAGCACTTTGTAATGATACTGTCAATAAATTTTCGCACGATTGATGTGCAAAATGTAGATGATAATCGTAACATAATACAGATAAGAAAGAAAAGAGGAGCGAGAATATGCAAAAAGTTGTTGGATTTTTCAGTAAACCGGAAAATCTGTTTGTGCTGACACTTTTGATAGGGCTTTTTACGGGGACGTATAAGGTGGTGTCAAAGGCCTCAAATCACAACAATAGCTTGTATCAAAGGGTCAGCTCACCTATATGTTTCTATCTTAGGCTTTTTGGGTATGTATATACTCTTCCTTGGATAGGCAGTTTGTTGATTTCGGGAGGAAATTATGAAGAATGGTTGCAGGCATCAAAGAACACAGAGCCATATAGATTTTTCATAATTGGTTTGGTGATGATCTTCGGGAGTTATGCGATGTATATTCCGGTGCTGCTTGAGCGCATTGCACGCGGGATTATGGATAAGGTTTCAATTAAAAATGATCTTGAACTCATCAATTCAAAATTTGGCACAAGCTATACGGCAAGCGACTATATGTATGGTAAAGGGCACATTAAGCAAATTGTAACTTATATAAGCATAGGAGAAGAAAGTATTGCGGAGCTGATTTCAAACCCAAAACTTTCAGATGCAAAGAGAACTGTAATTCTTGACCTTCTTAGTCGTGGACTTACAGTAGACCAGATTAAGCCCTACATACAGTCGGACGATCCGTATACAGCGGAACAGCTGCAATTTGAACTCTACAAATTGTTTTTTACCCAAATAGGGATCGTCAATAGCCGCAATATAACAAAATAACCTGCCCGTGCAGAGTGAGAAAGCTCATTACTGTTTGGTGATGGGCTTTTGTAATGCAGAGCGCCGGTCACAATCCCGGCGGGGCCTGTAAATAAAAGGAAAGGAGCAAGAAGCTGCGCCGGAGTTCCGGCAAACAAAACTGTAAACTTATATTTTCGGCAAAGGAGAAAGGCAAAATGAAAGAAATGTATGGTGTTGTGCTGCTGTACACAGAAGGCATGGCAATTTGTGAAGATGACTGGGAGAACCTTTGGTGCGCTGAGATGCCAGAAGAATTTGTAACAGCAGGAGATGGCATTGAAATCGACGGATTGACGCCATTAGAAGATCTTCCGATGGAGCAGCAAGTGCGTATTAAAAATGAGTTGGCTGCACTGCCGGAAGAATATCTGGACGTGCTGCGTAATTATGGTGGAGGTGAGGAGTAATGCCCGGTTACGGAAAATATCGTTCACCAGAGGAAAAAGAAGAATTTGTAAAGCAACTGGGTGCAGACGCCAAGCAGCGCGTTATTGACCTTGCGGAAAACTGGGAAGCAGATGCAAAAGATGTTGCGGAATTTTTGATTTTTTCAAGCCGGTTCCCAGATTACAGTGTCCGCAACCAGATGCTAATCTACAAGCAAAATCCGTATGCTATGTTTACTGCGGGATATAATCAATTTGAAAAAATGGGCTATACCGTACAAAAGGGCGAAAAAGGTATGCGTATATGGGTACCCCATAATATTACCTATTATCGTGGCAAAGAAAGTGAACCATGGAAGAGACTGACGAAAAGCACACCAAAAGCAGTACGGGACATGATAAAAGCCGGAATGCTTGAGACACGTGAAGAATTGCAGTTCTATCGTTATGGAGTTGTCTTTGATATTGCACAAACGAATTGCCCTGCGGAAGATTACCCTAAATTAGTCGGTCTCGGCTGCGCAGATGAGCTGCACGCAGCGGCGTTTGACATTATCAGCGAATACAGCAACCGCTGCGGAATGCCGGTGCGGACGATTGATTTAAAGAGCGTTGCGCTGCGCGGATATTACGAATCAGAGACATGCAACATTACGATTAACAGCCGCCTTGCTGATACACAGCGATTATCGACGCTGCTGCATGAGATGGCGCACGGCATGTTGCAACACGGTATGGATACCGGCAAAAGCCGTGCACAGCGTGAGTTTGAAGCAGACGCTTTATCCGTTATGCTTGAATCCGCCATGGGTCTGCCAATCACTGACACACGTAAGGAGCACATGAGCGTGGAGTATAAGAACTACATAACCGAGCTTAAAACGGGCAAAACGGATGAAGAAAAAGCGGAAATCAATGAGCAGATCGATAAGGTTTTTAAACCAATCGGTGATCTATATAAGCGCCATGCGCCGCAGATTTTGGCAGCACTGCGCTTATCAGGCATTCAGCCGCAGCCGATAAAAACAGCGCAGGCAGCACCTGAACAGGAAGAAAAGACGCCGGAGCACATTATGGACAAGCCGAAAAGAAAAATGAATCGTTCACTGTAAAGAGAAATGAACGTAGAAAGGAGTGAATTTTTTGGCAATATCGAGAGATCAGGTTGATGAGATCAAAAGCCGCGTGAGCATTATAGATGTTGCAGCAGAACGTGTGAATCTATCGCGGCACGGTTCAACCATGTCGTGCTGTTGTCCGTTCCATCAGGAAAAAACACCGTCATGCGTATTGTATGAGAAGACCAATTCCTTTTACTGCTTCGGCTGCGGCACGAGCGGCGACGTCATATCTTTTATTCGCGGTACGGATAATCTCAGTTACGTGGAGGCGGTGCAGCAGCTCGCCCAGCGTGCCGGAATAACGATTGATGCCAAAGGCGCACAGCTCAATCAGCGTGAGCAGGAGCTCAGAGATCGTATTCGTGCGTGCAACCGAGAGGCGGCACGTTACTTCTTCCGTTCGCTTACACAGGACGATGAAGGCAGTGTCGGGCGAACTTATTTGCTGAATGAACGCGGTTTGAGCATGGCCGCTGTACGACATTTTGGTTTAGGTTATGCGAAGCCGGAAAGCTTTGGGCTTGTGAATTATCTGCGCGATAAAGGCTTTACGGATGATGAGATGATAACCGCAAATCTTGCGTACCAAAGTAAAACCGGGCACGTTATGGATCGGTTCCGAGACCGAATCATGTACCCGATTTTTGATACAGTCGGCAATGTAATTGCGTTTGGTGGACGCGCCCTGAACAAAGAGGACAAGGCAAAATACATAAACACCAACACCACGCCGGTATTCAGAAAGTCCAATAATCTGTACGGATATAACTTCGCACGCAAGGCGCACAGCGACCATTTGATACTCGCAGAAGGGTACATGGACGTGATCGCGCTGCAAACAGCGGGCTTTGCTGGTGCGGTCGCTTCACTCGGTACATCGTTGACGGAGGAACAAGCAAAGCTGATTGGGCGGAGCTGCAAGGAGCTTACTATTTGTTATGACAGCGACAGTGCGGGCATCAGAGCAACGCAAAGAGCTATACAGGTTTTGCGTTCTGCGTGCCCAGAGTTGCGCGTCAGCGTGGCTTCCTTGGGCGAAGGTAAAGACCCGGATGAGTTCATAAAAATGCACTCGGAGGACGGAGCAGAACGTCTTGCTGAGGCTTTCAAAGCAGCGATAAGCGATACCGAATACCGGCTACAAATGTGCAAAAACGGGTTGGACATGAACGTGAATAAAGACCGTTTGACTTATGCCGTTGAAGCGGTGCGTGTGTTGGCGACGGTCGAAAACCCGGTGGAACAGGATTTATTTGCGGCACAAATTGCTGCGGAGGTCGGAGTTGGACGTGAGAGTATCTTAGCACAGGTGCAGGCAGCTGCGGCAGACCCGGCAAATAAAACCGTGCCGGAAGAAATTAAAGACGAGGAAATTTTTGAGCCGGAAGAAGAACCTACGCAGCGTTATCATGCGTTTATTCGCCCGGTTTCTGCCGCAGAAAGTGAAGTGGTAGCCTTTGCGGATGTCATCATCAATGAGGATTACCGCATCAACGGCGTGCGTCTGGTGTTGGATGAGCACAATCGATTTTCGGTTTTGATGCCCGCGTATCTCGCTAAAGATAGGCGTGAATGGGTTCCGTATGTTGAGCTGAAGCCGGAGATTGAAAGAGAAATGACGGCGTTCCTTGCACGTAATTTTGATTTTAACTCGGAGGTTGAAGTCATTGGTGGCGGTACGGCGATAGACGTCGGAGAGACAAAACTCACGCTGCGAAAAGCTGCGAACCGCAATACGGTTAAAGCGTATGCCGAGCTGCAAAACGATGTGTTTGCGCTCAAATACGGCAAGATCATGGAGGGCAAACGCGGGTATTTTTATTCGCCGCCGAGCATGGGAACGTACACAGATCAGAACGGCAATAAGCAATATCAGTATGCGTATGGGTTTGCTTCCGCACCGGAGCGCACAAGAATTTCGGGAGAAATTAAGAAACAATATGAGCTTATGTGCCGAAAAAATAAGCAGGTCTATGAAACAAAAATTAAATAGAGAGGTGAAATTTTGCAGACGATTTATTTAGTTACCGGGCTTCCGGGCGTCGGGAAAACGAGCTTTTTACAGGTGCTTGAAGGCTTAAAGTTACTGCCGGAGTACAGCGTCACGCCGCAGAAAATCGCTCGAATCTACAACAGTTCGGAAACGTATGCGATGCAAAAGCTCGTTTCCGACGGGCGTAGCTTTCTGTGCGAGCTGCCGCTCGAGCAAGAAAAAATGGAGCAGTTTTTCGGTTTGCTTGAAGGAAAAGCATACACGGTGAACTGCTATTGCATCGGTCTGCCGGACGCAGCAGAAGCCATAGCGCGGTTGGTGCGGCGAGATCGTACAGGTGTTCCGGCTGCAAAAATCGTGGAAGATTTTGAGCTATTTCCGTCCAATATTTGGGAGCTTGCAAAGCGTGTAGAGAGCATTAAGTTCTTCGATAATACCTGTGGCTTTTGTTTGACCGGCTATTTCAGTGCGAGAAAATTTATGCTTTCGGATGCCGGTCATTGCGTGCTGTGGATGCAAACCGTTAGAGCTGCACTGCTTCCGGATGAGCAACAGGCTGAGCCGAAGGATGTATGGAAGACAAAAATTTTTGAAAGAAAGGCGAAAGAGAATGAAGAAAAATCAGATGGAGATCGTGGTGAAACTCAACGTAAGTGCAGAAAAAAGAAGGGCGCTCGAGATGTACTGCACGGATTTCATAGGCGCGCTGCAAAAGGATTTGCAGGCAGCGGCGGAACAGATTTTAACGCAAAAATATAACAAGTCCGTGCCGAAAGCCGTGCGCGAATACGTGGAGTTGTGCAGCATGGACGAGGAAAATTCTTCCGCTGCATCGAGCGAAAAGTAATCCACTTTTTCGCAAAACGCTGTGAAAAACTGCGGGAAGCCTTCTCCTTAATCAGCAAATTTCTGCGTCTGTCGGACACATTTTTGCGTGCGGCGGCGCAGAATTTTGGGCGAACTCCGTTCGTTTTTTTGCTATCAGCAAAAAAGATTTGCGGCGGAAGCCGCCCGGGCAAACTGAAAAAGTGCGAAACGCACTTTTTCAGTTTGCTTTCGCAAGCATACCATTCTTACGTAAGAATGGTAGATCGGTGAAAATCACCGATTTTTTAGGGACACCCTAAAACCCGTCATGCAGAAAGAAGTGAGACCAATAAGAAAAGGCGAATACAAATACCCTTACCGTTTAGAGCTGCGCTTAAATGAAACACAAATGGCACGTCTGCAATCCTTAGCGAGCAAATCCGGTTTATCCATGTCGGCGTACGTGCGGCAGCTTATCGACGGTGTACTTCCGCAGGAACGCCCGCCGTTTGACTTTTATTTGATCCTGTCGCAACTGCGTTACATTGGCAACAACATGAACCAGTTTACGCGTATAGCACATGCGACCGGCAGGATTGACTGGAAGGAATTTGAGCGACTGACCGATGAGATCAAGCCGTTGGCATCTATGCTGTATCGTTACGTTACGGAGCCAATCAAACGCGACCCGATGACTTCGGAGCTCGGAACGTATATCCGTAAATCCGACCAAAAGGTACTGAAAGAAAAACGGGAGGAAGAACGAAAGTGGCGGTAACAAAAATCTGGAAGATCAACGGCTGGATCGGCGACTGCCTGCTTTACATTGAGAATCCGAACAAGACGCAGAATCCGTTGGTGATCGGTGATCCGAGATTAAAAGAGGAAGAATACCAATCATTGACAGATGTGATCGAGTATGCGGAAGACGGCAACAAGACCGTGCGGGATACTGAGCGTTTTGTGTCCGGCGTCAACTGCGATGCAGAAACGGCGCGGCAGGAAATGATTTTAGCAAAAAATGCGTTCGACAAAAACGACGGCATTTGTGCCTACCACGCCATACAGAGCTTTGCGCCGGGAGAGGTCACGCCGGAAACGGCGCACGAGATCGGTATTCGGCTCGCAAAAGAAATGTGGGGTGAACGGTATCAAGTGCTTGTTGCAACGCATTTAGATCATGAGCATATCCACAACCACTTCGTTAGTGCGCCCATAAGGGGCAGAGTAAATCCGCTTAGCAAGCGGCAGGTGTGAGGTTT
>OGRE01002802.1_pt1 | contig 11531 bp, 9 predicted proteins | sample 1553421 | NCBI WGS metagenome assembly OGRE01 (sample SAMEA2580076, study PRJEB22360) | human gut metagenome | biome: human gut; feature: human-associated habitat; material: faeces | place: Denmark | collected 2008/2010 | reverse complement strand
CTCGTAACCGTTCCGCCGCCATCCGTATTCCGCTGGCCGGCACCTCCCCGGCTGCGAAGCGTATCGAGTTCCGCGCTCCGGATCCGTCCTGCAACCCGTTCCTCGCCTTCTCCGCACAGCTGATGGCAGGCCTGGACGGCATCCTGAACCACATCGAGCCTCCGGCACCGGTCGACAAGGACCTGTACGAACTGCCGCCGGAAGAGCACGCTGGCATCAAGCAGGTTCCGAGCTCCCTGGCTGAGGCCATGGACGCCCTTGAGGAAGATCACGACTTCCTCACCGCAGGCGACGTCTTCACCGACGACCTGATCGAAACCTGGATCGGCATCAAGCGTGGCGAAATCGACCAGGCTCGTCTGGCTCCGACCCCGCTGGAGTACGAGCTGTACTTCCACATCTGATAGCCACAGCTCCTGAGCATTACTGCCGGTTGGAAAACAGCAGCTACAGAGTAGCTCAGGTCACTTATAAGTCACTTATGCAGTGGCTTCAGACGCACGACCCCCGCACAAACCGTCATGGTTCGCGTGGGGGTCGTGCGTGTTTTCATACCGGGTTCTCCGGCAGAGACTCCAGCCAGTCGTCCAGGTCGCGCCGCCAGCGGCCAAGTCGGGGCATCCATTTTCGAAGACATTAAATGCTACGACGATTTGCAGGATGCCGATGGCGACAAGAATGCCCAGCTTCTCGGGCTTGATGATGATACAACCCTGAAAGTCACGTTGAAGGAACCGAACTCCGCTTTTACCTACAAACTTGGCGACATCGCTTTCCCGCCCGCCCCATCTGAGGCGTTGAAAGATCCCAAGGCGTATGGTCTCAAATTATCCACATCCTGAAGGTTATCTTGTGCAAGCTTATGATTCGCCTCCGCTGACGGTAAAGGACTGAACAATGGTGATTACAAGAGTATGAAATTATGCGCTCATTGTTTATGCTGCATGGTCATATTGTGTCAAGTCGCCTACGACGCACTGACAGCACTCCTATACTCAGCCGTATGTTGTTTCAAGCCGGATCTTTGCTCCTTGTCATCATCAGTGTCTATCTGCTCAAACGCATCCACATCTTCTCGGACAAATCCTACAAGGTGGTGCAGGGGCTGGTGTTCAATCTCACCCTGCCGTGCGCCAACGCGTTCGCAGCAATGGCCATGATCGGCTTGATGATGGAAATTCCCGACAATCACAAAGACCGTTCGGAATTGGGCAAAGTCATCGCATGGCGGTTCCTGTTCAGCATCATCATCGCGCTGTCCGCATGGTTCCTTCTGCCGTTAGACGAACGCGTCCGAGAAATCGTGGTGCTGGCCGCGTTCGCGCCGGTGACGATCTTCTCCACGAAATTCACTGATTCACTGACCGGCAACGCGAAACTTGCGGGCTTCTCACTGACCGTCACGGCCATCATCGGACTGACGTTCATGACGATTCTGCATGCAGTCCTGCCGGTGGCCTGAAGTTTCCGGATGACGGCCACGCAATCCCTATGCGTTATGCGTTGCGATGATACGTTCGATTTCGGCCAGATCAGATGCAAAATAGATACCATGCTGACGTTCCGTGGTGGAGAAGCCCGCATCGACCGTGCGCTGTAGGAACGCTTTCATATCATCATAGAATCCGTTGAGATTATAGAAGATGCAAGGTTGGTCCAGCTGATCAAGACAGATTTTCGACACCACCTCGCTGATTTCCTCCAACGTTCCCGTGCCGCCGGGGAAAGCGATGAACACGTCTCCAAGCTCGATCATACGGGTCCGTCGTTCCACAATATTCGGCACGACAACCAGTTGGGTCAGGTTATGGTGAGCAACGCCTTTGTCCACAAACATCTGTGCCTCGATACCGGTCACGTCGCCGCCGCGGGCGAGTACGGTATCGGCGATCACGGCCATCAATCCTTCGTCGGATCCGCCATACACCAGTCTGTTGCCATTGTCCGCAATCCATATGCCAAGTTCCTCAACGGCTTTTTTATATATGGGATCGTTCCCCTCATGCGCGCCGAGATACACGGTGATGTTCATACCCATCCTTCTTCGCCGGCGAACATGCCGGCATCACAAACCGTCAATCAAAACCACACTTTAACGCATCACCAACCCCCCGTCGACATGCAGGGTCTGACCAGTGATGAATGAGGCGTCATCGCTGGCCAGCATAGCCACGGCCCCGGCGATATCATCGGCGGTGGCGAGTCTGCCCAACGGTGTAGACGCGATGATGCGCTCGCGTACATCCTCAGTGGTGGCGCGGCTCGATTCGGTGCCAATGGTGAGCCCGGCCGCGATGGCATTCACGGTTACGCCCCATGCTCCAGCCTCCTGTGCCAATGATCTGGTGAAACCCACCAACGCACCTTTTGCCGCGGTGTAGTCATGATACGGCACGATCGGGGAGTCGACGAGATTGCTGGAGATGTTGATGACGCGTCCTCCGGCCTGACGCCGCATCTGCGGCAGCGCAGCTTTGCAGGTGTTGTATGCGCCCTTGAGGCATCCTTCGAGCTGTGTCGTGTAATCGGACCATCCGATGGTGTCGAATGTCTTGCGGTTGCGTGGGTCGAACGAATAGCGGGCGAATGCGTTATTGACGAGAATATCCAATCCACCGAATGTGGCGACGACAGTGGATATCATGTCGCGCACCTGCCCGTAGTCGGTGACATCGGCTTTGCAGGTGATCACGCGACCGGCCGCCCCGCAATCATTCATAATGCGTTGCGCGCACCGCTCCGCACGCTCGTCATCGCTGACGTAGTTGATGGCCACGCATGCGCCGGCGAGAGTCAGTCGCAACGCGATCGCCGCGCCGATGCCGCGACTCGAACCGGTCACCAACGCGACGCGTCCCTTCAATGGCAAGGAATCGGACTGCTGCATGGAAGTTCCTTTCGGTTTTGGACATATGGGTTTCGTGTGATTGCTTGAATGCGATTATTCGACATCCATATCGAAACCATCGCAGTACATATCGGTGTTGCGCTCGATATCGACCACATGCACCAAATCGAGCAGATTGAAACCGCCGTCATGGTGCCAGCCGGATTTCGCGCGGTTCATCTCCCCGAGCGGGCATATGCGGTCGATACCTGCCGACCCGACGCGTTGCGCCACGTCGAACAGTCCAAAACCCCCAGGCGCCCCGCAGCAAGTCTGCAGCCACTGAGCATAGGGACGCAACGAAGGCAGCGCGTCTTCGATATGGTCGACCGCCACGATATTGACGGTACGGTTCAACGGCGTGGACAGCGAATCGGCCATATCGACGGACGGATAATACAACACCGTCCAATCAGTGCCTGAACGCGACTGTATGACGAACGGATCGTCGGACGCGGCGGCCGCGGCCCCCGCCATTGATCCGCCCCCCAGCAGCAACGCTTTCATCTGCGCGGCGGAACGTAGCCGCTGAATCGCCATCGATTCCTCTTCGGATGGTGTGGAACAGGGATATTTACGTTGCTGGGACGATAACTCACATGCGAGCAATTCAGCGACCTGCGCGGGAGGAACGGCCCCGCCGCGCTCCACGGACATGGTCTGTGGAGCCAGACAGCTTTGCTGATCGTATGTGGCCACATCAACCGCCATGCGATGCACGGTATCGGTATACAGGTCGGTCCGCAGGGACTCACGGCCGATTAGCGAGAAACCGATTTTCGCGCCATAACTCAGGAACGGCTTCCCGGCACGCACCCGTGGACGGATTGCCTCAGTGGTATGCGATGAGCCATACGCGATCACCGCGTCAGCCTCGCCAATCGCGGCATCCTCCAAATCCGTGGTGCCGCCATGCCACGGCATAATCGCCAAGGCATCCGCCATATCAGGATCGACGCTTCCCAAAGAACGGGCGAACAACACCGGCATCAGCGGCTCATCAAACGACGATTTGCCGAGAACCGCGCTTTTCACCAACAACGACATCGTCATGCTCCATACCGGAATACCCGGTACATTGCTGGAAAACACGTGGAACGACAATTCCGGTCCATACAGCCGCGTATATCCGCCCGAACGATTCGGACGATACTCATCAAGCATCTGCGGACAATCCAGTTCATCATCAACGAAACGCAGCAATTCCCGTCGCCGGAACATGCGCATATACCGTTTCAGCTCGAGACGTACCATGGAGGCATCGTAACCGGTAATCGCGGGAATAAGACGTTCCGCAAGCCGACGTTCCGGATATTGCGGATTTGTCCACAACTCGGCGGCCCGCGCGATGACATCGACGATTCTATCCGTGGAATACCGTGCTAGCGTCGCATCGCGATGCTGCCGTACGGAATCAGCCAGCGTATGCACCATACCGGCATCAAGCCGCGGGAAACGCAGCGTCACCGTATCGCCGCCGGGCAATGAAACATCATGCGTATCGAAATCGTCGAACGCGAAACCGCGCGGTGCGTAAAAAACGTCGACGACGCTCATGCGTTGGCCGCCATTACCTCATCAACGGTAATCGAACAGCCACGCGCCTCGGTGCCTTTCGCTCGGCCGTTGAGTGTGTAACCACAAGAAGATCTCACTCCCAGATCTTCCGTTAAAATCGCCAGGCAGGAATTCCAATTCGCCAAATCGTAATGCGCGATCACACCCTGCTCCCCGTCTGGCACCGGCGCAAGCGTGGCCGGATCGAGGAACACGGAACGTACCCACGACGGCGTCTCCTTCGAATAGTTCAATGAACCATCTGTGTAATAGGACAGGATGTTCTGATCGTAAATCTGCGAACTCAACTCCGTCATACCATACATATTCACGCAATGCGAACGGTCCACGCCAAGCGCACGAGCAAATGCCGCGTACAGATCATCAACCGTCATATCGGTGCGAGTGCTCTTGAACCCGCCCGTATCGAACACGCGCGAATCAGAGGCAAGACGATAGGTTTTATGCTGCTTGTCCAAATAATCCAACAAATACAGATAAGCCGAGGAAGCGCCCATCAGCATCACCGGCGCATTGTCGGACACTGCTACGTCAAGAAAACGCTCAACACCAGCGAAATCAAGACCATCCTCATGAAAGAAGAAGCTGCTGCCTTCCTCGCCACACTGTTCCACAGCACGGGTCAAATACCTTGACAGCGACGAATGCTCGTTCATATCCCACGCGGGGGAGAGAACGGCGATACGGATGCGTTCGCGGTCCGGCATGATGAAATGCCGAAACGGCACGATCATCGATTCGTCCCACACTTCCAGATCGGGGTGAAAATTACGGCCACGCTGACCGGGATGCGTGGTGCCGCTGGTGGTGAATACCGCTTCACAATCCCGTTCGGGCACGGAAGTGAGCGTCAGCATTTTGAAGCCGTCGACGGGCATGGGCGGAATCTGCATCCAGTCGGTGAGTGTCTGCGGGGTGACGCGTTTGGACATGCAGTAGGCCCGGTATGGCAGATTATGCTCGAATTGGAAGGCGAAGATGCGTTTCGCGAGCGTGTCGAACGCTTCGTCCGGTGCGCGGGAGCAACCGTATTGTGTGATGAAATCGAGCACTTTTTGCTTGATGATCGTCTTCTGTCCGTTGAGTTCCAGGGATTCCTGCGATGCTTGCATGTCCATTACCATATCCTCTCCGTCATATGTCGGATTGCCTCAATGATGTTGATTATTCTGCTTGTTTTGTATGTTCCGTGGGTTTGTCCGTATGCCGTGCGATTGCGTTTGGCAGATCGATGATAAGGGCCTTGAGTATCACTACGCTGAATGCGCCGACCAGAATCGGGTTTGAGAAGAACACGTGCATGCCGCCTTCAAGTCCGCTTAATGCGTTTGGCAATGCGATGCCAAGCAGGAGGGATAGGCCTATCACCACTTGGGTCTGATCGTTGTTCTCCGCCTTTCGTAACGTGTTGAGTCCGGTGCTGATGAGGCTGGCCGCCGCCGGCAGGAAGATGCCGCCGATTACCGGGGAGGGGATGAGCGACAGTACGGCGCCGGCTTTCGGTATGAAACCAAGCGTCACGAATACCGCACCTGCGATAATCACCGGTACACGGGTGCGGGTCTTGCCTTCGTCTGTGACCTTGAGCAAGGCCACGTTTTGCGGATATGCGGTGGTGGTGAAACCGCCGATCAGTGAGGAGACCGCCGAGCCGGCCGCTTCTCCGGCGAGGCCGTAACGCACCTGGCGGTCTTCAAGCTTTGTTCCTTGGATTTCTGTGGCGGCTTGGTACACGCCAAGCGCTTCCATGATGGCCACCATATAGGCTATGAAAAACGGTACGAAAATGGCGGCGTTGAAGTCGAAACCTCCGTATGGCATGAACTTCGGCAGACCGATCCATGGCTTGGACGCCACTTCGGAGAAGTCCGCCATGCCGAACGCCAAAGACAGTATGGTGCCTGCGGCCAGCGCGATCAGATATGACAGCGCCTTGAGCATGCCTTTGCCGAATTGGGAAAGCGCCACCACCAGCATGCAGGTGATGATGGAGACGGTCAGCGTCTTCGGATCGGCGAATCCCGGGTCTCCTGGCGCGCCGCCAAGGAATTCGCTTAGTGTGAAGCCGGAGAGTGACACGCCGACGAGGAGAATGATTACCCCCGACACGATTGGAGCGAATAGAAACCGCAGTTTTTCGATCACGCGGGTCAGGCACAATACCAGGAATATTAGCGAACTGACGAATATGGATGTGCCGGCGGCGGCCAATGATCCTGCAGCACCGGCGGAGATCATCAGCGCGTCGAATGCGGCGGACGGTCCTTGCACGATGGGAAGACGCACCAGTTTTGTGGCTTGGATGAGCGTGACCAGACCGGACACTATGAAGATGGCATTCACCATGTTTGATGACAACGCCAGAGGAAGGCCAATGGCTCCGGCCACGAACACGGGGTCGAGCCACACGTTTGACACGAGTACATGCTGCAGGCCGAGCAGTGTGTTTTTCATGGTGGCTTTTTTGACGGTCCGCTCTGTCGTGGTTTCCTTCGCGTTTCGCGGTGGTTCTGCGTTTTGCGATGGTGCCGCTTGCGTTGTTTCTGACGATGACGCTGTCCCGGCCATGGTTCCCTCTCTCCTTCGTCGGTTGCTTGCGCGCGCCGAAAATACAAAGGGCCTTGTCCCTTTAATGGGAGCCACACGTTTTCCCAGTACTCCCTACGCAAGCGTTATCTTGATCAGGTCGAAAGGTCCGGGCGATGACCACCGCCCATCTCAGCCGTATTCGGCACCCCTGTACTTCGGACGGAGACAATCATAACGTCACCGTCCAACCAAAAGCCCTGTGGCATGCGAGCGCTTTGAAAAACGCATGTCATAGGGCTTTTGCGGTAGTCGGTCCAGCTGGTTGCGCAATACGCGCGGGGTCGCTTGGCCGTGCGAGGTCTGTTAACGGCGTCGCTTGATTGGGGCCAGTTCGAATATCTCGTCGGAGGCCTTGGCCACTTCCGGACTATGCGTCACGATGATGACGCAATGCTGTTCGTCATGTGCCAAGGCTTGAAAGATGCCCATGATGTCGTCCTGCGTGGCGAGGTCGAGATTGCCGGTCGGTTCGTCCGCCACGATGATGGCTGGGTCGTGGCTGAGCGCGCGGGCGATCGCCACACGCTGCTGCTCACCTCCGGAAAGATGCAGAATGCGTTCGTTCGCATATTCCTGCGGCAGATGCACTTGTACAAGCAGATCGTTGACGATCTCTTTCTTCGAACGGTCGAAGGTCTTGCCGGAAGCGTCCATCGACAGGATGATGTTTTCCGCGACGGTCAGATTCGGCAACAGATTGAAACCTTGGAAAATAACGCCGATATCATGACTGCGGTACCGGTATCGATCCTGCTTCGACAAATCGTTGCCGTTGTACAACACCTTTCCCTCTGTGGGATTGGCAAGCCCGGAAATCAGCGATAACATAGTGGTTTTGCCAGCGCCGGAAGGTCCGGTGATGGCGTGCACACTGCCCGACTGAAAATCATGACTGATATTTTTCAGCACGCGCTTGCCGCCCTTGGTATACGAGTAGCTCACATCGTCCAATCTCAGCACAGGCATATCGGATTGTTGCGAAGCTGCATTGGTGGTTTTGTCGGTTGATACGGTAGTTTGATCAAGACGTGTCTCGTCTATTTTGGCCATGTCAAATCCTTTCAACGAATGATGATTGATGGTTCAGGAACGGTCGGCAAGAATCTGCAAAGGCTCGTATCGCAATACGAATACGACTGCGACTAATGCAGCGATGAGCGTCAGCCCAAGACCTACCAGCAGCAGTTGGCCCACCACGGTGAGGTTGACGGTTGCGTTGACAGAGGAAGCGTAATTCACCGCGCGGTCCATCATGCCTTCAGGACCGTTGCCGCCCTTGCCCGGCATGGCCGAATTCTGGTTGGATGCACTATCGGAATTCTGCGAATCCGTGGAATTCGAGGAGTCGTTGGCATTTCCGGAATCCTGCGCACCAGTGCCGGAACCATCAGCCGACCCCTGCATGTCGCGACCGAACTGTTCGCGTTGGCTGGTCTGTTGCGACTGCTGTTGTTCGATCTGGCTTGCCAGCAACTGGTTGGACACCGGCACTGAAGCCACCGCACCGGCGCAGGCGCCCAATGCGAGGCCGATCATGGTGACGATCAGCAATTCCAAGGTGAACTGCGTCGCAACCTTGACTTTGTTCACACCAATCGCGGCAAGCACGCCGATCTCATACTTACGTTCGCGTACGTTCAGCAATGTGATGACCACCAGCACCACGCCACCGACAGCCAGCACCACGATGAGCAGTGTCAACGCGAACTTCGACAGGTTGTTGAGCGGCACCAGGCTGGATTCGTAATTCTCCACATCGGCGGAGGAGACGGCATAGTCGTCGTCGAGCCCGGCGTTGATTGCATCCTCGCAGAATGCTTCGTAATCCGATTTGCTGGAGAACACGTACGTGTAATTCAGCCGTGCGGCGGAATCGGTGTCCGCGTCGGCATCAAGTCCTAACGATCTCAGTGTGGAGACCGACGTATATATGGCATTGGCCGGATCGGAGGCATTGGAGGCCATCGGCCCGCCCATCTGCTGGGTGGAATCGGTGGAATTCTTGTAAATGCCGACGATGGTGAGCTGGTAAGTGGTGTCCGTGTCATTCGGATCGGCCACGCTGATGGTGTCTCCTACGGAGAGGGCATTGAAATCGGCGAGTGACTTGGAAATAATTGCGTCGCCGTCACTGGATTTATCGTAGCCGAACACTTTGCCGTCAACCATGGTGAAGCTACCGTTCGATGTATTGGAAACCGCTTCGTCCGAAGAGAAGCCGACGAGCGAGAAATCGCCGCTGACCATGGACGTACCGCCGAAATCCTTGCCGCCGTCCATACCGCCGATATTGGGCCTGCCTTCACCAGACTGGTCTGAAGCGTCGGATTCGCTGGAATCGGACTGGTTTCGTGATTCACTGATGAGTTTTTCGCGGTCAAGACTGATTTGCGCGGTCACAGTAGTGTTTTCCAAGCCAGTGTTTCGCGCGGCTGTGGCCGCTTGCCTAATGGACAGGCCGATGGTGGCGGCAGTGGCGATGATGGTCACGATGATGATGACCAGTATGTTGCGTCCTTTGTTTCTCGTGACGCTTTTCCATGCGTTTTCACAACGAACATGATGTTTCCTTGATGAAAGAAGGGGTGAGGGGCCGCCGTCGCGATCGGCGTTGAGACCGATGGTAAAAAATCGCTCTTAGCGAATTCCTCAGGGATTGCTCGACTGAAGCTGGAATGAATCTGAAAGTCTTCTGAATTAAAAACGCGACATGGGCGGGGCGTTCATTGCGGCAATGGTGTTAGGCTAACGCGTATGCCTATAAAATCCGAAGTCATTGCGAACCCCAAGTCGGAGCGCGTCCGCCGCGTGTCCGAACTTGCCGATCGAAAAGGGCGGAAACGGTCTGGCCGTTTCATGGTGGAAGGCCCGCAGTCGGTGCGTGAGCTGCTGACATACCATCCAGGACTTGTCGAGGACCTCTACGTTGAGGTCGAGTCGGCACAGCCCGATGCCTTATTTGCGACACCTGTTGTCGCGCAGATGGCGGGCAAGGCCATGCAATCCGGCGTGTATGTGCACAAGGTCACTCATGCGGTGATGCACCGTATGAGCGCCGACGCGCAAGGCGTGCTTGCCGTCGCGGATATGCAGGCTTTCCTTGATTCGTCCGCCGTTCTGGACGATTTCGACGGGCATGCGATGGTTGCCGCGTTTTGGCAGGTTCGCGATCCCGGTAACGCCGGAACCGTGATTCGTTCCGCCGATGCGGCCGGCTGCTCCGCCGTGGTATTGGTCGACGACTGCGTGGACATGTTCAATCCGAAAGTGGTCCGCTCCACCGCGGGATCACTGTTCCACCTTCCGATTCTGACCATGGGAACGGACGACTTCTTCGCATGGTGCGATACTCACGAGCTGGCAGTGTATGCGGCCGATGTATATGGCACGGATTCCCGACAACCGGAATCTCTGACGGATGTAATTGCCATGCCGGAAACGCTTGCCGGAGCCAAAGCGGTGTTGTTCGGCAATGAGGCGCGTGGATTGACCAAGGAAGTTTTGGAACGAACCGATAGGATCGTGTCCATACCGCTTTATGGCAAAGCGGAATCCTTGAACCTCGGCACTAGTTCGTCGGTAATGCTGCTGAGCTTGGCTATGTCGAGTCATGTTGAAAGAATGTAGAGTCGGAAAACGTTGAAATTGCGCGTTTTTCGCGTAAAACAAACGGGAAATGAGAAAGGTATCTCGTGGCAGAAGGTGCGGTATTCGACGCCCAAGCGGTAACCAATGCGGTTGCCGAGGGCATCGCGAAAATCGAAAACGCCTCCAGCATGGAGGAATTGAAAGCCATCAAGACGCAGTACGCCGGAGCGGAATCCGCGATGACGCAGGCCAGCAAGGCCATCGGCGCGCTGCCGAAGGACCAGAAGAAAGACGCCGGCAAGATCATGGGCAAGCTGCGCGCTGACTTCGGTCGTGCGTATGGCACCAAGGAACAGCAGGTCAAGGCTGAGGAAGAGGCCCGTGCGCTTGCCGCCGAAACCGTGGACATGACCCTTCCGGTCAGCCGCAAGCCGCTTGGCGCGCGCCATCCGTTGCCGAAGCTGATGGAGGATGTCGAAGACTTTTTCATCTCCATGGGCTGGCAGATTTCCGACGGTCCTGAAGTGGAAACCGAATGGTACGACTTCGACGCGCTGAACTTCGGCCCCGACCATCCGGCACGTCAGATGCAGGATACCTTCTACGTTAAGGGCAATCAGGCCAAGGACGCCGCAGGCTTCGTCGGGTCCAACATGGTGCTGCGCACCCAGACCTCCTCCGATCAGGTGCGTGGTCTGCTCACTCGTGGCGTGCCGCTGTACATCGCCTGCCCGGGTCGTGTGTTCCGCACCGATGAGCTCGACGCTACCCACACCCCGGTGTTCCACCAGGTGGAGGCTCTTGCGGTCGACAAGCATCTGACCATGGCCGACCTGAAGGGCGTGCTCGACAAGCTTGCCGTGGCCATGTTCGGCCCGGAAGCCAAAAC
>OGRE01002791.1_pt1 | contig 11582 bp, 9 predicted proteins | sample 1553421 | NCBI WGS metagenome assembly OGRE01 (sample SAMEA2580076, study PRJEB22360) | human gut metagenome | biome: human gut; feature: human-associated habitat; material: faeces | place: Denmark | collected 2008/2010 | reverse complement strand
TATGCGAATTTCGGTGCGAAATCATGCGAATGCATGATTTCTGTGCATCGCGAAGCGGTTACTGGTTACGAAGTGAACAGTTACTATTTTCATTCGCCCGGATAGTCTCTTCAATTCTTCTTTTTACCTCTGCGGCAATCTCAGTTGATTTCATATCTTTATATTCTTCATATTCCATGGGCTTCAGAAAATGCACTTGAACATTCAGCATTTTTGCAGAACCGGTATCAAATGCTTTATAAGAATCAATCAATGTAACCGGTACAATCGGACATTTTGCTTTCATGGCAGCCTTAAAACTTCCGCCTTTAAATTCCTGAGGATGGTTTCCATTTTTGCTTCTGGTCCCTTCTGCAAAAATAAGATAATTTCTTCCTGCTTTTACTTCTTTCGTTACATTAATGATCACCTGCATAGATTGTTTAATATCTTCCCTGTCAATCAAAAATGCTTTCATACATGAAAATACCTGCTTCAAAAACGGTACATTTCCAACTTCCTTCTTTGCAACTACTGAAAAAGGTACCGGGCAGACCTCCATTATGGCAAGCACGTCATATAATCCCTGATGATTCGGATAAAACATAAATCCATTTTGCGAAGGTATATTTTCTACTCCATGACCGTCTATATGAAGATTTCCTCCACGATTAGCTGCATGGTCAATTTTTTTCAACATGGCATAGCGCTGTTCCTCTGTGTATTTATCCACATGCGCAGCATACCAGTTCAGCATAATCCAATAATATGGTACGAATATAATATTCTTCAGTACCATTACAATGATTCTTTTCATTTCCAAGCTCCTTTCCTCTATGCAAAACTCCCCTATGAGATAAAAATATTTTTTCGATCCCATATCAGATCACGATATGAAAAAGGGCCACTGCAAGATTCAATCATCCTGCAGCAGCCTCCCTTCTACTCTGCATCCAGCTTATTCGCAATTTTCTCCTCATACCCCGGGTTCTTTTTGATAAATACATTGTATGCTTTCGTATAAGTCTTATAAGAATCTGCAGTCATAAACTTGGCATAGTCATCTGCAGCCTGATTCCGCAGATCATCTGTGATCTCGGAAGGTGACATTACATAGTATTTACCATCTTTTTTCTCCGTCATATAGGTTCCTACGCATGGATACTCCTGGTCATTTTCCAATACCAGATTGTAAATAATGTACACGTAAGTATAATCGCCGTTTTCGGAAAGAATATCGCACTGTTCTACTTTTACTTTTGTTGGATTATGAGCAGCAAAATATTTTAAAGTAGCATCAATCTCATTCTGTAGAAGTTCATTGGTATCCTTTTCCTGAGAATAACACTGCTTCACCTTCTTCTCACTTCCGCTTACGTAATTCTTTATAAGAGCTTCCACTACTCCCTCCGGCGATTTATGATTTACACCGCATCCGGACATTGCCATGATAAGCATCATGGCAACACCCAGGATTAAAATTCTGGTTCTTTTTTTCATACTTCACAGATTCCTTTATTCTGCATCATTTGTCTCCTGTGAATCCTCTTCTTCGAAAACTTCCTCAGTCTCCTCAGTCGGCTCCTCACTGCTGCCGTTCTCCGTATTTCCTTCTGCTTTCTCGCGAACCTTGGCAAGACTTGCCACTGTTACACCCTCATCCAGATTGATCAGCTTCACTCCGGAAGTGATTCTTCCAAGAATAGAAATTCCGGCACAGGTAATACGAATAATGATTCCTTCTGTAGTGATCATCATAATCTCGTTTTCTTCATTGACAGCTTTAGCACCAATCACATTGCCGGTTTTCTCGGTGATCTTGTAACACTTCACACCCTTACCACCACGGTTCTGGCAGGTAAATTCACTCATAGCTGTACGTTTGCCCATACCATTTTCAGATACTACAAGCAGGTAATCTCCCTGAGAATTCAGCTGCATTGCCACAACCTCATCTCCAGGATCAAGATTCATACCACGAACACCCATGGAGCTTCTTCCTGTACTTCTTACATCAGTCTCCTTGAAACGGATGCACATACCATCTTTCGTTACAAGCATAATATCTTTTGTATCGTCTGTAGCCTTAACTTCAATAAGCTCATCATCATCACGAAGTGTGATTGCCACAAGACCTGTCTTACGTACATTTGCATATTCTTCCATAGGTGTCTTCTTCACAAGACCAGCCTTAGTTGCCATAACCAGATACTTGCCTTCTTCGAATTTACGCATAGGAATAACAGATGTAATGCGCTCACCTGGCATAAGCTGCAGAAGATTGACAATTGCAGTACCTCTTGCAGTTCTTCCTGCCTCAGGGATCTCGTATGCTTTCAGCCTGTATACACGTCCTGTATTGGTAAAGAACATCAGATAATGGTGAGTAGTAGTCATAAGCAGTTCTTCAATGTAATCGTCATCGATGGTCTGCATTCCCTTGATTCCACGTCCACCTCTGTTCTGGCTGCGGAAATTATCTACAGTCATTCTCTTGATATAACCAAGCTTTGTCATAGTAATGACAGTATTTTCCCTTGAAATCAGATCCTCTGTGGAAAGATCATAGACATCATATCCGATGGCAGTTCTTCTCTCATCGCCGTATTTGTCAGCGATTGCAAGGATTTCTTCCCTTACAACACGAAGAAGGAGATTTCTGTCTGCAAGAATTGCCAGGAATTTGCGGATTTTCTCCTCTAATTCTGCATATTCTGCTTCCAGCTTCTCTCTTTCCAAACCGGTGAGAGCTCTCAGACGCATATCTACAATAGCCTGAGCCTGCACATCCGTCAGTTCGAATCTGTCCATCAATTCCTGCTTCGCAATCTGAACGTTGCGGGCAGCACGAATGATCCTGATAACTTCGTCGATATTATCCAGGGCTTTCAGCAAGCCTTCCAAAATGTGGGCACGTTCCTGCGCTTTATTCAGATCATATTTGGTTCTTCTGGTAACAACGTCCTCCTGATGAGCCAGATAATGCTCCAGAAGCTCTTTCAGATTCAGTACCTTTGGTACAAGACTGTCTCCCTGAGGTACCACACAAAGCATGATAACGCCAAAAGTATCCTGCAGCTGGGTATGCTTGTACAACTGATTCAGAACAACATTTGCATTGGCATCTTTACGAAGGTCAATACAAATACGCATTCCCTCACGGCTGGAATGATCATTCAGGTCAGTAATTCCATCAATCTTTTTATCACGGACAAGCTCTGCGATCTTCTCGATCAGCCGGGCTTTATTTACCAGATATGGAAGCTCCGTAACGATAATACGTGATTTTCCATTTGGTAAGGTCTCAATATTTGATACTGCACGTACACGGATCTTGCCGCGGCCTGTGCGGTATGCCTCCTCGATTCCCCTTCTTCCGAGAATAGTGGCTCCTGTAGGGAAATCCGGGCCTTTGATAATGCCTAAAATTTCCTCTATAGTGGTCTCTTCTTTATCCTCCAGCTGGTTATCAATAATTTTGACTACCGCGTTGATTACTTCCGTCAGATTGTGAGGCGGAATATTGGTAGCCATACCAACAGCAATACCTGTAGTACCATTGACCAGCAGGTTCGGGAACCTGGAAGGAAGCACCTTTGGCTCTCTCTCAGTTTCATCAAAGTTTGGCTGGAAGTCTACAGTATCTTTATTAATGTCAGCAAGCATCTCCATGGAAATTTTGCTCAGGCGGGCCTCAGTGTATCGCATAGCAGCTGCGCCGTCGCCGTCAACAGAACCGAAGTTTCCATGTCCGTCAACAAGAGTATAGCGGAAAGACCAGTCCTGTGCCATATTTACAAGTGCTCCATAGATAGAACTGTCTCCATGAGGGTGATATTTACCCATGGTATCACCGACGATACGGGCACATTTACGATGCGGCTTGTCCGGACCGTTGTTCAGTTCGATCATGGAATACAGAACCCTTCTCTGTACCGGCTTCAGACCATCTCTTACATCCGGAAGAGCACGTGAGGCGATAACGCTCATGGCGTAATCTATATAAGATTTCTCCATGGTCTTCTGCAGATCCACCTCATGGATTTTGTCAAAAATATTGTCTTCCATTTTTTATTCTCCTAGATATCCAGATTTTCTACAAAACGTGCATTTTCTTCAATAAATTCACGTCTTGGTTCAACTTTGTCACCCATAAGAGTGGTAAAAGTCAGATCGATCTCAGATGTAGCAGATTCGTCCATTGTTACTTTGAGAAGGATTCGTTTCTCCGGATCCATGGTTGTCTCCCAAAGCTGCTCTGCATCCATCTCTCCAAGACCTTTGTAACGCTGGATCTTGTTGTTATTATCACGTCCGATCTCCTCAAGGATGCGGTTCAGTTCCGCATCATCGTAGGCATACCAGACTTTCTTGTTTTTTTCTACCTTGTACAGCGGCGGCTGTGCCAGATATACATAGCCCTGCTTGATAAGTTCCGGCATGAATCTGTAAAGGAAAGTCAGAAGAAGTGTCGCAATATGTGCGCCATCGACATCGGCATCGGTCATAATGATGATCTTGTGATAACGCAGTTTGCTGATATCAAAGTCTTCATGGATACCTGTTCCAAAAGCTGTGATCATTGCCTTGATCTCTGCATTTCCGTAGATTCTGTCAAGACGTGCCTTCTCAACATTGAGGATCTTGCCTCGAAGCGGAAGGATTGCCTGTGTCGCACGGTTTCTCGCTGTCTTGGCAGAACCGCCTGCGGAATCTCCCTCTACGATATAGATCTCGCAGTTCTTCGGATCCTTGTCTGAGCAGTCCGCAAGTTTACCCGGAAGTGACATTCCATCGAGTGCGGATTTCCTTCGGGTAAGGTCACGTGCTTTACGTGCTGCTTCTCTTGCTCTCTGTGCAAGAACAGATTTCTCAACAGTAGCCTTGGCTACAGATGGATTCTGCTCAAGGAAAATTTCAAGCTGCTTGCTGACAACAGAGTCTACGGCGCCTCTCGCTTCACTGTTGCCAAGTTTCTGTTTTGTCTGGCCTTCGAACTGTGGTTCTTCGATCTTGACACTTACGATCGCAGTCAGACCCTCACGGATATCATCACCGCTTAAGTTCGGTTCACTGTCCTTGAGAAGTTTGTTCTTTCTCGCATAATCGTTAAAAGTCTTGGTAAGTGCATTACGGAAACCAACGATATGTGTACCGCCCTCCGGTGTATTGATGTTATTTACAAATCCATAGCTGTTCTCTGTATAGGAGTCGTTGTGCTGCATCGCAACCTCAACAGAAACGCCGTCCTTCTCTCCCTCACAGTAAATAACCTCTGGATACAGAGGTTCTTTACTCTTGTTCAGATATGTTACAAATTCACGGATACCACCCTCGTAGTGGAATACTTTTTCTTTCTTGGAGTCTTCTCTCTCATCTCTGAGGACAATGCGAAGTCCTTTGGTAAGGAAAGCCATCTCACGAAGACGCTGTTTCAGGATATCATAATCATAAACAGTTTCCTCAAAGATTTCCTTATCCGGCAGGAATGTAACAGTTGTTCCTGATTTCTCCGGATCACACTCTCCAACAACCTTGAGAGGATACATTGTATGTCCTCTCTCATAACGCTGCTTGTATTCTCTGCCTTCGTGATATATGGTAACTTCCAGCCACTCGGACAGAGCATTTACAACGGATGCTCCTACGCCGTGAAGACCTCCGGATACCTTATATCCTCCACCGCCAAATTTACCGCCGGCATGCAGAATGGTAAATACGACCTCAACTGCCGGAATTCCTGCTTTGTGGTTGATACCTACCGGAATTCCTCGACCATTATCTACAACTGTAATGGAGTTGTCTGGGTTGATGCTTACCTGGATCTCTGTACAATATCCTGCCAGAGCTTCATCTACCGCATTATCTACAATTTCGTATACAAGATGATGCAGACCCCGGCTGGATGTACTTCCAATATACATACCCGGTCTTTTACGAACCGCTTCCAGCCCTTCCAAAATCTGAATCTGGTCCGCTCCGTACTCCGTATTTTCTCCGCCCATGTGCTGCCTCCTGTCATTCAATGTTATATAAAAATTACTGGTTGTATATCCTCTGTTGGACATACGTATACTAATTTATTATAACACAAAAACAACTCTCTTTCCATTAAAAATCCCGGTTTTCTGTAAAAACAATGTATAAAAAAAGGAACTGTATTTCACATTTTTTTGGAAATACAGTTCTCGTATTTACTGGATCAGATATTGATAAATTTCTCTCTTGGATACCCCTCGGTCCTTCGCCACCTGCTTCATGGCATCCTTCCTGGAAAGCCCCTGTTTTTCGTAGATTTCCATATGTTCCTCGATGGAGATCTCCTCCCAGGAAGCTACAGCTTCTTCCTTGAGTTCCTGGCGGCTCTTGCCCTCGATCACAAGGACACATTCCCCTAATGGCTTTTCGTTCTCATAATGAGCGATCAGCTCATCGATCGTCGTATGAAAAGCAGTCTCATGTTTTTTCGTCAGTTCCCGACAAAGTGTCATTCTGCGGTTGCCAAGAGTTTCTTTGAGATCCTTAAGTGTGCGGACCAGCTTGTGTGGTGCCTCATACATAATGATCGTCCTTGTCTCATTGACCAGTTCATCCAGGACTTCCCTGCGTTCTTTTTTGTCCATTGGAAGAAAAGCTTCGAAAGCAAATCTCCTGGTCGGAAGCCCTGACAGAGTAAGTGCTGTAATACAGGCAGCAGGTCCCGGAAGTGAGGTCACTTCGATCCCTGCTTCATAACACATGGCAGCAAGTTCTTCTCCCGGATCTGAAATTCCAGGAGTACCTGCATCCGTGATCAGTGCAATGTTCATTCCTGACTGCATCTTCTCGATCAGTGTATAAGCTTTGTCGATCTTGTTGTATTCATGATAACTGGTCATGGGCGTTTTGATCTCGAAATGATTCAGAAGCTTGATACTGTTTCTCGTATCTTCTGCCGCGATCAGGTCTACTTCTTTGAGAGTACGCAGAACACGCAGCGTAATATCTTCCAGATTTCCGATAGGTGTTGCACACAGATATAATTTACCGCTCATAAATCAGGTTCCTTTCTTGAATTCTTATCCGAATCATCAGACCATCCCGTAGATTTCCAGGATCGCCTTTGTATACTCTCCCGGCTTCTCATAAACGATCAGCGGACGCTCTACCGTGATTCTGGAGTTTCCACCCTTGCAGGCCTCGATCAATACCATATTTGGTTCTCTGTCTATGTACGGATACACAAGCTGCATGCGTTTCGGCTCCAGCTTGTATTTCATCAGCACCTGAAAAATCTCAGCAAGACGGAACGGACGGTGCACCATAAAAAAATGTCCCCTGTCCTTGAGTACTCTGGACGCCTGGCTGACAACATCCTCCAATGTGCAGAGCACCTCATGTCTCGCAATTGCTTTTGCCATATACGGATTACGCAGTCCATGCTCTCCGATCATATACGGAGGATTGCTTGTTACTACATCAAAAGAAGCTGCTCCAAAAATTCCAGCAGCCTCCTTAATATCTCCGCATACAATATCAATTGCAGATTCCAGACTATTGTACGCAACACTGCGTGCGGCCATATCTGCACATTCTTCCTGTATCTCCAGTCCTGTGAGATGTTCTCCCTTGCCTCTGCCTTTGAGCAGGATCGGAATGATCCCTGTGCCGGTTCCCATATCCAGGACCCTTGCATTCTTTCTGATCTTTGCAAAGCCGGACAAAAGAACCGCATCCATTCCGAAGCAGAACTTCTCTGGATTCTGAATTACATAAAATCCATTCTGCAGGTCATCGACCCGCTCTCCCGGATGTACCAGATCAGTTTGCGGATTTCTTTCCATGAGATTTTTTATCTCCTTCTCTGTCTTCGAGTTTTTCCAGTTCCTTCATTTCCTTCTCGGAAACTTTGACTTTTTTCTTACGGGGACGGAATTTCAGTTCATTTACCGGAAATTCCTGAATCTCCTTTTCGTCGTTTACTTCGACAACGACTTTGACTCTCTGGCGAAGAACATTTACATTCTGTACAGTTCCCTGAATTCCATCCGGAAGTGTGACAGTGTCCCCGATTCCCGGAAGTTTCTTATTCAGTTCCTCGTATGTTTCCTGTTCGTTCTTGAGACAGCACATCAGTCTGCCGCATACGCCGGAAATCTTGGTCTGGTTCAGTGAAAGGTTCTGTTCCTTCGCCATCTTGATAGATACCGGTGCAAACTCTGACAGATACGTGTGGCAGCAGAGACTTCTGCCGCAGATTCCGATTCCTCCGAGGATCTTGGTCTCATCACGGACACCGATCTGTCTCAGCTCGATCCTTGTCTTGAAGATTGCCGCCAGATCCTTGACAAGCTGACGGAAATCGATTCTTCCATCTGCTGTAAAGTAAAACAATACCTTGTTGTTATCAAATGTATATTCTGCATCGATCAGTTTCATCTCCAGACCATGCTCACGGATCTTCTTCTGGCAGATCTTGAAGGCATCCTTCTCCTTGATACGGTTCTGCTGCTCTCTGTCCTCATCTGCCTGAGTCGCTACTCTCAAGACTTCTTTGAGCGGATGAACAACCTCGTCCTCTCCAACTTCCTTCGGTCCAAGTACAACTCTGCCGAATTCTACTCCGCGGGCGGTCTCTACGATCACATGATCGCCCACCTGCATTTTATAATTCTTCGGATCAAAATAATATATTTTGCCGACATTTCTGAATCTGATTCCAACTATTTTTGTCATTCTATCTCTCCCTGATCGTCAGGAACAGAAGTTCAAGAGCAAGCTCGAAGTTTACATTTGCACGCAGACGTACCTTGGCCTTCTCCAGTGCTTCCAGTATCTTTTCGAGATTTTCATATGAACGCTGGCTCCCCTGTTCCTTTATTTAATTAATTTCCTGCTTGAAGACCAGATTGTCTATTTCCCTTGTAGCTTTGAACATCAGAACATCACGGAACCAGAACTGAAAAATATCCAGATAGTCGCCTATATGCTGTTTCTCATCGGAAAGTTCGCGGATCACATCAGTCAGCTCATAAGTCTGCATCGTACTTACATACTTCAGGATCCTGAGAGCATTCTCTGTCATCTTGCCAAACTCTTCGGATGTTGCTGCCTCCTGTGCCTTGCCGATGCTTCCCTGTGCAAAAGATGCATCGATCTCTGCCTGATAATCCGGCACATGAAGACGTTCCATAAGATATTTCTTAACCAGATTGTCATCTACTACCTTGAGATCCAGTCTGACACAACGGGACTGGATCGTCGGAAGAAGTGCATCTGCATTGCTGGTCAGCAGCATGATGACTGCATATTCCGGTGGCTCCTCAATTGTCTTGAGAAGAGCATTCTGCGCCTGTACTGTCATCATCTCCGCATCCGGAACGATATAGATCTTGTGCGGACTGCAGTATGGTTTAATTGCTACATCGTGAATCAGCTGATCACGAATCTCATCTATCGAAATAGTTCCCGGCTTCTCATGGTTTACCATGATGATATCCGGATGATTCTTACCCAGGGCTTTCTTACAGGAATCACACTTCTGACATGGCTCCGTTCCCCCAGCCTCGCACTGAAGAGTCATTGCATAAGTCGTCGCAAGAAGTTTCTTACCTGATCCAGGTCTTCCGGTAAAAATATAGGAATGAGATACCTTTCCTGTCGTCATGGCATTCTTCAAATGCCTGATAATCTCCTCGTGCCCGATAATATTGTTGAAACTAACCATTCAGAATCACCTCTCTTGTTTCTGTATACGAATCTTTGTTCGCCATGCCTACATTATAGCATACTTTGTTACCCATTCAAAACTATTTTTGTCTATGAAAGGGAATTTATATATTTTATAATATTTTCGACACACAATTCTAAATTCTCATTAGCAAATCTTAATTTAATTCCTGCCTCCCGGATGTTTTCCTCCGAAAAGTCCTCCTGATCTGCCAGAAAACGTCTGCACATCTCTTCGTATTTCGGTTTCTCCTGCTCCCGCTCCCGAAGAAGTGCCCTCTGTAATCGCTCTCCGTCCTCTACTTCAATATAAACCGGGATCACATGTTCTTCCCCGTAATATTGCTTAAGTTTCTGATAAGATTCCAGTGTGCCGATTCCAAGATAGTTTCCCTCTGAGAGATCTACCTGTCCATCATCTGCTGTAAAATATGTCCAGATGCCATGAACAGTATGGTAGGCTCTGGCTTCGATCAGCTTTCCTGATTTCTTAAATTCCTCAAGTCTGCTGTCATCTGTAAAATAATACTGAACTCCATCCTGCTCTCCCGCGCGGATCGGTCTGGTCGTATACAGTACCAGTTTCTTCAGGTTCAATTCTTTATTGCCTGCCAGTAAAGAATAGATCCGGTCCTTACCGGCGGCACTTTTTCCCATAATATAAAAAATCTTTCCCATGCAATATCAGATTTCCTGCTCCTTCGTAGTATTCTGGGCTACTACACGGATGGTCTCATTGGTATAGTCCTCCAGTCCCTGCAGATACAATCCCTCTTCCATGTATATTCTCATATTACGGATAAATTGTCCAGTAATCTGTTCTCCCGGTACGATCAACGGGATTCCAGGCGGATAGAGATATCCAAACTCTGCCGATATCCGTCCGACACTTTCTTCCAGTTTGCGAATTTCACTCTCCGATTCCATTGCCTCCGTGATCGACATGAACTGGCTCAATGAAGTGTATGCTGTTCTTCCTGCCTTCGGTTCTTCTGCTTCTCTTTTTTCTTTTTTCTTCTGTGCTTCTTCCTGGTCGATCTCCTCGATCGCCTGGCAAAGTCTCTCAAAGCCTTCCTCACTGTCACCAACTGCTGCCAGTGCAAGCACATAATGTTCCGTTTCCATCTCCACCTGAATGTGATATTTCTCCAGAAGAATCTGTGCCAGTTCACTTCCCGTCATTGACGCATAGCGTGTAGAAAAAAGTAATTTGGAACGATCATAATCAAAAACTCCGGCCGTTCCGATCTCCGGTGAAACCAGGCGGATATACTTACATTCTGAAAGCCTGCGTCTCGTCTTTTCGAGGATCTTTGTAAATTCACGGAACATCTCATTACCGTCGGAGGACATTTTTTCCATGCAGGCATCCATACTCGCCATAAGGATATACGACGGGCTGCTGCTCTGATAAATTCCCATAAATCTGCGGATCAGTCTGCTGTCCACGCGGTCACTGCAGTTATGGAGCACCGCAGTCTGCGTCATCGACGGAAGTGTCTTGTGGAAACTCTGGATAACCAGATCCGCTCCCAGTTCAGCTGCTGATGTCGGGAAATAATTTGAAAAGTGAAAATGTGCTCCATGTGCCTCATCCACGATCAGCGGAATCTCATATCTGTGTACGATCTCTGCGATCTTCTCAATATCTGATACCACCCCATCATACGTCGGCGATGTGAGAAGCACTGCCTTGATCTCCGGATTCTCCGCCAGTGCTCTTTCCACCTTATCCGGTGAAATTCCTCCGTTTATCCACCACTTTTGGTCCATCTGTGGATAGACATAAGTCGGGATCAGATTCCTCAGATACAGAGCATGATAGACAGCCTTGTGGCAGTTCCTCGCAACAAGGATCTGTCCCTTCCTCGGAACCGCTGCCGAAACAGCCGCAA
>OGRE01002786.1_pt1 | contig 11605 bp, 8 predicted proteins | sample 1553421 | NCBI WGS metagenome assembly OGRE01 (sample SAMEA2580076, study PRJEB22360) | human gut metagenome | biome: human gut; feature: human-associated habitat; material: faeces | place: Denmark | collected 2008/2010 | reverse complement strand
GCTAAACTCTTTGACGAAGAATTTTGGGGTACGCAATGACGAAGTCAGGAAAAAGAATGAAAAACCGAATAACTTATTAGTACTGTTTTTGTTAGTTATAAACTTTTTTATATATCTTTGCGACTGATTATGGTAATACAGTATTTTTCTTTGCTGTTTAAAAGGGAATCCGGTTGGAATCCGGAACAGTGCCCGCTACTGTGAACCCTGTGTGTAGAAAAGCGTCTTACACCACTGTCCGGATGTAAGGATGGGAAGGTTGCTTTTCTGGGGTAAGTCAGGAGACCTGCCATGATTGTATAGGTAATAAAGCTTTTCCGGGGTCAGAAAAGTTATTATTAATGTCTTAATTTAATCGTTTCATGAAAAAATGGTGTATGCTGGTAACGCTAGGGTTATTTGCCATCGGTTATGTGTCGGTACAAATAACAGGATCAGTCCGAACTAATTGCAGGATAAGAGGTATATTGGATCGTTGAAAATAAAATGATAATCATATGAAATATTTGTTTTTAGTAATAGCGTTGTTTATCGGGCCGGTGTGTATGGCCCATTCCGATGAAAATTTTATAAAATCGGATCTTTTCGGAAATTTAGGAGAGCGGGATAAGGCTGCCATCCTGATCATCCATTTCGGTACCACTCATGACGATACCCGGGTTTTGACAATCGATGCAATCAATGCAAAGATGAAAGAAGCTTTTCCAGGTATCGAAGTCCGGGAAGCCTGGACCTCCCGGATTATCCTGAAGAAATTGAAGGAAAGGGGAGTAGAACGCCTGAATCCGACCCAGGCACTCATTCAGCTGCATGAACAAGGTTATACGCATATTTTAATACAATCTACGAATATAATCGAAGGTACCGAGATGAAAGAATTGCGTCGCGAAGTGGAAGGGCTTTCGCTGAATTTTAAAGATATTCGTGTCGGAAATCCTTTGTTGTATGCTCCTGAGGATTATGCCGTGGTTGTGAAGGCAATTACAGAGGCCATGAATCAGGCTGATAGAGGTGGACAAAAATTATTGGTGGGCCATGGAACACCCGATCCTGCAACAGCTTCGTATGCTATGTTCGATTATATGCTGAAAGCGGAAGGACATCCGGAATATCATGTCGGAACTGTAGAAGGGTATCCGGAATACGAAGACGCTTTGCGGCTATTGAAAAACGGAAAATCCAAAACATTGACTTTGGCCCCCCTGATGTTTGTTGCCGGAGATCATGCTAAAAATGATATAGCAGGCGAATGGAAGGAAAATCTTGAAAAACAGGGTTATAAAGTGAATCTTTACCTGAAAGGGTTGGGAGAAAATCCAACTGTTCAGCAACTCTTCATCCAACATGCCCGGTTTGCTGCCGGACATAAAGCGGTGGATATGGCTACCAGGAAAAAGGGGTATATGCAGGGAAAATAAAAGGTCGATTCTTTTTGCGGAAACCCGCAAAAAGAATAATGGACAGATGTCAATGGACGATGGACAATTATTGGAAGCTTTGCTTCCATCAAAAGATAAAGAAGGGAAGAAGATGAGAATGTAACCATTGATAATCAATCCGATAGGATCTATTCCTTGGGTGTATTGTTTCATTGTCAATTAACCAGGTGCCCGCAGGGTCCCATGACTTTATAAATATTATGAAATTTATAGACTTTCAACTAAATTAAACGAACGTTTTATTTGATATCTCTTAAGTTTTCGGTGAATTTTATGTTTTCTGCATAAAATGAGAGGGAATCCGGTGCAATTCCGGAACAGTGCCCGCTACTGTGAGGTTCGTATAAGGTGAAAAGTTTTCTTACAACCACGGTCGACGCGACTGGAAGGTTACTTTTCTGGACTGAGTCAGGAAACCTGCCGAAAATAATAATAATGCTATTCCCGTGGACAGGAATAAGATTATAGATAAAAACATGTTGACAAAAATTTTCCGAAAAATTCATCGGATACTCGGTTTATTACTCAGTATCTTGTTTCTGATGTGGTTTATCTCTGGGATTGTAATGATTTATCATAGTTTCCCACGGGTAAATCAGAAATTGAAATTAGCCCGTCAGGAGTCTCTGACAGGTCCGCTTCCGGCTGTAGATTCTTTATTGCAGGTACTGCCCGACAGTAGTCGTTTAGGAGGTTTGTCTGTAGATATGTATCTCGACCGGCCGGTATTTCATCTGAAAGGGCGGCAATTACCTGCCGGTTTGTATGCCGATTCATTGCAGGTTGTCGGTAAACCTGATTTTAACGAGATTTGCCGGATTGCCGGACAATTGGGTGGATCGGTTGCTTATCGGGTAGATTCCTTAAACCGGTTGGATCAGTGGATTCCTTTCGGTTATTTGACCAAAGAATTTCCGATTTATAAGTTTTCGTTCGAAGATGATGCCCGGCAAGAGATGTATATATCTTCGAAAAGCGGTAAAGTGTTGCAATGGACTGACCGGAATTCCCGCTTTTGGGCTTGGCTGGGGGCTATTCCTCATTGGGTGTATTTTACTTCTCTACGGCAAAATCAAGCGCTTTGGATTAATTTTATGATCTGGGCGTCCGGATTGGGAGCTATCATGTGCTTCTCCGGTTTGTGGATCGGGATTTGGGTATTTTGGAAAAACCGGAAGAAAGGGTTGCGTTCGCCTTATAAAAAATGGTGGTTACGTTGGCATCATATCACCGGTGTGGTTTTCGGTGTTTTTGCTCTGACATTTGTATTTAGCGGAATGATGTCGCTGGTGGATATTCCTTCCTGGATGCAGAAAGGTAAAACCAGGAACCGTGAAGTACGTTTTCGGGGACGTGAGGGGGGAATGTTGGCCGCCGATCTGTATGCCTTGGATTACCGGAAAATCGTGGATAGTCTGTCTGATGTGAAAAGTATCGAGTGGGCATCCTTTGGAAAATATCCTTATTATGTCGTGAATTCGGGCAGTAAAAAACAGTTTATCGATGCTGCGGATACGAGCCGTTTGTCGCCTTTTACCCTGACCGAAGAGATGGTGCGTGAAACGGTTCGTGAAATTCACGGTCAGGATACCCCTTATACTCTGGAATGGATGACGGATTGGGATGATGATTATTTCTCCCGCCGGAATATGCTGACACTTCCGGTGTATAAAGTGGTGATAGACGATGAATTGCATACCCGCCATTATTTTAATCCCGAAACTTTATACCATCGGCAAATCGATGATAATGGACGTTTGAGAGGAGTTTTGTATAGTGGATTGCACAGTCTGAATTTTAAATTTCTGGCCGAACGTCCGTTGTTATGGAACGTTGTGATGTATGTGTTGATGCTCGGAGGAACTTTCCTTTCTCTATCCGGGGTTGTGTTGACTTTCAAGTGGTTGGGAAGAAAAATCCGGAAATTATTCCGATAATCTTATAGATAAAGTAATAGAATTGAATTGTTATTAATAGTGCTAAAAATGAAAAAATTAATTTTAGTTTTTGTAATGTGGCCGATGATGGTGTCTGTGTTTGGACAAAATCAGCGGAAAAGTATAACGGATACGGTTTTCCAGTTAGATCAAGCCATTGTGAAAGAAACAATCAAGAAGAAAGTAAACCTTTTGAATCTGGATGTTCCTTTAAAAACATTACCGATGACGGTGACTACTTTGTCGTCGGATGTTTTGGAACGGAAGAATATTCTGAATCTTGAGGATGCTGTCCGTTTTTTACCGGGAGTTACGGTGAAAGATCAGTTGGGAGCTTTTTACCGCTTTTCGGTTCGGGGATCGAATGAGACGGTAGTGGCTGTAGATGGTTTTAGAGATGAGCGTTCGTTATTAAACAATGTACCTTTCGGTGATTTGTCCTCCGTAGAATCTATCGAAGTGTTGAAAGGAGCGGCAGCCGTGTTGAGCGGGCATTCTGTCATGGGTGGATTAATATTGTGCGTAAAAAAGCCGTTCCTGATTTTACTGCCGGAGCCCGGTTGAGTTATGGGAATTGGGGGGTGAAGTCGACAAGTCTGGATTTCGGTGGGAAATTGGCAGGGCCTTTGACTTATCGGGCAACAGCACATTATTCGACAGGAGATGGATACCGGCATGTACGTGCTGACCGTTTTTCAGCAACGGGATCACTGGCGGCAAATATTGGTAAAACCGGTTATTTCGAGGGAACGTTAGGTTATAGTGATGACAAATACGATACGGAAATAGGATCTGCTCCAACCTATAATCGTGCAGATATCTTCGGTCCCGACGGGAAGGTGGTTATGGCGAAAGGTTCCCGGAATCCCTTTGCCGATTATCATACCATATATAATGATTTCAATAATAATATGATGAAACGCCGGGTGACTGATATTTCTTTATCCTATACGCAGCAACTCGCCTCTTTTATGAAAATACGGGACCGGTTCAGCTGGAATCATAGTGATTTGGATTATGCTGCGGTTGAAGGAATGAGTTACCGGACAGATACGGTGAACCGCTTCAGTGGAGGATATTATTATGAAAGCGGCAGTAAAAGATATTATATTGATCTTACCGACTCCCTGAAAACAGGTTCTCCGCTTTGTTTCAGTCCTGACAGCCGGGGATGGACCAATATGCTGGAATTAACGGGAGATTTTAAAACCGGAATAGTGGGACATAAATATATATTGGGTTTTACCTATTCCTATTTTAATTATACACAGTATAATGGCTGGAATGAAGGAGATGTATGGGGACCTGGCTTGAATCAGCTGGTATCGCTGCATAATCCGCAGCTGGTAAGAAATTGGTGGGATTATAAATATTCCAAAGCATCCATTCGGGATTGGAGAACTTCAGGATTATATATACATGACGTGATCGATATAAATAACAAATGGAAAGCGATGGGATCTGCCCGTATGGATTTTTATAATTACCGTACTGCTACTGCTAAAGTAAAAGACGGACGGCAGGAATACGATGAGGCAGACCGGAGTGAATGGAAGAAAGTAAAGACTTCTGCCTTTACCGGTAGGGCAGGTTTAGTGTATATTCCGGTGGAGGAGATTTCTCTCTATGCTTCTTTTGGTTCTCATTTCAAACCTTATAATACGATGTACAGTAGCCGGGTAATTTATCTCGACCGCAATGGAAAGCGGTTTAATCCTTCTAAAGACGGAGGTGAAGTCTTTAAGCCTGAAAAGGGATACCAGGCTGAAATCGGAGTACGGTATATGTGGGCTAACCGGATCGATTTTTCAGGAAGTGTATACTATATCCGGAAAAATAATGTGGTGAAAAATTTAGGAACCCAGGAGGAGAAAGATGAAACAACCGGTGAAATGGTTCAAAAAACGATACAAGCTCAGGTGGGTACTGCCGATTCGCGGGGATTCGATCTGGAGTTGACGGTACATCCCGTTTCTACCTTGGCTGTTACGGGTGGCTTGGGCTGGCAGGACTACCGGATCAGGAAAATCAATCAGAGTAAAGACTATCCGGAATATACCGATCCTAGTAAAAATGTACGGGCTACAGGAATTCCCCGCACTACTTTTTATGTATATGCCGATTATACCATACCTAAAGGATTATTGAAAAATTTGTCCTTCCATTTGAGCGGAACTTTCCAGGATAAAATATTTACCGATGTAGCCAACCGGGTTTACAACCCTGCTCTGTTTCTTGTAGACGGAGGATTATTCTATACGATAAAGCAAAAAGTCACTTTGGCTTTAAATGTGGATAATCTTTTTGACAAAGAATATTTTAAAAGTACGACGGTATATGGTAAACCGAGAAATTTTACCGGAACGATATCTTACCGTTTTTGATTAAAAATGCATAAAGAGACAAGGGTTTTGTGGTAGATAGCCACAGAATCCTTGTCTCTTTATTTATAATAATAGATGAAATGGATTATCACATTATTTTTATCTTTGTCTTTAAAATGAATTCAAATGAAAAACGGTAAAATATATGTAGCCGGGATCGGGCCCGGTTGTGAGGATGATATTACTCCTGCAGTGAAGAAAGCGGTGTCGGTATCGGATGTCGTGGTCGGATATAACTATTATTTTTCTTTTATACAGCCCTTTGTCATGGAAGGGGCAGAGTGTGTCGATTCCGGGATGAGAAAAGAATGGGACCGGGCTCAGATGGCGTTCGGGTATGCCGAACAGGGTAAAACCGTTTGTGTCATCAGTTCCGGTGACGCCGGAATCTATGGAATGGCGCCTTTAGTCTGGGAGATGAAGCGGGAAAGAGGTTCTGAAATCGAAATCGAAGTATTACCCGGTATCAGTGCTTTTCAGAAAGCGGCTTCTTTGCTCGGAGCACCTGTCGGACATGATTTCTGTGTGATTTCGCTGTCTGATTTGATGACTCCCTGGGAAAAAATAGAAAAACGGATTGAGGCTGCTGACGCCATCTGAAAAAGGGGTTGGGGGCCCCTGCCGCTGCCGATTTTATCACTGCTGTATACAACCCCAAAAGTGAAGGACGTTATTGGCAATTATACCGTCTGAAAGAAATCTTTCTGCAACAACGGGCAGGGAATACCCCGGTGGGTTATGTCCGTCAGGCCGGACGGCCGGAGCAGGAGGTAACCGTGACCACCCTGGCCGATTTCGATCCGGAACAGATAGACATGTTCACCGTAGTACTTTTGGGAAACTCCCAGTCCTATAACTGGCAAGGAAAAATGATCACCCCCCGCGGATATTACCAAAAAATGAAACACGGGGACGGGGGTTTTGTTTCAAAACCAGGTCAGGAGATCATGATCCGTAGTTTCCGGACGATCGCTTCGGAGTTGAAGCATCCCGATATCCCGCTGGATCGCAAATGGGTTTTATTGCATACGATACATACCACTGCCGATTTCGATATGGAAAATATATTCTATGCCGACGAGAGGGCGGTGGATTCGATCTACCGGGCTTTAAGCGGGGGGAAAGTAAAGACTATCGTCACGGATGTCACGATGGCTGCTTCGGGAATCCGGAAAGGGGCACTCGAACGTTTAGGTTTGGAAGTGAAGTGTTATTTGGTCGATCCGCGGGTTGCAGAGATGGCTTCCCGGATGAATATTACCCGTACACAAGCAGGTATCCGGCTGGCTACGGAAGAGCATCCCGATGCACTTTATGTTTTCGGTAATGCGCCGACAGCATTGATGGAATTGTGTTCCCTGATGCGGAGAGGAAAGGCTTGTCCTGTCGGCGTGGTCGGTGCTCCGGTCGGTTTTGTAAACGTACGTGAATCCAAGCATATGCTGAAATCTTTTACGGCTGTTCCTAAAATTATTATCGAAGGCCGGAAAGGAGGGAGCAATCTGGCTGCAACGATTGTGAATGCCATTCTTTGTTTCGACGATGCAGGGCAGTTATTGCCGGGGAGAGACCTTTAAAGATGGTGTAGGATGGATAAGGTAATCGATATACAAAATTGGACACGGAAAGAAGAATACCTGTTTTTCAGGACTTTTCTTAATCCGATGATTTCTGTTACGGTTGAGGTGGATTGTACGACGGCTTACCGGAAGGCAAAAGAACGACAACAGCCCTTTTCATTGTATTATATGCATGCAGCTGTAACGGCGGCTAATCGCATCGAGGAATTTCGTTACCGGCAAGTAGGAGAAGAGGTCATACTTTATGAACGAATCGATTTATTTACGCCTGTACAAAATGCTGACGGCAGTTATCGTTCTGTCCGTTTGCCTGCGATAGAAACATTCGAAGATTTCCTGGCTGTTGCCCGGCCTCTTATCGAGGCTGCAAAGCGTGGAGAAGGAGAGGTACATAATGAGGCCGGACAAGGTAGGGATATTTTGCTGATCAGTGTGAATCCCTGGTATCGTTTTACAAATGTACAACTTGCTATTCCCGGAGAACCTCACCAGAATATTCCGATTTTTACTTTCGGTAAGATCGAAGAACGGGAAGGTAAGCGGATCATGCCGGTGGCTTTATCGGTTAACCACGGTTTTGTCAGCGGCTATCAGATCGGATTGTATTTGAAGGAATTCCAGCGATTGTTGAACCGATAGTTTTCTGATGAATCCGGAATGAAAATAGAGATAAATGAAAAAATTCTATATCATAGGCATCGACGATAATGGCCAAAGGGAATTTCAGGCTGAAGTTCGGGAGATCATTACAACTCATCGGGTATTTTCCGGGGGGAAGCGTCATTATGAGTTGATGCGCGACCGTCTGCCGGAACAGTATGTTTGGATTGATATCACCGTACCTCTGGAGGAGGTTTTTGAGAAATATGCCGCTTATTGCGAAGTGGTGGTTTTTGCCTCGGGTGATCCGCTTTTTTTCGGATTTGCCAATACGGTAAAGAGCCGTTTACCGGAAGCGGAGATACAAGTCTTCCCCTGGTTCAATTCTTTACAAATGCTGGCTCATCGTTTGGTCATTCCTTATCAGGATATGGAGGTCGTTTCCCTTACGGGGCGTCCGTGGCATGAGTTCGACCGGGCTTTGATTGCAGGAAAGGAAAAGATCGGGGTGTTGACCGACCGTCAGCATACTCCGGTAGCGATTGCCGGGCGTATGTTGGAATACGGGTATGCCGGCTACCGGATGCATATCGGTGAAATGCTGGGAAATGTGACCGAACGGGTACGGACGATGGAATTGTCTGAGGTGTTGCGTTCGGATTTTGCGTTTCCGAATTGTCTGATGCTTGAAAGGACCGGGCTGCGGAGCCGCCCTTTCGGTATTCCTGAAAATCGATTTTGTCTATTGGACGGGCGTGCTAAAATGATTACCAAGATGCCTGTCCGTTTACTTACACTCAGTATGCTGGATTTACATAACCGGCATAGCTTCTGGGATATCGGTTTTTGTACAGGTTCCGTGTCTGTCGAGGCCAAATTGCAATTTCCTCATTTGCATATCACGGCTTTTGAAGTTCGGGAGGAAGGGCGTGAATTACTTGAAAAGAATAGCCGGAAATTCGGTACTCCGGGAATAACGGGAGTTATCGGTGATTTTACGGAAGCCGATTTATCGGTTTATCCGGTTCCTGATGCTGTTTTTATCGGTGGACACGGTGGAAAACTTGCCCGTATCCTGACGATATTAGCCGGCATTATGCCTGTAGGAGGTATTGTCGTTTTTAATTCGGTCTCCGAAGAGAGTCTGAACTTATTTCGTCAGGAAGCGGTCCGGTCCGGTTTCCGTCTGACGGACGAATGCCGGATTGCTGTGGACGATCACAATCCGATAACGGTATTGAAAGCTTGTGCTGAGTCGTATTTTAAACCAATACAGGCCTGAGTCGTAAAACTAAGTTTAAATGAATGTTTATGTTTCACTTTATCCGTAAGTCGTTGAAAACGGCAAAACACCATCCCCGGTTAGGAGGACTGGAGATTTTAAAATATATCGGTCCCGGTTTATTGGTTACTGTGGGATTTATCGATCCGGGGAATTGGGCTTCGAATCTGGCTGCCGGTGCCGATTATGGTTATACCCTTTTGTGGATGGTATCGTTGTCTACGGTCATGTTGATCATTTTGCAGCACAATGTGGCTCACTTGGGGATTGCTACCGGGCTGTGTCTTTCCGAAGCCACCATGACCTATATCCGGCCGAAATATGCTAAAATGATATTGTGGACGGCTATGGGAGCTTCGGTGTCCACCTCCCTGGCCGAAATTTTGGGAGGAGCGATCGCTTTGGAAATGTTGTTCGGTATTCCGGTGCGGATCGGAGCTATATTGACTACCGTTTTCGTATGTATTATGCTTTTTACTAATTCCTATCGGATGATCGAACGTTGGATCATCGCTTTTGTGTCTATTATCGGATTATCTTTTATTTACGAACTGTCCCTGGTACATATCGATTGGGGAGAAGCGGCTCTCGCGTGGGTGACTCCTTCTTTTCCTGAAGGTTCGATGGTCGTGATCATGAGTGTTTTGGGAGCAGTGGTGATGCCGCATAATTTATTTCTTCATTCCGAGGTTATTCAGAGCCGGCAATGGAACCTTGAAGACGATAAAGTGATTCGCAGGCAGTTGCGTTATGAGTTTTGGGATACTTTCTTATCCATGATGATCGGTTGGGCAATCAATAGTGCCATGATCCTATTGGCGGCAGCCACTTTTTTCAAAAGCGGTAGTACGGTCAATGAGTTACAGGATGCCAGTGCTTTATTGCAACCGCTTTTAGGAAATAATGCCGCTGTGATTTTTGCCGTGGCTTTGTTGTTTGCCGGCATCGCTTCGACCATTACTTCGGGAATGGCTGCCGGTTCGATCTTTGCCGGCATTTACCGGGAGCCTTACGACATCAAAGACAGTCATTCCCGTTGGGGGGTATTGCTTTCACTGGTGATGGCATTGATTATTATCATGCTGGTTTCTAATCCGTTTATGGGACTCATCTATTCCCAAATGATCCTGAGTATTCAGTTGCCCGTTACGATTTTCCTGCAGGTATATCTGACTTCTTCCGGGAAAGTCATGGGTAAATATAAAAACCGGACTTCTACAAAATGGATCTTATATATTTTGGGAGGGATTGTGACCGTATTGAATGTGATGTTATTTATCAGTATGTTTTGAAGATAGATGGAGAGAAAGCAAATGGAGAACGAGTTGGAGTTGAAATGGCGACGGATTCAGCAGGCTATGCGGCAGGAAGAAGCTGACGGATGTTTGCTGACGATGAATATGAATTTGTACTATGTGTCAGGGCAGGTGTTTAACGGTTATTTTTATCTTCCGGCGGAGGGACGGCCTTATTGGTTTGTCAAGCGACTGACTATACCCGAAACAAATCAGGTACATGTTATCCGGAAACCGGAACAAATACCGGACTTTTTTCGGGACCTGAATCTGGCAATGCCCCGGAAGCTACTTCTTGAGGCGGACGAGCTTTCTTATAATGAATATATCCGTTTGCAACATGTATTCCGGGCTGAAGCTACGGGTAACGCTTCTGCCTTGATACGGCACATCCGAATGATCAAGACGCCTTGGGAAATAGAGCAAATGCGTATCTCTGCCAGGAAGCATGAGGCGGTCTATCGTGAGATTCCAGCCTGTTACCGGCCTGGGATGAGGGATATTGAATTGCAGATCGAAATTGAAAAGCGGATGCGGGTACATGGTTCCCTGGGTTATTTCCGGGCCTTTGGTTCGAATATGGATATCTTTATGGGAAGTCTGTTGGCAGGAGAAAATGCCGGAGAACCTTCCCCTTTTGACTTTGCCTTGGGGGGAGCGGGAATGCATGCTTCGGGGCCTTTGGGAGCGAACGGGACTTTGTTGAGGGAAGGAACTACGGTAATGGCGGATATGTCGGGAAATTATACCGCCTATCAAACGGATATGACCCGGGTGTTTTCAATCGGGAAATTACCGGACCGGGCCTACCGGGTGCATCGTGTCGCTTTGGAAATACAGGCTCGCATGGAACGAACGGCAAAACCCGGGGTGCCCTGTGCCGAATTGTATCGGGATGCTTTGGCAATGGCCGGACAAGAAGGGTTGGAGGATTGTTTTATGGGTACCCGTTTTCAGGCAAAATTCGTCGGACATGGCGTAGGATTGGAAATAAATGAATTACCCGTATTGACCACCCGCTCGAAGGATATACTACAACCGGGAATGACTTTTGCTTTCGAACCGAAATTCGTGTTGGCGGGAATCGG
>OGRE01002777.1_pt1 | contig 11624 bp, 6 predicted proteins | sample 1553421 | NCBI WGS metagenome assembly OGRE01 (sample SAMEA2580076, study PRJEB22360) | human gut metagenome | biome: human gut; feature: human-associated habitat; material: faeces | place: Denmark | collected 2008/2010 | reverse complement strand
TCTTGGCTCTCAGCGCATCAAATACACTCTTGGCGATCGCAGAGGAACTTCCGTTGGAGCAGTCAAGACCGATCTTGATATTTTTGAAATCACAGCTTGGGATAGAGATCAGATGACCGATATAACGGTTACGTCCGGAAGCAAAGTCAACGGTACGTCCGATATCTTCTCTTGTCGCATATGGAAGTTCTTCCAGTCTGCCGTCCAGATATGCCTCGATACGTGCTTCAATATCTGCGGAAATCTTCTGTCCGTTCTCATTAAGGACCTTGATTCCATTATCATAAAATGGATTGTGGCTTGCAGAGATCATGACTCCACAGTCAAAATCCTCTGTGCGGACAACATAAGAAACACTTGGAGTTGTCGTTACATGAAGAAGATATGCATCTGCTCCGGAAGCGGTCAGTCCTGCTGCCAGTGCATATTCAAACATATAGCTGCTTCTTCTTGTATCCTTGCCGATCACGATCTTTGCTTTGTGCTCACGACCATAGTACCAGCCCACATAACGGCCTACCTGAAATGCATGATTTGCTGTCAGCTGTACGTTGGCTTCTCCACGGAAACCATCTGTTCCAAAATATTTACCCATCGTTTTTCTCCTGTTACCTATCGTTCTTTATTAATCTTATCTACATTCTATTCCTGTAATTTTGTAATATATCTACAAAATATAGAGTTGGCATGTACGGATACATTGATATTCAAAATCATATTCTCTGCCCGTATATCCGTACAAATGATTTCTCTATTACAGATATTTGCTTTTTAGCTTTAGTATCATAGCACTATTCATGACGTAATGCAACGATTGGATCTAAGTTTGCAGCTTTTACTGCCGGTAATAATCCAAATACAACTCCGATAACTGTGGAAAAGGCAATAGCAAGGATTACGGCCGGTATACTGATAGCAATCGGAACATTAGATATCTTTCCGATAATTTCAGCTAAGGCAATACCTGTAATCGTACCAATGATACCACCTAAACTTGTAAGTACCGCCGCTTCAGTTAAGAACTGGGCAAGAATTCTATTCTTTCTTGCACCAATCGCTTTTTTAAGACCGATTTCTCTTGTACGCTCTGTTACCGATACCAGCATAATATTCATAACACCAATACCACCAACTAACAAGGAAATACTTGCGATCCAAATTAACTGTTTATTCGTTGTTGCACTTACCTGCTGGCTTTCTTCCGCAGTCTCATTCATATTGGCTGCACGATACTTAATACTCTTACTTGTTACCGTCTCATTTAATAAGGTCTGCGCCGCCTTTCCAACGGATGTCATATTATCTGTTGAATCTGCAAGCAGCTTCGCATTCTGTGGCTCATCATACTGCTGCACAATATTCCAGTCAACATCTGGAATTACAACAATACCACTGGCACTTCCATCATTATATACATAGGTATAATAATCTTCCACCGAATTAATTACCGGACTAAATGCTGTTGATTCCTCAATAACACCGATAACGATAAATGGTTCTCCCTTAATATCAATTGTCTTTCCTACCGGGTTGGCGTCTCCAAAAAGAGAATCGGCAGCTACACTATCTATTACCGCAACTTTACGATACTTTTCATAATCGCTGTCTGTAAATCCTCTTCCTCTTTTCATAATGTATCCACAAGTCCCAAGATAATGGGAATCTGCTCCGATAAGCTGTCCACCTGAAAGTGATGTATCATTATAGTAAATGTAGTCAACCTGTGTACGGGATACATATAAAGATGCATCTTTTACATGGTCAATATCTGCAAGCTGCTGGCGCATATCGTCATCAAGAACCGGGATTCCTTTTGGAATTCCATATTCCATCTCTGCCGGATAGTTTCCTTCTTCTGTAAGCTGCACTGTTGTCGTGTTCGTTCCTGAACCAATCAGGTTTTTCTTAATCTGTTCATTTGTTCCTTTGATTGTTGATACGATAGCAATAATTGCTGCGATACCAATAATGATACCTAACATTGTCAGGAGGGAACGTAGTCTGTGACTCCACACACCCTGAAAAGATAATCTTATATTTTCAAGCATTGTTCTTCCTCCTAATAAATCATTTCGCTATCGTCTTCCGAAATTTTTGTCTTTACTCCTTCTCTTAAATTCTTTCCATAAGGGAAGGCAATATTATCGTCTTCTGTAACACCTGAAACAATTTCGATATATTGTCCATTCATTGTCTTTCCAATCGTTATATACTGTTTTTTCAAGCGTTTTGTCTTCTTATCTCTAAGATACACATAACTCTTCTTATCTTCTGTTCGAATATACGCTTTCTGAAGATATACTGCGTTTTCGTTGGCCGTTCCCATAGATTTCGAACTGTAAGAAACTTCAACACTGCCTCCAGGACTTAGCCCATCTGCATCTTTTATAAATGCAACGATTGGATAATAGGAACTGTTTGGATTAGATACATCTCCGCCATTACTACTGTCTGCTGTAGGAAAATCAGAAATTTCTTTTACCTCTGCAGTATATTCATCTCCAGTATCACTTGATACACATTTGATCGTTCCACCGACCTTTACACTATCAAGTTCCATCTCGCTGATTGATGTTTTTACATACATTCCATCTGCAGCTTTTACCACGATTGCGGCTGAACCATCCGTTGGAAGTGTTCCCTTGCTGTACGCTGTCGTTACTGTTCCGGCAAGCTTTGCCTTTACTGTTGCCTTATCTACTTCTGCCTTAGCTTCTTTATAACTAATCTGTGCATCATGAAGATCTTCTTTGGCCTGTGCGATATCATCTTCCTTATCAGAAATCGCTGCTTTTAACTCCTCGGCTGTATAGCCGTTATCATCTCCGCCGCTGCTATCTGTTCCGTCATCTATACCATCGCCAGAGCCTGAACCTGAACCATCATCGGAGCCACCTCCATTATTATCATCTCCATCATCACCAGTATCTGCACCTTTTACAATCAGTGTTCTTGAAATCTGCTCTTTTGAAATTCCTTTTACATTCTTTACCTGTGCTGTGATTGTTACAGAAGAAGACGGCTCTCCCTCGTCCACATACAGCCAGACACCTGACTTTGTTTTTGTGATTGTCGTATCTTTTGAGATATTATCACTAAGCTTCCATGTAACTTTACTCTGATCAATACTCTTTCCATCTTCTGTTACAACGGTAAGCAGACATCCATTTCCTGCGGTTACCCTCTTACGATTCTGTTTAAACTTAATCTTTTTGTCTGTAGAAGGAGTTGTTGGATTTTCATGTTCTGTAGTTGGCTTCGATGGATCAACCTTTTGTATATTATCTATTAAATCTGAAATAGCATATTGGGTTGAATCCAATAAAGTGTTTTTAAACTTTGTATTTGCATTAATAGATAATGTAAACTGCTTAGTTCCGACTTTATAATCCTTTTCAGAAGCATAGGAAATAAACTCTGCGGACTTCTTACTTTTGATTAATTCTTTAATTACAGAACCTTTAATAACTCCATTATCACTCAGATAATATACATATTTCTCATCTGAACTATCGTAATCATCTTTATCATCTATACTTGTTATTGCTTTTGGTAAATCTGTATAGGATGCTTTTGTCAATTCATTCAATGAAGCGATTGTATAGTTCTCTTCTGATACAATATCTCTTCTAAATGCTGTATCCGGAGTTAAAACATACATTTTTCCTGTCTGCTGTTCACTTTCATATTCAACAAACTTTGCGTATTTCCCATCTTTTATTAATTTCTGAATTACATCTCCTAAAATAGAGCCATTAATATTCAAATTATATACATACGGATCTTCTTTCGTTCCGGAACCTTTGATATAACTTTCATCCGATGAAACATTATCTACAATATTCTCATCGCCGCCATTTTTCAATTCCTCAACAGAATACATCTTGCTTTCTTTTACATTTATGTTCGATAATTTTTCCGGGGTTAATGTATAAGTGCTCGTATCCTCTCCATCATGTTCTCTGAATACTGCATAACCATTCTCACCCTTATCTTTTAGCTGTTTAATAACAGAACCGCTGACTTTTCCACCTTTTTTTAAATTAAAGATATATTTATCATCCTTCGTTCCTGTTCCAGATGCATCCTCAAGACTATTAATATTCTCCTTTGGCTCCGGGTTCTTATCATCTTTACCGGATTCAGATCCACTTTCTGAACCGCTCTCTGTTCCTGTTCCACTTCCGCTTCCCGAACCGCTCTCTGTTCCTGTTCCACTTCCGCTTCCGCTTCCCGAACCGCTCTCTGTTCCTGTTCCACTTCCGCTTCCTGAGCCGTTCTCTGTTCCTGTTCCGCTTCCACTTCCTGAACCGCTCTCTGTTCCTGTTCCGTTTCCACTTCCTGAACCATTCTCTGAACCCGTATCACTTCCAGTCTTTCCTTCTCCACCAGTAGCTATCGTTGTTCCCTCATTCTTATCTGCTTCTGCCACAAGATAACTAAGACTTGTTCCCTTAATAGCAGAAAGATTCACTGAGGCATTCATAACATCACTGTTTCCCGTATTTACGGCACCAACTGTTTTTGTATTTTTAAGCTTTTTCAGCTCTTTTTCCATCTCGGCGATTTCCATTTTAGAAGACTGTATCTGAAGTTTTTGTAATTTCAAATCCAATTCTTTCTCAGAGACATTATATTTTAAAAGAATATCTCCTTTCTTTACTTTATCGCCCTTCTTTACATAGACTTTCTTTACCTTCTGTCCACCATCAATATGAACTTCCTGTATGTAGTCTGAAGTAAGAGTTCCCGTAAGAGAAGTATCTGTATCAAACCAGTCCGAACTGTTCAGCATACTTACCGGGAATACTTTTACTACTGTTTTGTTTCTATTTCTTATAACGACAATGGAAGTAATCCCCACTGCCATCACAAGAACCAGCACTACTGCAAGTAGTATCTTTTTCTTTCCCTTCAAATCAGATCTCTCCTTCCCACTCTTTTACGCCAAAGTCCTGTTCAATTTCTGAAAATACTGCATCATCCTTCGCTTCTTTTTCACTCTGAACTTCGGCCTGCTGCTTTTCTTTTCTTTCCTTGTCTTCCACAATCTCTCCATCAAAAATATGAAGTACTTTTTTCGCATGATTGGCAATATTCGCATCATGCGTAATCATAATAATCGTTACTCCCTCTTCATTCAATTGCTGGAACAGACTCATTACCTGAATACCAGAACGGCTGTCCAGTGCTCCTGTTGGCTCATCCGCAAGAATAATCTTTGGATTATTTACTAAAGCTCTTGCAATCGCTACTCTCTGCTGCTGTCCACCAGAAAGCTGACTCGGCCTAAAATGTACTCGCTCTGCCAGCCCTACTCTCTTTAATGCCTGAAAAGCAATTTCCTTTCGCTTTTTTACCGGCACTCCTGCATAACTTAACGGAAGGGCTACGTTGTCAAGTGCTGTCTGTTTTGGAAGAAGATTGAAACTCTGAAATACAAATCCCAAAGTATTCAAACGTAAATCCGACAGGCGGTTCTCGTTATAATTAACAATAGATTCCCCTTCTAAAAGAAATTCTCCCTTCGTCGGCCGATCCAGACACCCTATGATATTCATCAACGTTGTCTTTCCTGATCCGGAAGGGCCCATGATTGCCACATATTCTCCCTCATCAATAGAGATATTTACATCTTTAAGAACTGGTATGACAATCTTATCCTGTAAATAATTCTTATAAATATGTTTTAGTTCCAAAAGCATATGCTATATGTCCTTTCCTGACGGGAATCCTTATTCCCCAAAGTCCGCAATATCACTATCACTTGTTCCACTGTTACCAGAATCTGAGCTATCACTTCCAAAATCTGCACCGTCACTCAGACTTTCATCATCAGAGCTGTCATATGTATCCGCACTATCACTGTAATCTGAATAATCCTCTCCCACATCTGAAGTATCTTCAGATGCATCTGAACCAAATGACTCTGCATCATCATTCTCCTGCTCATCTCCATAACCAGATGTATTATCTTCCGGACTTACCTTTGTAACTTTCATGCCTTCTTTTAATGTACTGTCGTCACATGCAATGTAATCACTTGTTTTAAGGCCGCTCTTTACTTCATACTCATCAAGATTCTCATCGTACTCTCCAACCTGAATCTCATGAAGCTTTAACTTATTATGAGAATCGAGCCATACATAGTATTTGTTATTATTTTTCTTTATGTAAGCAGATGGCAGCCACATACCCTCTTTCTGCTCGTCCTGTCCATTATCCTGTTCTATAAGGACATGCTGTCCCATCATCAAATCCTTATCATTATCTAACTTCACATAAAAGTTATACTTAGAGGCAGTTTCTCCTGTACTGCTTTCATCATCTGTATAGCCATCTGAATAATCAGAGCTGCTGTCACTGGTATCATCTGCCGTCGTATCCGTCTTAATGCTGCTGATTGTTCCTTTCCAGGTCTGGGAATTATCCACTCTTGAACGAACAATAACTGGATCTCCCTCGTTAAGACTCCATACATTCGTCTCACTGACAGTTCCCTTAATTCGGTAATTACCTACCGCAAGAATTGTCATGTAAGAGGAATCATCTGAACTTCCATCACCAGAATCCGAGCCGTCATCCGAACTATCATCCGAAGAGGAAGTCTCTAAAGATGCATTTACTTTCTTTACAAGACCATTCATCTTACTTTTTACTGTTGCATCTTTAATGTTCTTCTCTAACAACTTAATTGACTCTTTATTGGACTTAATCGTATACTGATCTTTTTTAATTGTTGTCTGAGCCGTTAAAATCTGTGTCTGAAGCTGAATCTTCTCACTGGCACTTGCAGACTTCAAATCAGACTGATAAGACTTAATATCCTTTGTCAACTGTGTAATCTCATTCTGTAAAGTCTCCTGCTCAAGTTCTTTCTTTTCTTTAGAAAGCTTTAACTCCTGTGTGTTGTACTTAAAGAGCTTATCTCCCTTCTTTACCTGATCCCCTACATTAACATAGCGTTTCTCTACAGATAAATCAGACTGTAATGTAATCTTCCATGACTTCTCTGCATCAACAGTTCCTGTATAACGGTTATTCGCACCACCAGCAGTTCCCAGTCCTGTAATCTCACGAACAGACTCCACATAAGCCTTGCCCTCACTTGTTCCTCCGATATTGCGAATCACAAAAAAAACAACAGCGATCACTATGACTGCTGCCGTACCACAGATAAGCGCCAGCTTCTTCTTGGAAAACTTCTTCTTCTCCGGCTCCTGCAAAATAATGGCATCGTCATCGCTTAACAGACTTTCTTCCTCTTCCTTAGTACCTTCAAGCTTCTCCGTACCACCAGATTTTTCCTCTTCTTTCTTCTTGCGATGGAAAAATCCCCGTTTCTTCTCTGGCTTCTCTTCTTCCTGTAACTCTTCTAATTCTTTATCATATTCGTCTTCATCGAAATTACTGTCATCCTCGATATATCCCATATCGTCCTCATACAGATTGATTTCTTTTTTCTTTTTCCTGTGGAAAAATCCTTTCTTCTCTTCCTTATCATTTGTGGATGAATCTAAATTCGTCTCATCCATAAATTCCTGCCCATTCTTCTTCCGAAACATAACAACCTCCTTAATATCTTTTATAAAAAGCCTAGAGTATGTTTGAAAAATCATTCCTGCAATCTGCACGCCCCAATTTGCATTTTTCAAACACGCTCTGGCAAAGCTTTAAGATAGTCACTTGAAACTTATTTTGTTATGATAGCACAATTACTCTGAAAAATCATCAAACATCACAATAAATTAAAAGAATGTTCACAATTTCGGAACATTTTTATATTCTGCATGTTCTGTAAAAAGAATCTTATTTAAAAATTCTTAAATCTGCCTGAGAATATTGTACCACATCTTCATTATACATGGTAGAAGGTTACTTTGACTTCTTAATATTTATTAAGAATATTTTTTGAATTCTTTCTATTATTTTATCCAATTATTTCACTCAGTAAAGCCCCTAACAATTATATGACGAAGTCTCTCACTTAATTTTCTAAAATATTTGACATTCTATTCTTTTTTCTTTATAATACATAGTGGATTTTTATGGTTTTCTTTACATTATAATAAATGTAAACCATTAATTTAGGAGGTAATTTGATGAATCAGGTATATGATGTTATTATTATTGGCTGCGGTGAAGCTGGTATTTATGCCGGTTACGAACTTAGTTTAAAAAATCCTTCCTTAAAGATTGGTGTTTTTGAACAGGGAAGGGATATTTATAAAAGAAGCTGCCCTATTGTAGCAAAAAAGGTAAAGCAGTGTATCAACTGTAAAGTCTGCGATACTATGTGCGGCTTTGGTGGTGCTGGTGCATTTTCTGACGGTAAATTTAACTTTACTACAGAGTTTGGCGGCTGGCTTACTGATTATATGGATCATGATGAAGTTATGGAACTGATTCATTATGTAGATGATGTAAATGTAGCTCACGGTGCTACTACTAACTATTTCTCTACAACAACTCCAGAAGCACAGGCTCTTGCAAAAAAGGCTCTTGAATTCGACCTTCATCTTTTACAGGCACAGTGCAAACATCTTGGTACAGAAAAGAATCTTATGATTCTTACAAATATTTATGAAGATTTAAAAGATAAAATGGATTTCCATTTTAATACTGCTATTTCTGAGATTAAAACCTGCTCAGAAGGTTATGAACTTGTAACAGAAAAAGGGGATGTTGCACGTTGTCAGTATTTAATTGCTGCTCCTGGACGAAGCGGTGCAGAATGGTTTGCAAACCAGTGTAAGAATCTTGGAATTAAGCTTATTAACAATCAGGTAGATATCGGTGTTCGTGTGGAACTTCCTGCACGAGTATTTGAACATATCACAGATGTCGTATATGAGTCAAAACTTGTCTACCGTACAAAACAGTATGGTGACAGCGTCCGTACTTTCTGTATGAATCCTTACGGACACGTTGTTGCTGAAAATGTAGAAGGAATTAACACGGTAAATGGTCATTCTTACTCTGATGCTTCTCTTCGCAGTGAGAATACAAACTTTGCCCTTCTTGTTTCCAACCGTTTTACAGAACCATTTGATGAGCCATATCGTTATGGTAAGCACATTGCTTCCCTTTCTAATATGTTAGCTGGCGGCGTGCTTGTACAGCGTTTCGGTGACCTGGTAAAGGGTATCCGTACAAATGAACATCGTTTAAGCCAGTCTTTCGTAAAGCCTACACTGACTGCTGCTGTTCCTGGAGATTTATCTTTGGCACTTCCAAAGCGTCAGCTTGATGATATTATCGAGATGATCTATGCCCTTGATAAAGTAGCTCCTGGTACTGCAAACTATGACACTCTTTTATATGGTGCAGAAGTCAAATTCTACTCTTCCCGTTTAGAGTTAAGCCACGAACTTGAGACAAAACTTCCTGGATTCTTCGCTATCGGTGATGGCGCAGGAACGACAAGAGGACTTGCACAGGCGGGGGCTTCCGGAATTAAGGCCGCAAGAGCGGTACTCGCAAGACTTTAAATCCTGATTTGTAGAGCGAAATAGACGCCCGAAAGAGAGCCTATCCCCTATATTTGTGACTTTAGTCGTGGCGGTTTGAATACTCGCTTACACGCGCTCGTATCCAAACCTTGCTCCGAGGCCACAAATATAGGGAATAGGCTCTCTTTGCTGGCTGACTGTGGATGCTGGCACAAAATCAGAAATTGCATTTTTATTTCCGAGGGTGTATAAATAACCTATACTATGCGATTTGAATTAGGAGGTAGTGGTATGACATATGAAGAGGTAATGAAAAAAGCAAAATCAGAGATTGGACCATACTGTAAAGTTTGTCCACAGTGTAACGGAAAAGCCTGCAAAAACCAGATGCCAGGCCCAGGTGCTAAAGGGGTAGGCGACGTTGCTATAAGAAACTATGACGCATGGAAAGATATCCGAATTAATATGGATACTATTTGCGAGAATGTAACACCAGATACAAGCATTGAGTTGTTTGGAGAGAAGTTTGATTATCCATTTTTTGCAGGACCTGTTGGAGCAATGAAGCTTCACTACGGGGATAAATATGATGATTTGACCTATAATGATATTTTAGTTTCTGCCTGTGCAGCAAATGGAATTGCAGCATTTACAGGAGATGGTACAAATCCAGATGTATTTAAGGCAGCAACGGCAGCGATTAAGAAGAATCACGGACAGGGCATCCCAACAGTTAAGCCTTGGAATATCGAGACAATCCGTGAAAAGATGGATATGGTGCAGGATTGTGGAGCGAAAATGGTTGCCATGGATATTGATGCAGCAGGACTTCCATTTCTTAAGAATCTTAATCCACCGGCAGGAAGTAAGACAGTAGAGCAGCTTGGTGAGATTGTCAATGCGGCAGGAATTCCGTTCATTGTAAAAGGGATTATGACAGTATCAGGAGCAAAAAAAGCATTTGATGCCGGAGCAAGTGCAATCGTAGTATCTAATCATGGTGGAAGAGTTCTTGACCAGACACCAGCAACTGCAGAAGTATTGGAGAGAATCGTAGAGTGGAATCAGGGACGTATGAAGATATTTGTTGATGGCGGTATCCGTCAGGGAACCGACATTTTCAAAGCATTAGCAATGGGAGCTGATGCCGTACTTATTGCCCGTCCATTTGTACAGGCAGTTTACGGCGGCGCAGAAGAAGGTGTCAAACTATACATCGAAAAACTTGCCGCAGAACTTTCTGACACAATGGCAATGTGCGGAGCCGCATCCATTAAAGACATCAACCGCAGTATGCTGTATCGTCCAATGTAGATATAGTTAGATAAGATTTTTGATTTCGGGCAAATGACATATGTGGTTTGTCCGAAACTACAGTGTGCGCAGATATTTTTGATTTCTCAAGCACACTCTGGAAATAGAATAAATATATATCTGAAGTTTATAATAATAAACTAACGAATTGAGTTATGATTAGATGCGAACATATAAAAAGATATATTAAGAGGATAAGGAATACAAAACATGAATAAAAAAGACACCGTAGTATTTGACCTTGATGGAACCTTACTTGATACATTAGAAGATTTAAAAAACAGTGTGAATTATGCAATGACACAGTGTGGCTATCCAGAGCATACTTTAGATGAAGTGCGAAGATATGTAGGAAATGGGATTCTTTTGCTAATGCAGAGAGCCATTCCAGGAGGAAAAGACGATCCAAACTTTGATAAGGCATTTACTTTGTTCAAAGAACATTATGGAAAGCACTGTAACGATACAACAAAGCCTTATGCTGGCATTATGGAGTTGCTTCACACTTTAAAAGAAAATAATATCAAGATTGCAATTGTTTCCAATAAGGCAGACTTTGCAGTAAAAGAATTAAACGCAATCTATTTTAAAGATTTAATTCTTGTTGCAATTGGAGAAAAAGAAAGCGAAGGCATCCGAAAGAAGCCAGCACCAGATACGGTAATCGAAGCATTGAAACAGCTCGGAAGCACTGCAGAAAACTCCGTTTATATCGGAGACTCCGATGTAGATATTGAAACAGCAAGAAACAGCGGCATGGATGAAATTCTATGCGACTGGGGCTTCCGGGGTGAAGAATTCTTAAAACAACACGGAGCCAAAATCATAATCAAAAAGCCGGATGAAATTCTATCCCTC
>OGRE01002767.1_pt1 | contig 11654 bp, 6 predicted proteins | sample 1553421 | NCBI WGS metagenome assembly OGRE01 (sample SAMEA2580076, study PRJEB22360) | human gut metagenome | biome: human gut; feature: human-associated habitat; material: faeces | place: Denmark | collected 2008/2010 | reverse complement strand
GTTATTAACCCGGGGCCACCCCCCCCCCCCCCCCCCCCTTCCCCCCGCCACTCCCCCGGCGGAAGGCACCGACTTCGTCAGCAAAGACAACAGCACCGTCGAATACATCCTCGAAGCCGGTATCGATAGTCTCACCAGGTCAAGGGACTTCCCCTACGGGAAATATCCCCGACTATTGATGGCGTGGATGGCAAAGCAGATTCGCTCTGCGGGAACGAGGAAAACCCCGACCGTTGACCCGTCGCAGCACACCATCACGATTCCCAGCATGTACCAGCTGTCCGAAGAGCTCGGCATACCCCGTGGAGGACAGTCATCGAAACGTTTGCAGGAACAGTTGCGCCGTCTCCTGTACTGTCATATCAGCATCAGGCAGAAAACCGGGTTTGCGGGCAACCGGGATCGGTTCGACTCCGTGAACATGCAGATGGTGAAGGCCGTCAGCTTCCTGAACGACAACAATAATCAGGATTTCAGCGGCGCCAAGTTTATTCTCACCGATGAAGTGTGGGACAGGCTCGCCCAGGAGTCGGCACCATTCGACACCCGTGCCACCAACTACCTGCTGTCCGGCAAATCCGTTCTCCCCTATGACGTGTACGTGTGGCTGACCGGAACATTCCGCAACCTGCGTCACGACCTCACATTGGATTGGGATTGGCTGCACGGACGTTTCGGCGACAGCATCAAGGAACGCCGCGTGTTCAAAGCCAAGTTCCGTGAAGCATTGAAGAAAATCCACGACGTATATCCCGCCGCGAACGTGGAAACCACCCGGGACGGCATCATCCTGCACCCGTCGCCAACGTCCGTCCCACCCAAGGCGGAACGGCGTGCTTTGGACGAGGGGCGGGGCGATTGGCAGCGATAGGCCACTAATTCGTCCCACCCTATTCACTGATGCAGATCAGTGCTTAATGCAGTCGGCTTTGATACTGATGGCATATCGGTGTATCGACACGTGGCCTATCGGTGCAGTTTCCCAATTTTTTTTTGAAATTGATTCGTGGATTTCGTTCCACACGTAGTGGCCTATCGGTGCAGTTTGGTTGTATATGGGAGCTTTCCGGCTTCGAGAACGGGCTGACGCTCTATCTTTCTGAGGTAGTGGCATATCGGTGCAATCCCGCCGATCCGTTGATGGCCTATCGGTGCTGTTTTCTTGTCTCTGCTGATGGACTATCGGTGTAAAGCCTCCCGAGCGGAACCTTGAATGAGCGGGTTCTGCAGCTCTCGACCCCCCCTATAAAAGGCTTCGTGTTCCATAGCTTCGAGGAAGATAGTGGCCTATCGGTGCAAAACACACTATCCACAGTCCCAACGCATTGTTCTCCACCAGTTTTCGGCCTTGTATACTGGCCCTATTCGACACTGTTGTGGATAGTGGCCTATCGGTGTAGCCAGTAGTGGCTTATCGGTGTAATCAGCCTTGGCAACAACCTTACGGCGTGGAGTATCCCTGCAATGATAGTGGACTATCGCTGCTGTTTTAGTGGCCTATCGGCGTCGTTTCCGTGGAATATCGCTGCCGAACCCGTGGACTATCGGTGTAATGAATCTGCTCAAACCGCTTCTCCTATAAGGGCTGACGGGCAGTGCTTATAGTCATACTACATACGTGACATATCTTTTTATAGTGGGGAAGAAAAAAACGGTGTCCTAACGAAACGTTTTCCCACCGTTAGGACACCGTCCGATGTCAAGCCAGCTTCCGATACGAGTCGAAGAGAACCTTCAATCTTGCATTGTCATCGTCTTTGAGCCATTTGTCCGCTCCGAATGCGACATCCACGATCTTGTCCAACTCCTCGTGAGCCTGTCTCAAATCCAATGGCATGTATTTCGGATCATACAGGGTCTTCAGGCTGCTGGTCGGGTGAGCATCTCGAGCTTTCAACACAATTTGCCCGGCGTCGACCAGCTGTTGCTGGGTCTTGTCATCGAAGGCAGGAACAGGAAAATTGTTCCAAACGACCGTACTGGAAAACCGGCATCCCTCCAGTAACCTGCCTCCCACCGTTTCCTGCCAAACCGTGAACATGGAGGATTCTATGATGGCGAAGTTGAGACCATCTGAATCAGGCATGACGAAACAAGCATCAGTAACTATGACGTTGTTCATCCAGTCAACAGTCATATACTCTCGATCAAGAAAATGCCTTGGTATCACGAGTAGGTTCGAATCAGTCGGATACTCGGTCATCCGGAAGAGCCAAGGGGTATGACGGAGCTTGTATGCGTCGCCTGGTTTCTTTGACTGTTCTCTGAACAATCTCACTGAATTGACCCGTTCTCGCAGGAACTTGGATTTTTCGATTTCGTCCGGTTCCACGTCGACAAGCCATAGACACCACCTGTCCTTGCCTTTGATGAGTTCGTCGGCGCCGACGCATTTGCGTACGTATTTCGCGGCGATCGGGTCGTTCATGGCCTGCTCGTATTCGGCTTGGGTTTTCAACATCAGTCCTCCGCCGTCAGTGGGTTGAAGCCCGCGGACGGCGGAGGACTGTGAGCCCAGTGGTTTCATGCGTTTGCTGATGAAGATATCCGGGCCGGGAATCAGATACGGGTTGATATGAGGCACGGTTTCAACCTGATCCAGCTTATACAAGGTGGCGTTGCCGTGAGCCATGCGGGTGAACCCGGTGACGATCACGGAGACTCCGGCGACGATCCGGGATTGGGCGTCCCATTTGAAGCTGGTGCGGGCGAACTTGATATGCCATCCGTCATCGATCAACGGTTTGAACAATGCTGCGACCGGCTGGCCTTGGCAGATGCTGTTCGTGGATACGAACGCGAATTCGGCGCCTGGTTTCACGCAATATTGGGAGGCTTTGCGGAACCAGCCGGTCACATAGTCCAGGTATCCGTCGTATTGGTCGGCCCAGACGAGTCGCATGTCCTCGCGTTGTTCGTCGGTTTTCTGCGATTGTCCGATGAACGGCGGGTTGCCCATCACGTAATCGCATTCCATGCCGGGCAGGAGCGTGTTCCAGTCGAGTCTAAGCGCATTTGTTTCGAGAATGTGCGCGGTGTCCGTGAACGGGAGTCGCGGCACGCCGCTGATGATGCTACTGGTGTCGTCGAGCATCTGCTGTTCAGCGATCCACAATGCGGTTCGTGCCACGGCGCAGGCGAAACCGTTGATTTCGATTCCGTAGAAATGGTCGATGGACACTTGGATGTTGTTGACGGTGTCGCCCATGTCGAGTTGCAGCTGGCTGGCGGGCAGCGTGTTCCTCATATCGACGAGGTCTTTGATGATCCGGTTCTCCATGCGTCGTAGTTCGAGGAACGTTTCGGTCAGGAAGTTTCCGGAACCACAGGCGGGATCAAGGAATCTGAGACTGCCGATGTGCGTCTGCAATGCCGTCAATGCTTTGGTGCGTGCTCCGCCGGCGATGGGACTGTTCTCCGCATGTTCCAGCTCCGCTTTCAGATCGTTGAGGAACAACGGGTCGATGACACGGTGGATGTTACGGACGGAAGTGTAGTGCATGCCTCCCTTACGGCGTTCGTCACGGCTCAGCGTCTCCTCCATCAAGGAACCGAAGATGACCGGGCTGATGTCACGCCAGTCGAACTTCTCACTGATCAGCAGTAGCGTGTCGCGTAGCTCTCCGGTCAACGGTGGCACGTCGATGAGCTCGTTGAACAGGCCGCCATCCACATACGGGAAGGATTTGAGCCGTGGATCGGGGTACTTCGGACGGTTTCCGGTTGAGGTGTCCAGGTAGACGAACAGGTCGTACAGGTCGGTGTGCAGCCTGTCCGGCGAACTGTGCTCCACATAATCATGGAAGGCGTTTGCCGTGAACAGGCCAGCATCCTCCGCATACAGGCAGAACACGATACGCACCGTGATCATCGCCAACGCCATGTGTTCGACCGGATCGTCAGGGTTCGGGAAGCATTTAGCCAACGCATCATGCAACTGTGCCACGTAGATGCCGGCTTTGACGCTCAGCTCTTCCTGTCGGACAACGCGAATGGTTTCCTGTGTGGATTCGCGTTGAAACAGGCGCGCCAGTTCGTTGATATGATTCGGCAGATCCGCGAGCATGAACTCGGATTGCGGTTTGCTGGCAATCCAATCCTGTTCGAGGTCGTAGATGCGGAACAGGCCGAAATTGCAGGTAATCAGTACGGTCGGCTTTTCCGATGGCGGAAGATTGTCCGCATACCGTTTCGCCTGTTGGATTGGCGTGAGCATCAGTCCTTGGCGTTTCTCCGGCTTGTCCAAGTCCACGCCCAATGATTTCTGTTCCACCAAGACACGGGCTTTGATCATGAGCACGTCGATGTACCCGTTCAATCCGGTTTTCCGTTCGAAACATACGGTTTTTGGATCATTTGTATCCGACAGTTGCAGCACGTCCTGCAACAGTTCCATCCAATAGCTTCGAGCTTCGCTTTTCTCGTTGCCACGGTTGTGCCAGTTCTGGGCGAAAAGGGTGGCACGATTCCTGAGTCCGGTGAGGGTGTTGTCCACTTGATTTTTCCTTGCGGAGTCAAGCGACGGCCATGATTCTTCTTGCTTTTGGTGATTTCGCCGGACAAAAGGAAATCCTGAACAAGATCGTGGCCTATCGCTGTATTGTTTTTTTGAGGAACGTCACCCCCTCTTCTGCGACGATCCACCTGTTTCTGTTGTCTAATCGGTTGTTTCGGCGGCTTCTTCGACCGTCCGAATGCGTTCTCCGATCCATCGCATGACCGGTACGGCCATGCTGTTGCCTAAAGCCTTGTAACGGGCTCCGTCCGGAGCGTGTTCCTTGTTCCGGTATGGGATATCGGTGTAATCGTCGGGGAAGCCTTGCAAGCGTTCGCATTCTCGTGGTGTCAGCCGACGGACGGTGAGATCTCTCTCCTCATTGTCGCCTGTTATCAACGTCTGGGTGTTATGAGTGGACAATGTGGCACTCATATCATGCTGGATCAAGGCACCTTTCCCGCCGCCGGGTTTCCCGCCGTGAATCTGCAAGGTGACAGGCTCATCTTCAGCAGGATAGATGAGCGGTGGATCCTTCTTCGCGTGAGAAGTCAAGGTGGGAGCCAAGTTCACGCTGGTCATCGCATTCGCCTGACCATCGGCCCGGCAGATGTACGTCTGCTGTTTGATGCCAGGCTGCGCGGCCAATGCGCCTGCGACCTCCAGTTCACGAACCTCGTCATGCTGATTTGAAGCGAATGCTACAACCGGATTATGGTCGGTTTTTAACGTAGGGCTTATTTCACTTATCCCTAGGCTCCGGGCCTTCGCACCTTGGTTATACAGGAACGCGACTGGCTTTACCTTGAAGTCCAATGCGGCCACTGCGGTGCTGTTCGTCCGATCCAACGTGTTCATCACATCGTCCTGTTTGACGAGTTTCCCGTTGCTGCCGGTTTGCGCCGTCTGGCATAGAAAAACGCTTTCCTGACTTTGCCCTGACTTTTCTCTCGTGGACAACGTCGGATATACGCCGGAAGCCGGATAAACCCTTCGACTCTGGGTTTCGCCGGGATTCAGGCAGCCAGAATCATGATCTGCTTCTCCAACGCGTTCCTGAGCCTCTTCGGTAAGGGCTTGCCTCTTCTGTCGGCTCGACTGATGATTCCACGACAGGCTTTCGCGCTCAAAAAGTACTTCCGCGCAACGCATGGTTCCAAGACTTCCAACAAGGAACACACGTTCGCGTCTTTGGGCCACACCGAAAAACTGCGCATCCAATACTCGCCATGCCAGACCATACCCGAGCGCATCCATCTCTGACAGGAGCTGGCGATAAGCCTCCCCCCGCTCGCTTGTGAACGCTCCTGGGACGTTCTCCCAGACAAACCAACGTGGACGGAGTTCACGTACCGCTCGAATGTACTCGAACATGAGTCCGGAAGCTCCCGCGAGTCCTTCACGCTTTCCTGCGACGCTGAAGGACTGGCAGTTGTGAACGGCAATTCCGGCTGCCACATAGCTGTGGTCATCTTCAACCTCCAAGTTGTATACGAGGACATTGGAACGTCCGACAGTTTTCTCATTCACACGACCCCAATATCCGTCATCATCGAAGTCGTCTGAATCAATAGGGGAAGTGTTGAACTTTATCCGGTAGGTTCCCGTGCTGTGAATCGATGGATTCTCTTCATAGAGAATGCTTGAACGGTAGCCTGCTCCTGCGGCGAGAATTTTCATTCCAACAAGGAGTTGCATTCCTGAGCATGGTTGAGCGTAACGGACTGAATCCATTCGTTGGAAGTAACCTTCCAATAGGGAGATTCGCAGGTTTTCGGACAGTCCATATACCCATGAGGGGATATGTTTCTCTTTTCCTCCGAATTGCTTCATCACCCAACGATTGATGCTTTGACTATCAAACCGGAAGGCAGGCAAGGAACTTGATTGTCCCAAACTAAGCCAAGTACCGATTAATCGAAGGAACGGCTCCGTCAACGATACTCCATCAGGAAGCGCGGGGACGGGCAGTGGTTCTGTAGCGGCGTTCATATTCAGCCATTGTCGGCCAACCATGTCAGTCGCGGGAATCCACTCCTGCTTATATTCATAGCCATATCCGCTTTCACGATGCACTCTGGTTCTCGCATAGAAAGGATGGTTCGGGGTGCATTCCAAAGAGGAGACACCGTTTCCCCTTAGAACGATCGTGTCAGCGATTTTGGAACCGGTGGCCGTGACGCGACGCCATCGGTTCCGATGGGTGAGCACCATGTCTCCGACTTTGATTTCCTCGATGGGTTTCAAGTGCTCCGAAGTCAATATGAGGGTGCCTGCGGGGAAACACGGTGAACCGCCTACAACCAAATCGGCTTGCCCTTTATATGGGTTCCAGTCGATTTTCGTAATATCCCCGAGATTCGGGATATCCGGGTAATGATGCTGCAATACGGTTGACGGGAATGGGTCGATTTCGCTGAAGGCCAGCGGTTCCCACCCCAGTGGATGCCATGCGACCGGGCGGGTTCTAGTGATCGTTGCAACACCTGACCTACCGCAAGGAGGGTCAGGTGACCAGAAGCCACCGAAACGAAGACCGTGGCGGGGAACACCGTTGGACGTTCAACGGCGTCGAATATCCGACGAGGAAGCTGATGTGCGAGGCGAGACGCGCCGAGTACGTGCGCCTGCTGGACGAGGAAGGCATGAACTTCACCCAGGCCGCGCACGCGGTCGGCGTCTCGAAACGCACCGGCAAGGCGTGGCGCAACGGCAGGACGCGCGCCACGGGAAGGAACGAGAAACCCCTGGTGGACTGGTATCGTTCCACCATGGACAAACCCAAGACCCTCCATCCGCGCTACCTGAGCCAGGAGGAGCGCATCCAGATCGCGGACCGTCTGCGTCTGGGCGATTCGATCCGCGCCATCGCCCGCCTGCTGGGCCGCGACCCCGGCACGGTCAGCCGCGAGGTCGAGCGCAACAGGAATCCCGAGTCCGGCGGTTACGAGCCTTACCGCGCCCAGCAGAAGGCCGCGGACCGGCTCAAACGCCCCAAACCGCGCAAGGCGGCCGAGGGCACGCGACTGTGGGACGAGATCGCCGCCGGGTTGCGCAGGCATTGGAGCCCGGAGCAGATAGCCAACCGGCTGAGGCTGGACTTCCCGGATAATGGGGATATGCACGCGAGCGTCGAGACGATCTACCAGGCCATCTACCTGCAGGCCAGGGGCGAACTCAAGCAGGAGCTGAAACGCGCCATGAGGCAGGGGCGAACCGCCCGCAGACCCCAAGGCGGCCAAGGCCGCAAACCCCGTTTCCGCGAACCCATGGCCATGATCTCGGAGCGACCCCCGGAGATCGAGGACCGGGCGGTCCCGGGCCACTGGGAGGGCGATCTCATCACCGGCAGCCGCAACAAAAGCGCCATCGGCACGCTCGTCGAGCGCACCACCAGGTTCACGATCCTGCTGCACCTGCCCGACGGGCACGACGCCGAACACGTCCAGCAGGCCATCATCGACAAGATGCAGCACCTGCCCAAACTCCTGCGCAACAGCCTGACCTGGGACCAGGGAGCGGAACTCGCCCTGCACAAACGGATCGGCGCCTCGCTGGACATGGCCGTCTACTTCTGCGACCCGCACTCCCCGTGGCAGCGCGGCACCAACGAGAACACCAACGGGCTCCTGCGCCAGTACTTCCCCAAAGGCACCGACCTATCCGTCTACCCGGAGGACTACCTCGACGCGGTCGCCGAGGAACTCAACGACCGGCCACGCAAAACCCTCGGGTTCATGAAACCAAGCGAGAAGATCATCGAACTGCTCGACGCCGCGTGATAACCTCAACAACCGACAACGTGACCATGGAAGGCCGCTCAAACCTCAGGTGTTGCAACCACCACTAGAATCTGCCACACAGAAGCCTGAAACCGGCATTATTGCCTCAGCAATATTCAGTCGGTTTCAGGCTCAATCGTTAATCCTCTGGCGAAACGACGATCTACTTCTTCAGCAGCGGTGCGACCTGCTCCTCGTAGGCGGTCAGGGCGGTGTCGATCACGTTGTGCATGTCGTAGTACTTGTACGTGCCCAGACGACCGCCGAACACGGTGTTCGGCTCGGCCTTGGCCTTGGCCTCGTACTGGGCGTACAGGGCCTTGTCCGCGTCGGTGTTGACCGGGTAGTACGGTTCGTCGCCGCGCTCGGCGAAGCGGCTGTACTCCTCCCACACCACGGTCTTGTTCGGGTTCTGGGAGTCATGACGTTCCGGGTTGAAGTTCTTGAACTCGATGGCGCGGGTGTAGGGTACGTCCGCGTCGGAGAAGTTCATCACCGGGCAGCCGAAGTGGTCGCCTTCGTCGTAGCGTACTTCCTTGAAGTCCACCGTGCGCCACTTGAGGTCGCCCAGCTCATAGTCGAAGTAACGGTCCACCGGGCCCGTGTACACCACCGGCACGCCGGCGGCCTTGAGCGCGGTCTTGTTGTACGGCTGGGATTCGTCGAAGAAGTCGACGCCGAGCTCCACGGTGATGCGCGGGTCGTCGATCATCTTCTCCATCCACGCGGTGTAGCCGTCGGCGGGCAGGCCCTCCCACGTGTCCTTGAAGTAGCGGTTGTCGTAGTTGAAGCGCACGGGCAGGCGCTTGATGATGGCGGCCGGCAGCTCGGACGGGTCGGTCTGCCACTGCTTGCCGGTGTAGTTCTTGATGAACGCCTCATACAGGGGGCGGCCGATGAGCTGGATGCCCTTGTCGTTCAGGTTGGCCGGATCGGTGCCGGCCAGCTCGCCCGCCTGCTGTTCAATCAGGGCCTTGGCCTCGGCCGGCGTGTAATGCGCGTGGAAGAACTGGTTGATGGTGCCCAGGTTGATGGGCAGCGGGTAGACCTCGCCGTCATGCGTGGCATACACGCGGTGCACGTAGTTCGTGAAGCTCGTGAAGCGGTTCACGTAATCCCAGACGCGCTTGTTGGAGGTGTGGAACAGGTGGGCGCCGTACTTGTGGATCTCCGCGCCGGTCTCCTCGTCCATATACGAGTAGGCGTTGCCGCCGATGTGGTCACGGATATCGATGATGTGCACGCGGGCACCCGTATGCTCCACCGCCTGCTGCGCCACCGTCAGGCCGAACAGGCCCGCACCAACGATGACGAGATCGGGATACTGGGCGGTTTCAGAATTATTCGGCGCACCGGCCATAGGACAACCTTCCAAAAGTCATGTTCGTTTTCCGAGAAACCATGTTACTAGGGAGGGGCGGCACGGCCAAAAAGTCCTTCAAGCCTTACACGGTATGTCTACCGGAGCGCTCGAAACAATCGGAATGACCGGGACGATTGGGACGGCATAGGGAGAGGTCGACGCAATCACGGTAGATGGCCATTGAAATGGAATAAGTAATCTCCATCTCATATATTCACGCCACTTCCGCCATACGGATTCCTGAAGTTATCAGGCAGTGAATTAGGGTGTGTTTATACCATTTAGGGTGTGTTTATACTATTTAAGTTTTGCGTGATAGTTGTCGTATGTGTACGCCGGGGTCTGACATCACGCTTGACCGGTTCATGAGGGTCGCGCATCTGTTGCCGCGCCAGCGCGGCAACGTGGCGGTCGACGACTACACGTTCGCCAACGCCCTGCCGTGGATGTGCCGCACGGGAGCCCCGTGGAGGGCGGAACATGGTCGAACGCGTCTTCGACCGCGTGAAGCACTACCGCAGGGCCGCCACCCGCCACGACAGGCTCGACGAGACCTTCCTCCCCAACCTCCAGCTCATCCTCATCGCCATCTACCTGAAAAAACACAGCCAAAAACCCAACTAGTGCAAACACACGCTAATACGAACACCTCCGCCCCCGCACTCAGGCAATCCTCAGGTTACGATTGGCAGATATGAACAATTCCGAACAGGTTTCCGAATCGGCCGACGAATCAGCCACCGACCCAGCAAACGTCCCGGCACCCAACCCACCATTCGCGCCGCAACACATTCTGGTAACCGGTGGCGCAGGGTTCATCGGCGCGAACTTCGTGCACTGGGTGGCGCGTAACCATCCACAGGTCCATATGACTGTTTTGGATGCGCTCACGTATGCCGGCAAGCGCGAGAATCTCGATGGTGTGCCAGCCGCGAACCTGACCTTTGTGCATGGCAATATTTGCGATGCCGAGCTTGTGGAATCCCTGCTTTCCGGGCTGAACCAACGCTCAGCAGCCGCAGTACCCCCGATTGACGCCATTGTGCACTTCGCCGCCGAATCGCATAACGATAATTCGATTCTCGACGCCTCCCCATTCCTCAATACGAACGTGACCGGCACGTACGTGTTGCTCGAGGCCGCCCGCCGCCACGATATTCGATTCCACCACATCAGCACCGACGAAGTGTATGGCGATCTGGCTCTGGACGAACCACGCAAGTTCACTGAAGACAGCCCGTACAAGCCGTCGAGCCCGTATTCCGCTTCGAAGGCGGCAAGCGATCATCTGATAAGGGCATGGCACCGAACCTACGGTGTCAAGGCGACAATTAGTAATTGCAGCAACAACTACGGGCCGTACCAACATGTGGAGAAGTTCATTCCCCGACAGATTACGAATATTCTCGCAGGTATCCGTCCGAAACTATACGGTACTGGTTCGGCGGTCCGTGACTGGATCAGCGTGGAGGACCATTGCACTGCGGTATGGGCGATTCTTACGCACGGACGAATCGGCGATACGTATCTGGTGGGGGCGAACGGAGAGATGAGCAACATCGATGTGCTGCGCATGATTCTGGAATGCATGGGACAGCCGTCAGACGCGTTCGACCATGTGAACGATCGGCCGGGCGGCGATAAACGCTATGCGATCGATGCAACGAAAATCACGCGTGAGCTTGGTTGGCGTCCCCGATTCACCGATTTCGCCGAAGGACTTGACGAGACAATCCAATGGTACCGGGAACATGAGGACTGGTGGCGTCCGGATAAGGACGCCACTGAAGCCAAATACCGTCTCCAAGGCCACTGAGCGAGGCCCCAACCGGAAGAGTTGTGGAGCGTTCGCCGTGTATTCGCATGCGGCAAAGGCCAAAAGCGAATACACGGCACGTGACTCAGTCCCTGCGGAACAGGTCCCTTGTGTAGACCTTGCCCGCCACGTCCGTGAGGTCATCGTTCCAACGGTTGGAGATGATCACGTCCGCTTCGCGTTTGAACGAGTCCAAGT
>OGRE01002763.1_pt1 | contig 11662 bp, 7 predicted proteins | sample 1553421 | NCBI WGS metagenome assembly OGRE01 (sample SAMEA2580076, study PRJEB22360) | human gut metagenome | biome: human gut; feature: human-associated habitat; material: faeces | place: Denmark | collected 2008/2010 | reverse complement strand
TATTTTCATAAAATTCTCCTTAGAAATAATATACCATAGATTTAATGGAAAGAGACTTGTTAAAAAATTCACTTTTATTTTATGAAAGCGTTGACATTTAGTTTTACAGTTATATAATTTACTTGAGTTAAATAAACATTTACTATGGTAGAGGAGGAAAAAGAAAATGGCTAAGAGTTTATTTGATAAGACATACATAGGTAAAATGAAATTAAAAAACAGAATTTTCATGTCACCTATGGGAACAACAGGAGAAGCTGATGGAGCTTATTGTAATGAAGGTATTGATTATTTTGAAGAAAGAGCAAAAGGTGGCGCTGGTTTAATTATTACAGGTGCTAACGTTGTTTCGACAAAATATGAACCAAGACCATGTACAGAACTTTCTGATTTCCATCATGTAGAAAGATTAAATATGTTAATTGAAAGATGTCATGCTTATGGAGCAAAAGTCTGTGTACAATTATCACCAGGTTTAGGACGTCAACAATTTACCGATCCTTTTACACCACCTTATAGTGCGGGTAGTGTAGGTGCATTCTGGTTCCCAAATTTAATTTGTAAACCTTTTTCAAAAGAAGATATTCATTATTTAGTAGAAAAAGTAGGGTACAGTGCTTCACTTGCTGTAAATGCTGGTGCAGACTGCGTTGAATTACATGCGTATGGAGGATATTTATTAGATCAATTCCATTCTGTTCAATGGAATAATAGAACAGATGAATATGGTGGATCACTTGAAAATCGTATGCGTTTTACATTGGAATGTATTGAGGCAATTAAAAAGAACGTTCCAGATACAATGCCTGTACTTGTTAAATTTACACCACATCAAAGAGTAGAAGGCTTTAGAACCATTGATGAAGGTATTGAAATGGCTAAAATCTTAGAAAAAGCAGGGGTTGATGCTTTACATGTTGATACAGGATGTTATGAAGAATGGTTCCAAGCGATTACAACTGTTTATAGTAAAGAAGGATATAAACTTGATATACAAAAAGCAATTAAAGATATTGTAAGTGTTCCAGTATTAGGTGATGGTAATTTAAAAGATCCTGAAGTGGCTAAAAAAGCTGTTGAAGATGGTATTTTAGATTATGTAGGACTTGCTCATCAAATGTTAGCTGATCCATATTGGCCTAAAAAAGTCAAAGCACATCATGAAGAAGATATCGCTCCATGTGTTGGATGTAATGAATGTTTACTTGCTGGATTTAGTGGAAAACACTACTATTGTGCAGTGAACCCATTATGTTATGCAGAAAAAGCCTATGCTTTACCACTTCCAAATGGTCAAAAACGTAATGTATTAGTTATTGGTGGAGGTCCAGCTGGTATGATGGCTGCCATTACTGCAAAACGTCGTGGTTTTGATGTTGATTTATATGAAAAAGAGAATAAATTAGGTGGAACTTTATGGCCTGCAGGTGGTCCTGATTTTAAAGCGGATGTTTTAAAATTAATTAAATACTTAGAAACACAATGTCAAAAATTAGGAGTTAATATTCATTTAAATACAGCAATTACAAAAGATAATCTTGAAGGAGATTATGACAAAGTTATTTTAGCTGCTGGTTCAACTCCTGCTATGCCACCAATTCCAGGTATTGATACAACAGTTCTTGCGAGTGATTATTTAACACATCAAGCAACAGTTGGTAAAAAAGTTGTTGTTATTGGTGCTGGTCTTGCTGGAACAGAAGCTGCTTGTGATATTGCTGGAAAAGATGGAGATGTGACATTAGTAGAAATGTGTCCAGACATCTTATTTACAGCGAACCATTGTTTAAATAATGATCAACATTTAAGAAAAATGGTTAAAGATCGTGGTGTTAAAGTTGAAGCAAACGCTAAAGTGACAAATATTACACCAACAAGTGTTACATTTGAAAGAGATGGACAAACAATGACGCTTGAATGTGATACTGTTTTAAATGCTGTTGGATTTAGACCTAATAATCAATTAGAAGATTTATTAGATGAAAAATATGATGAAGTTGCTGTTATTGGAGATGCTGTTGCACCAAGAAAAATTTTAACTGCAATTCATGAGGGATATCATGCAATCCGTGTGATGGAATAGGAGATATTAAAGATGATTAGTTTTGATTTAACAGGGAAAGTAGCGGTTGTTACAGGAGCTTCAAGTGGACTTGGACAACAATTTGCAAGAGCTTTGAGTGAACAAGGATGCGATGTCGCTATCCTTGCACGTAGAAAAGAAAGATTAGAAGAATTTTCTAAAGAATTAAAACAAAATGGACATGATTGTTTACCTGTTTCATGTGATGTTACAGATGAAGAAAGTATTAAAAATGCGATTAAAGCTGTCGTAGATCATTTTGGAAAAATTGATATTCTTGTCAATAATGCAGGTGTTGTTGAATACTCAAGTGGTCTTCATGATCATACAACGGCACAATGGGATAAAGTTTTAGATACGGATTTAAAAGGTGTTTTCCTCATGGCAAGAGAAGTTTCAACTATTATGATGAAACAAAAATATGGAAGAATTATTAATATTTCATCGGTTGGTGGTATTCAAGCTGGACCTGCTCAAGTAAGTTATTTTGCGGCTAAAGGTGGGGTTGTCAATCTTACAAAAGCTATGGCTGGAGATTTAGCTCCTTATGGTATTCTTGTTAATGCGATTGCACCAGGTGTCTATGATACAGAAATGACACATGATGCTTTAGATGCACCAGGTTCTCTTGTTTTAAAAAACAGAGTAGCTCTTAAGAGATTTGGTCGAGAAGGTGAAATGAACGGAGCACTTATTTACTTTGCAAGTGACGCTTGTACTTATACAACAGGACAATTACTTGTTATTGATGGTGGAATGACAAGTATGCTTTAAAATAAAAGACAATATCCATATGGGTTGGGTATTGTTTTTTTGCATAAACAAGAACATCTTTTGCAAAAAAAACATAAAAAAGTATGATAATAAGGTATGAAATTAGATAATTGTTCTTAATTGTATACAAAAATGCAACATTCTGTTGAAATCAAGAAAGCCCTTTGATATAATACAAAGGTGCTTTAAGAAAGTTTAAGTAGGGAATTATTAAAACTAGGAGGAAAGGGAAATGAACTTATTAAAGAAATCTTTATCTGTTCTTGCTGTTGCTGCAATGGCTGTATCCTTAGCTGGATGTGGTGGTTCAAGTAGCTCAAGCAAAAGTACAGAAAGTGGCGAAAAAGTATTTCGCTTTGGTCAATCTAATCCAAAAGTTGGTTTAGATATGCAAACTAATACTAACTCAGGGGCTTCTTCTGTTGCTGACAACGTATTAGAAGGATTATATTGTTGGAATGATGACAATAAAGAAGAATGTGTTCTTGCTAAAGACATGCCAGAAGTATCTGATGATGGATTAACTTATACAATTACACTTAAAAAAGGTGTTAAATTCTCAGATGGTTCTGATTTAACTACTGAAGATGTTAAATATACATTCGAAAGAATGTTTACACCAGCAACAGGATGTACAAATACATATATGTACAACATGATTACTGGTGCTCAAGATATGTTAGATGGTAAAGCTACTGAATTAAGTGGTTTTGAAACAGTTGATGATTACACTTTTAAATTACATATTGATTACAAATTTGCGCCATTTGTTGCTAACTTAGGTATGGACTATGCTTCAATTTATCCTTCTGATGCATGTGCTGCTGCTGGTGAAAACTGGGGTAAAGGAACTAACTTAATTGGTACTGGTCCTTATGTAATTAAAGAAAATGATGAACAAACTAAAGTTGTAATGGTTCCAAATAAAAAATATCATGGTAAAAAACCTAACTTAGATCGTTTAGAAATTGTTTATATTGATGACTACAGTACAAAAATGATGGAATATGAACAAGGTAACATTGATATGTGTGACTTAGATACTTCATTATTAGATCAATATAAAGATAGTGATTTAAAAGATGAAATTACTCAAGTAACTCCATTAGGTACATATTTCTTATCAATTAAAGATAATGATCCAGTATTAAGTAATAAAGCAGTTAGAGAAGCAATCTCATTAGCTATTAACCGTAAAGAATTATGTAGTACCGTATTAAATGGTGCTGCTGAACCAGCTTCATCATTCTTAAACCCAGGTGTTCCAGGACATGATGACAAATTAAAAACTTATGAACATAACGTTAAAAAAGCTAAACAAGTTTTAGCTGATGCAGGTATTTCAAACCCTACATTTACTTGCAAAGTTAGACAAAAAGAAGAAAAAATCGCTACTGCATTACAAGCTTACTTAAAAGAAGCAGGAATTACTATGAATGTAGAAACAATTGATGCAGGTATTTGGTCTTCAGCTAGAGCTGCTGGTGAATTACAAGCTACAGTTCTTGGTTGGTTCCCATTATATGCAGATGCTGATAACCAAATGTATACTTATTACTATTCAGAAAACGCTGTAGGAAAAGGTGTATTCTACAATAATCCTGAATTCGATTCATTAATGAAAGAAGCTCGAGAATCAAATGATTCTGATAAACGTGTTGAATTATACAAAAAAGCAGATTATATCTTATCTCGTGAAGATTATGGAACAATTCCATTATATTATGGTAAGTTACAATTTGTTGCTAAACCATATGTAAAAAATGCTAAATTAGGAAACTTAATTTATCATTTATATAACATTGATATTGATTTATCTAAAAAATAGTAAATGAAATTAAATAAGTGTTAATCATATATGGAATGCAGCAATGCATTCCATATATTTATTGTAGGAAAAAGGAGGAAAAATATGACGAAGTATTTACTAAAACGTGTATTACAAGCTATTGGTGTCGTTTTTTGTATTTCGTTAATCACATTCTTTGTGTTAAACATTGTGCCTGGTAATCCAGTTGAAATCATGTTGGGTGAGTTCGCTGATCAAGCAACGATTGCACGTGTTACACATGAAATGGGATTAGATCAACCAATTTATATTCAGTATTTCAGCTGGTTAGGAAATATGCTTCAAGGGAACTTTGGAACATCATATTTCCAAAATAAACCAGTAATTGATATTTTAACAAGTTCATTTTTAGTAACGGCTAAACTTGCTGGTATTGCTTATATATTAGCTGTTGATTTCAACTTTTGGGGGGTGGTAGTGGGTGTGGTGCCTGCCGTTAATCATGGTAAATGGGTTGATTCGGTTTTAATGACAATTTCTGTATTTGGTATTTCAGCTCCCGCATTCTGGATTGCTATCATCTTACAAATTGTTATCTGTTTGAAATTTAATTTATTGCCTTTATCAGGTATTGAAAGTTTTAAATCATTTATCTTACCAGGTATTGCCTTAGGTACAAGATATGCAGCAAGTATTGCACGTATTACAAGAACAAGTATGTTAGATGTTTTATCACAAGATTACATTCGTACAGCTGAAGCTAAAGGCTTAAAAGGTTGGGTTGTTACAATTAAACATGCTTTACGTAATGCGTTAATTCCAATTATTACAATTGCAGGATCTGATTTAGGAAACATCTTAACAGGATCTGTCTTAGTAGAATCTGTATTTTCAATTCCTGGAATTGGAAAAATGTTAGTAGATAGTATTAATACGCGTGATTTACCAATCGTTCAAGGTGGCGTTATGTATATTGCGGTTATTTGTGTCATTATGTATTTAGTAGTTGATTTACTTTATACAGTAGTTGACCCAAGAATTCGTTTAGGAAAGGAGTCATCATAAAATGTTTAAAAAGAAAAAAGATCAAACATATCAAAGTTATTGGTCAATCAGTTGGAACATTTTCAAGAAAAATAAAGTAGCAATGGTATGTTTATTCATCGTTATTCTTTTATGCTTAATTGCTTTATTTGCACCATTGATTGCTCCTTATGATCCAAACAAACAAGTTCTTACAGATCGTTTAATGAAACCTTGCGGACAACATTGGTTTGGTACAGATGATTTAGGAAGAGATATTTTCTCAAGAATTATTTATGGGTGCCGTGTTTCTTTAAGTGTTGGTATCATTTCACAAATTATCGCAACAGTTATTGGTTATACGATGGGTGTTTGTGCCGGATATTTTGGTGGAAAAGTAGATTCTGTTATTTCATTTTTAATTCAAGTATTTTCATCTTTTCCATTCTTATTATTTGCGATGGCAATCATGTTCGTTTTAGGACCAGGTTTAATTAACCTTTACTTAGCGCTTGGTCTTTTAGGTTGGGCTTCAACAGCCAGACTTATCCGTGGGGATGTTATGCGTCTTAAAAAGATGGAATACATCGATGCATGTAAAGTCAGCGGTGGAAATAGTTTTAGAATTATCATGAAACATTTATTACCTAACTGTTTATCAACATTAATCGTTACTGTAACATTAGGTGTTCCAAATGCAATTATGTCAGAAGCATCATTAAGCTTCTTAGGTTTAGGTGTTAAAGCACCAATGGCAAGCTGGGGTTCAATGATTAGTTTTTCACAACCATATATTCGTAGTGCAACATACTATTCAGTAATTCCAGGTTTAGCTATTATTATTACAGTATTAGCGTTCAATATGTTAGGTGATGGATTAAGAGATGCGCTTGATCCAAAATTAAGATCGTAAAAAGGGGAAAAGATATGAGTGAAAATAAAGAATTATTAGAAGTCAAAGATCTTGGTATTACCTTCTTTACAGATCGTGGAGCGCTTCCTGCTGTACAAGAGGTAAGTTTTAGTATCAAACCAGGAGAAACTTTAGGAGTTGTTGGAGAATCTGGTTGTGGTAAGAGTATGACAGCTTTATCATTAATGCAATTAATTCCATCTCCTCCAGGTAAAATTACTGCTGGTGAAATTATGTATAAAGGAGAAGATTTATTAAAGAAATCTCCTAAAGAAATGAGAGATATTCGTGGTAAAGAAATCTCAATGATTTTCCAAGAGCCAATGACATCCTTAAATCCAGTTATTACTGTTGGAAAACAAATTATGGAAGCTGTTTTAACTCATGAAAAAATGAGTAAACAAGAAGCTAAAGAACGTGCTTTAGAAATGATTAAACTTGTAGGTATTCCAATGCCTGAAAAAGTATTTGCTTCTTGTCCTCATCAATTATCTGGTGGGATGAGACAAAGAATCATGATTGCGATGGCACTTTCATGTAATCCATCATTATTGATTTGTGATGAACCGACAACAGCGCTAGATGTTACAATTCAAGCACAAATCTTAAAATTAATTAATAAAATGAAAAAAGAATTAAATACAGCCGTATTATTAATTACACATGATATGGGTGTTATTTCAGAAATGGCAGATAACGTGATTGTCATGTATGCAGGTAAGATCGTAGAATATACAAATGTAGAAGATTTATTTAAAAATCCTTTACACCCTTATACTATTGGTCTAAGAAGATCAATCCCTGATATCGATAGCGATGATCAAGAAGAATTGGAAGTTATTCCTGGTTCTGTACCAATGCTTTATGAACTTCCAAAAGGATGTTTCTTCGCACCACGTTGTAAACATGCTAAAGAAATCTGTCATCAAGAATGTCCAGCAATGATGGAACATGGTGAAAACCATTTAGTTCGTTGTTGGAAATATCATGAAAGATGGAATAAGGAGGATGTAGAAAATGGAAAATAATCAAGACGTTTTATTAAAAGTAGAACATTTAAAGAAATATTATTCTATTAAATCATCTTCTTTAAGAGGTAAAAAAAGCGTTGTTAAAGCGGTAGATGATATTAGCTTTGATGTTAAAATAGGAGAAACTTTTGGGATTGTTGGTGAATCTGGATGTGGTAAATCAACAATGGGTAAAAGTGTAATCCGTCTAATTGAACCAACTGAAGGAAAGGTTATCTTAGATGGTCAAGATTTTACAAGCTTAAAAGGTAAAGAATTACAAGAAGCACGTGATAAAATCAAATTGATTTTCCAAGATCCTTATGCTTCTTTAAATCCACGTATGACAGTTAAAGATATTATTGCTGAACCAATTGATATCGCTAAATGTTATAAAACAAAAGAAGAACGTGATGCACGTGTTGTGGAAGTTATGAAACAAGTTGGTTTAAATTTAGATTACATGTATCGTTATCCTCATGAATTTTCAGGAGGACAAAGACAACGTATTGGGATTGCCCGTGCAATTGCTTTACAACCAAAATTGATTATTTGTGATGAACCTGTTTCAGCGTTAGATGTTTCAATTCAAGCAAAAATCATTAACTTATTAAATGAATTACAAGAAAAAATGGGTATTGCTTATATCTTCATTTCCCATGACTTAAGTGTTGTAAAACATATTGCTGATAGAGTAGGGGTTATGTATTTAGGTAATATGATGGAAATGGCTGATACAGAATCACTTTATGCCAAACCATTACATCCTTATACTCAAGCACTTTTCTCAGCAATTCCAAGAATCGGAAAAGAAAGAATTGAAGATAAACAAATCTTAGGTGGCGATGTGCCAAGTCCAGCCAACCCACCAAAAGGATGTCGTTTCTGTACAAGATGTCCGAAAGTAATGGATATTTGTAAAACAGATAGACCCGATTTTAAAGAAGTAGAACCAGGTCATTTCTGTGCATGTCATTTATATGATAAAAAGTAAAAGAGGTATTATAAAATGGAAATGAATATTGACAAAAAAGAATTAGTTGAATTATGTGAAGAATTTATTAATGTACCAAGTCCAGTAAGCTATTATGAAGAAGTTGGTGCTTTATTAGAAAAAAAAGCAGCTGAATTTGGTTATGAAGTGACTTATGATCGTAAAAGAACAGCTTACATTACTTTAGAAGGAGAAGATAATTCTAAAACAGTATGTATGGGTGCTCACTTAGATACAATTGGTTTAGTTGTTCGTCATATTGACGATAACGGTCATTTAATTGTAAGACAATTAGGTGGTGTTAACTACCACAGTATGGAAGGTGAAGGTGTTACTCTTATTACAAGAGATGGACGCAAATATAGAGGTATGGTTATTTGTAAATCACACTCAGTTCATGTATTTGAAGATGCAAGAACAATGCCAAGAGATGAAGACCATATGGAAGTTATCTTACATGAAGATGTTCATTCTAAAGAAGATGTTATGGCTTTAGGTATTGATCATGGTGATGTGATCTCTGTAGATCCTCATTTTGAATATACACCATCAGGATATGTTGTTTCACGTTATATTGATGATAAAGCTGCTGTTGCTGCATTAATTGAAATGATGGCTTACTTTAAAAGAAATAACTTAAAACCAAAATATCGTACATTATTAGCTTTCCCAATTTATGAAGAAATCGGACATGGTGGAGCTTATGTACCAGAAGAAGTAGAAGAATATGTTGCTTTAGATATTGGATTAATTGGGCCTGATTATCATGCTGATGAAAAAACAGTAAGTATCTGTGCTAAAGATAACTATTCTCCATATGATAGAGAACTTACTACAAGAATTATCAACCAAGCTAAAAAAACAAACTTAAATTATTGTGTTGATGTTTTCTTCCATTATGGAACAGATGCTAATGCAGCAATTCGTGCAGGTAATAATGTTTATGCTGCTGCATTTGGTATGGCTGTGATCAATTCACATGGTAAAGAACGTTGTCATATTGATTCAATCGTAGATACAACAAAACTTGCAATTGCATATGCCTTGGATTTATAAAAAAGTGGAGCTTTTGCTCCTTTTTTAAATGTATAAGTTGTGTATACAATATACAATTTTATAAGAAAAAGACTATAAAATTCCCTTTATTTGCTTAGAATGTATTTACAATAATACATATTGAATGTATAATTGTATACAATCGTAATAAGGGGGACGTAGAATAATGAATTTAGCGTATAAAATTTTAAGTTCTAAACTTAAAAGTGGTGAGTTAGTTGCTGGTCAACAAATAGGTATTCAAATTGACCAAACATTAACTCAAGATTCAACAGGAACAATGGCTTACTTACAATTAGAAGCAATGGGAATTGAACATGTTGCTGTTGAAAAGGCAGTTGCTTATATTGATCACAATATGTTACAAACAGGTTTTGAAAATATGGATGATCATGAATTTATCCGTAGTGTTGCAAAGAAACATGGAATTACTTTTTCTAAACCAGGTAATGGTGTTTGTCACCAATTACAATTAGAAAACTTTGCGAAACCAGGAAAAACATTAGTAGGTTCTGATTCACATACACCAACATGTGGTGCGATGGGAATGATTGCTATTGGGGCAGGGGGATTAGATGTCGCTGTAGCAATGGCAACAGGTACATATTATTTACAATGTCCAAGTGTTGTTAGAGTGAATTTAGTAGGTAAAAAAGCAAAATGGGCTTCGGCTAAAGATGTTATTTTATATATTTTACAACAATTATCTGTCAAAGGTGGAGTCAATAAGATTATTGAATACACTGGAGAAGGTTTAAAAGAATTATCATTAACAGATCGTGCAACTATTTGTAATATGGGGGCTGAATTAGGGGCAACGACTTCTGTCTTTCCAACAGATGAAATTACGAAAGAATATTTAATTCAACAAGGAAGAGAAGAAGATTATGTTGAATTAAAAGCAGATGAAGATGCTACATATGATGAAGAAATTACTGTTGATTTATCAAAATTAGTACCATTAACTGCCAAACCACATAGTCCAGATGCTGTTGTACCAGTAAGTGAATTAAGAGGAATGAAAATCAATCAAGTAGTGATTGGTTCATGTACAAACTCATCACTTCCTGATATGTTAAAAGCTGCAAAAATCTTAAAAGGAAGAAGAGTCGCAACACATGTTTCACTTGTTATTGCACCAGGTTCTTCAAGTATTCTGGCAATGCTTTCTAAATGTGGCGCTTTAGCGGACATGGTTGCTGCTGGTGCTCGAATTCTTGAATGCGGTTGTGGTCCATGTATTGGTATGGGACAAGCACCACTTTCTAAAGGTGTTTCTTTAAGAACAATAAATCGTAACTTTAAAGGACGTTCAGGAACAAATGATGCTAGTGTTTATTTAGTATCACCTGAAGTTGCTGCTTTAAGTGCAATCAAAGGTTATTTAACAGATGAATTTGAAGATGATATGTATTTAGATGATATTGAAAATACACCATTTGTGAAGAATAAGAATTTCTTTATTGATGAATATGATCCTCAAAATGAAGTATATATGGGACCAAATATTAAACCTGTTCCTCGTGGAGATAAATTGCCTGACACCTTTACTGGTAAAGTATGTTTAAAAGTAGGAGATAATATTTCTACAGACCATATCGTACCATCAGATTCTAAATTACTTCCATATCGAAGTAATGTTCCACATCTAGCAAAATTCTCTTTCTGTAAAGTAGATGATCAATTCTATAATAGATGTATTGAAAATGGAGGAGGATTTATTGTTGGTGGAGATAACTATGGTCAAGGTTCTTCACGTGAACATGCAGCCCTTGTTCCTAATTATTTAAAAATTAAAGCAATCTTCGCTATTTCATTTGCGAGAATTCATCGTTCTAACTTAATTAATAATGGTATTTTACCACTTGTTATTGATCAAAAAGATTATGATTTCTTTAATGATCAAGATGAATATGAATTAATAAATTTATTAGATAGTGTTGAAAACAATAAAGCTATTACAGTAACCAATAAAACAAATAATCAAACAATTACGGTAAAATTAAAATTATCACCTAGA
>OGRE01002762.1_pt1 | contig 11666 bp, 9 predicted proteins | sample 1553421 | NCBI WGS metagenome assembly OGRE01 (sample SAMEA2580076, study PRJEB22360) | human gut metagenome | biome: human gut; feature: human-associated habitat; material: faeces | place: Denmark | collected 2008/2010 | reverse complement strand
TTGTCAAGCACCAAAGGGGCTGCGGAAAATTTCTCGCGATTTTCGAAAAAAGTGCTTGCAATTTGTGGGGCGTTGTGGTAGTATATTGGAGCACGTTGAGTGCGTACGCGCCGGTAGCTCAGCTGGATAGAGTGACTGGCTACGAACCAGTAGGTCGGGGGTTCGAGTCCCTTCCGGCGTACCATAACTGGACACCAATTTTGATACAATGCGTATCTTGATTGGTGTCCAGTTTCTTTTTATAAAGTCCTTGATTTACAAGGCTTTTTCGATACTTTTTAATGATATAAGGCTTCGTGGCGTTCCGGAAACGGTCGCTGCGGAGCCTTTTTCATTTTCTCCCATAACACCTTTTAACGAAAGGTCGAGGGGTGTGCATTTTCGGCAAAAGGGGTGTGCACATTTTAATTATTCCTCAAGAGCGCGAAAGGAAGGCCGCAAAACCCGTTCACCCGAAAATGCGAACTATCTTGCGACCTTATATCTTATTCTCCGACCTTGACCTCCGTGCCGTTTTTGAAAACGAAGGTAATCGCACCGTCCCTGTGAACGATTGCCTTCTCGACCATCACCGTCCAGATGGTGTCGCTCCACTCACACAAGACCACCGGCTGTTTTTTGAGGGTGCGGATGTAGAGCGCCATTTCCTTGTCTTTCTGTCTTTGCGTAGTACGCAGATTCTGTAACCGCTCCAGTTCCGCAGCGGCTTTTTCGTAACGCTCGGTGAGGGCTTCATACCTTTTCAGATAAGCCTCCTGGGACTGTGCTGTAGAAGCGTTTTCCTTGACTGCCGCCTTGACCAGTTCGGCAACGACCTGCGTTTCCTCGAGCTGCCGCTCAATTTCTGCGTCCAATTCCGCAAAGTCTGTCAGCGCACGGCGCATGGTTTCGCAGTCCTTGATGATCTGCTCTCGGTTCTCCATCATCCGATTGTAGGCTTGAGTGAAAAGCCGCTGCACGGTTTCCGTATCTACCGTGGGTGTATGACACCGTTCCTCACCCTTGAACTTGCTGTTGCATTGCCAGATGGTGCGGCGGTAGCGGTCGGTGGAATGCCAGACCTTTGAGCCGAAGAAGCCGCCGCAGTCTTCGCAGACCAGCTTGGCTGAAAGAACGCTCTTTCCGATGTAGGCTCTGCCCAGGGATTTTCTTCTGACAAATTCCGTCTGCACATGATCCCATTCATCTGGGTCAACAATGGCAGGGTGGCTGCCTTCCACATAGTATTGCGGCACCTCACCCTCGTTGGGCTTCATCCTCTTTTCTAGAAAATCAACCGTGAAGGACTTCTGGAGCAGCGCATCGCCCTTGTACTTTTCGTTTTGCAGAATGCTGGTGACCGTGGTCTTGCTCCAGTTTTCCTTGCCGCCCGGTGACGGAACACCCAAGTCCTCCAAACATCTGCAAATGCTCGCCTGTGACTTGCCGTCAAGGAAAAGACGATAAATCAGCTGGACAATTTTCGCTTCACTTTCTACAATGGTAGGTCTGCCATCTTCGCCCTTTTCGTAGCCAAGGAAGCGTTTGTAGGCCAGATGCACCTTGCCGTCAGCGAAGCTCTTACGCTGTCCCCAGGTGATGTTTTCCGAAATGCTGCGACTTTCTTCTTGGGCAAGGCTCGACATGATGGTGATAAGCAGTTCGCCCTTGCCGTCAAAGGTGTAGATGCCTTCTTTCTCAAAATAGCAATCTACGCCGCTTTCTTTCAGCTTGCGGATAGTTACCAGGCTGTCCACAGTGTTCCTGGCAAATCGGCTGACCGACTTTGTGACAATGAGGTCGATTTTTCCGGCAAGAGCGTCCGAAACCATGCTGTTAAAGCCGTCTCGCTTTTTGGTGTTACAGCCGGAAATGCCCTCATCCGTATATACTTTTACGAAGTCCCATTCCGGCTTGGACTGTATGAATTTGGTGTAGTAATCCACCTGGGCTTCGTAGCTGGTGAACTGCTCGTCGCTGTCGGTGGAAACACGGGCATATCCTGCAACACGCCGCTTCTGCGCGGCCACCTTCGGCAGGTGTGTCAGCGGATTGATGGTTGCGGGTATCATGGTTACTTTAGGCATTGTGCTTGCTCCTCTCTAAGGTTTTTCGGCGTGCAGCTTCCTTCATCTCGTCCGTCCAACTTTCTGCTCTGGAACGGTCTTTCCATGTGCGTGTCACTTCCGAGCCGTCTTTGAAACAGAAAACCAGAATGTTTCCGTTGCATACCCGAATACTCTGTACCCGGCTGTGCAACTGTTCCCGTGTAAAAGCCTTTACACCCAAAACTTCGGCTGTAACCTGTTGAAGCGTTGCTTCCGGTATCTGCTTGGAAGCGCAGGCAGATTTGCCGAGTGTATTAAATGTTCCGCAGACCCAGACGATGCCCGTTTTGGTGGTCTTGCGGCGGTAGTTCTTTCCGCAGATGTCGCACACCAGAAGGCTTGTGAATGGGTATGTGGTTCTCGGCGCTGGCTTCTTATTGAACTGAGCCGCCCGCCGTGCCTTCTCGGTCTGAACCGCATGAAATGTCTCTATGCTGATGATGGCATCATGGGCATCCTCTGCGTGGTATTTCGGCAATTCACCGTGGTTGATGACGGTTTTCTTCGTGATATGGTTCTCACGGAAGGTTTTCTGCAAAAGCAGATTGCCCGTATAGGTGTAGTTACTCAGTATCTTGGAAACCACAGACTGGTTCCATTTCCCACCGAAGCGGGACGGAACACCTTCCTCAGTCAGCCGTTTGGCAACAGCCTGATAGCCGTCACCGGCAAGGTACTCGTTATAAATGCGGCGGACAAGCGCGGCTTCCTTTGGAACGATCTCGTACCGTCCGTCCTTTAGACGATAACCCAGCATGGCTCCATTCCACGGCATTCCTTCCTCAAAGTTCCGCTTGATGCGCCACTTCTGGTTTTCGCTTGCGGAGCGGCTTTCTTCCTGCGCATAGGACGCCAGAATGGTCAGCATCAGTTCACCGTCGGCGCTCATGGTGTGGATATTCTGTTCTTCAAAGAAAATGTCCACCTCCCAAGCTTTGAAATCACGGACGGTCTGCAGCAGCGTGACCGTATTTCGTGCAAAGCGGGAGATGGACTTGGTGATCACCATATCAATTTTTCCGGCATGGCAGTCGGCAATAAGCCTTTGAAAATCCGCTCTGGAATCCTTCGTGCCGGTCTTGGCTTCATCGGCATAGACGCCTGCATAGAGCCAGTCGCTATTTCTCTGGATAAGGTCGCTGTAATGGCTGACCTGTGCGGACAGCGAGTGAAGCATGGCGTCCTTGCCGCTGGAAACACGGGCATAGGCTGCGACCCTCTTTTTGCGCTCCAGCTTCGGTGATTTTGATACGGTGGTTATTCTTCCTGACATTGTGTCACCTCCTTGTAGTGTGACATATTACCTCTGAACTCACCGTATATCAAGTCAATCCCGCGGTATAAACTACACGAAGATATCCCGTATTTTTCGGCCATAATTGTATCAATCGTGGCGTAATCCTTCGGGGTTAAAATCCCCATCGACAGCATTTGCTTTGCCTGGAGCATGGAGGCAAAATACTGCTCCAGCCGCTCTCTGTAGGCGTCATTCATCACAGCCACGCTCCCTTCCGAAGCGATCTGCAATATAGCAGGCGTGAGAGCAGTACCTTCTATGATTATTTCCGTAGGCAGTAAAATGTTGTCCGCAACAGGCACAAGTGTAGTTATAGGTTGCTTTTCGGTTGATGCACTCCGGGTGTAATTTCCACCATGCGGTGCGGCAGGCGTCTGAGCAGAACTTTTTCGGTTTCTGCTTGGGGATGATTTTTATCAGCTTCCCACACTGCTTGCAAGCAACGGTATTCTTTGCGCTGTCGCCCAAACCGCTGCGGCGGCAAAAGGAGCGCACCGTATTGTCCGAAATTCCGAGTTGCTCACCGATTTTCACATAGCTGACGCCCTGTAAGCGCAGTGTTCGTATTTGTTCTCTTTGCCAATCTGTCATAGAGTTTTCCTCCAGTCCGAGGGTTCACCTCAGTACCAACTGGAGGAAAACTGCCTGCCTGGTCCGCAAAAAAATAACGCCCTCCACGGAAATGAATCCGCAGAGGGCGTATGCAAAGATTACTTATTCGGGATTTTCAGCTTCATGCCGCTGTAGAGGACATTGCTTTTCAGTCCGTTCAGACTGACGATCTCCTTGTAGCGGCTGCCGTTGCCGAGATATTTCTTGGCAATCGCCCAGAGAGTGTCGCCATGCACCACGGTGTGGATGCGGTAATTCTCTGCGGGTTTTGCGCCAACTACGGAGAGTGCGGAAACCTTGACGGGAGACATGATGGCATATCGGCCGCTCTCGTCCCGGTTGATGACCGCACGGTCACCGCTGGCTTCATAGACATACCAACGCAGCTTCTTCACCCAGGACGGGATGGCTTTCCCACTATAATAGGTGCTACCCGTGATGGTCACGAGGTCACCGGTCTTGATACCTACAGGTGTGGGCTTGACTGGCTCGGCAGGCTTTACATCACCGCCGAGAGCAGCCGTGACCTTTTCGGCGAGGTCACCCATTCTGGCATACATCCAGTTGCCGGGACAGCTTTTGGCGGCAAACCACCTGTGGACGGTCAGTACCATCTCATCAGATTTCGGGGTGTAGCCCAGCGTTTTCGTCTTATCTCCAAGCCAGAGCAGCTTGGTTTTGCCGTTGCGCTTGCAGATGTCGGTGCAAAGCTCGACGAGTCTCTTGTACACCACATCCTTGAAAGCATAAGGCTCGAAATTGTCGCTGGCGCACTCGATGGTGATGGCTCTCTGGTCGTTAGCTGCGGAGGAGGAGCACCAAGAGCGGTTTTTCTCCTCCACATACATTCCGACCCGCCCGTCGACACCGATGCCGTAGTTGCTGCTTGCCTGCCGTGAGGTCGGCAAAAAGATGTTGCCCAGCGTTTCCACGCTGCACTGACCTACCACGCAGTGCGGCGTGATGCGGTCAATGCTGTGGGTGCGCTGTCCGGAGTGGTTCGGGCTGAGCTTGGTGTAGGACACCAGAGGGCTGTTCGTGTAAGCCATATTATTCGTCCTCCTTTTCAGCACGGTCATGAAGCTGCTCCAGAACGGATTTCAGCTTCTGCGGAATGGGCAGTCCCAGGTATGCGGCGTTCTCCAACAGGGACACACCCTCATTCGATAGGTAGAAGAAAATGACGGCGGTACGCATCACCGAGCCGCTGCCGATGACGCGGGTGTCGAGAATATGCCCGATGCCGACCAGGGCGAAGATGAGCACCTTTTTGAAAATGCCCTTGAATCCGACTTCGCTGGACAGCTTCTTGTCCACCACGGCGCACATGATGCCGGTGATGTAGTCGATGACTACGAAAGCCAGAAGCGCATAAAGCAAGCCGTCACATCCTCCCAAGAACCATCCCAGCCAGCCGCCGATTCCGGCGAACACCACCTGAATGGTCGTCCAGAATTCTTTCATGTTGTTTGTCCTCCTTTGAAATTAAAAATGGATATGAAAAAAGTGACGCCGGAGCGTCACACTTTTCCGATAGCATAAATCGATATTTTGTAGGTTGCCGATGGTACCGTATTTGGTCTTACGGCAAATATCTTTCCGGGGTTGGTCGTTGTAGACCAGCTACTCGAACTGCCTCGCTCCACAAACATAGCGTAATTGCTGTTCTCCGTGGAGATATGGACATGAGGAATTTCCGCGAAGGTAAATGGAAAATTAGGGAGCGCAATTGCGCCGCTCTCATAGAGCACGCCCCATGCCGTCGAAATGGCGGTCGTAAAGGAATACTGACCCCAACATTCCGCTGTACCGCTTTTCCATTTACGGTAATTCCAGATGCCGCTTGTCCCTTGCTGAATGACAAAATCTGCGAGGGGTGAGCCATCAACACGCATATCCCCGGCAACATCCAGCATGGCTTGTGGCTCCGGCGTGTTGATGCCGACCTTCTTTTTCCGAAGCGCAATGAGGGGCGTACCCTGCGGAACAGTAAAATACAGATCCAGACTGCTCAAAGAATAGAGCTTGTCTTGGATCTGTAGATGAAGGTCGTAGGAACTGTTGGCATCCAGACTGCACAGTTCCAAATTGGAGTAGCTGAAAGAGGTTCCGCTTTTTGTCGTGCCAGAATAGATGCTGGTGTAGCTGCCGTAGCTGCTCTCACTGGTTTTCTTGTAACGATACCGCACATAAACCACGCTGTTTTTCTGCGTCCCGTCTACGGTCACAGCAGAAATAGAGCCACTGAATTTGAGCTGCATTTCCGCTTCGATATCGTTGGTTCGCCGGAGCGTTATCGAGGATATTTTCGGCTTGGTGTATGGGATGACCGTAATAGTTTGAGAAACGCTGGCGGTATAACCGCGGGAGTCCGTGACCGTGAGCGTGACCGTTACGCTGCCGGACTTGGCGATCTTTCCAACAGATAAGGCAGAGCCGGTAGTGTTAGAGGATGACAGCCCGTTGCAGGAAGCTGTGTAGTTGGAAATACTGGCACCGTTTTTTGCAGTCGCTGTTCCCGGCGTAACCTTGAGGGTTGAGTAGTCCTGTACGAACAGCTGATCGTTGCCCGTGAGGTTCTTTGTGGTCGTGTAGCTGTCGGCATAAGTGAATCCGCTTATGGTCGGAGCAGAATTGGTTGCCGTGGTCAGTACCGTGGCGGTCTTGCTTGAGGTGCCGCCGATCTGCGTAGACCCGCTGTAAGACGAAACCGCAAAGGTACCTATAAAGGACTTGATGGACGCCATAGCGTTCAACAGCGTTGTCCTCTGCGCCGATGTCAGCGTGACCGTGCGGTTCGCAGTGCCCTTCGACCAGGAAAGCCCGGAGATAGTCAGGATGGTCGCGCTGCCGTTTTTGAGCACCAGCGTATTGGTGTAGGAGGCTTCGTACACGGTCACATTGATGGTAATGGAAACCGTGGCATTGTCCGCCGTCACCGTGTTGACACTATTCACCACAGCACCGCCCAGCGTCTTGACCGTGGAACTGCCGGAAGTGCCGTAGACGTGGTTGTATTGCCGCCTTGCTCTGACTTTCACCGTATAGCTGGTGTTCGGTGAGAGCGAGGACAGTGTTACGCTGGCACTGGTGGATGCCGTCGTTGAGAACTGCGTCCAGCTCGAACCGCCGTTTGTGCTGTACTGCCAGATGTCCGCCGTGGCAGAGGATGTAGCGTAGATTTTGAACCCGTTTGCCGTGACATTCGATGTACTGAAGGTCACGGTAGGTGCGGAACGGTCGATGGTGGTCAGCGTCATACTGCCGCCGTACTCCTGGGGACCGTAGATATAAACACGGGTCGAGAACCCGACCGCAATCGTTTTACTGCCGTTGCTGTCGTGCGCAACAGTGATCGTGCCGCTGACCGAGCCCTTCTTCGCCGGGAACACCTTGGAATCCCATGCGGTTCTTGCTTTGTAGTAGACCTGTGTCCCGTTGATGGTAACGGTGGTGGTGTCAATGGTATAGTAAGTGGAAGCACCACCGGCAGAGGTTAGTGTCCAAGAAAGCGTCGAGCTGTTACCGACCACATTCACACTTTCTGAAATGTCCAGTTGAAGATAGCGCCCATCGTATGCCGCGCTTTTCCAAGTTGCCATAGCTTTCCCTCCTTAATCCAGAATGACGATGTTTAGCCCTTCGGACGCCGTTGGCATCGGGACAAACTTCGTTTTACCCACGGTCAGTTCGCCGTCCACCGTGGTTTTCTTGGTCTGCGTTTCGTCCTTGTTCAGGGTGAAGATCACCTCGTCGTTGTAGTAACCGGCGAACTCCGTGTTTGTGATGACCGTCCGCTGGGACGATGCGCTGTTGGATACCTCGATGCCCCGCTTGTCGATCTTGACCTCCTGCGTGTAGATCTCGTTGGGAGCAGGCGTCCACTTTCGGGGGATCGATCCTTCGGAGATCATGATGTCGGCGAGATAAATGGACGCATCCCGACAGTAGCAGTAAATACGCAACGTGGGGTCGGTCACATCCGTGAGCGTTACGGAGTAATCCGTCCAGTCAAACGCCGTGGACTTATTGAACAGGTACTTGGTTTTGTTCCCGTTGTAGGTCACATAGAAATACCCGGACATGGTCGAGGTTTTCTTTGCCCGAACCGAGATCGTATAAGTGCCGGGAACCACCCCTCGGATGTACTGCGACAACGAGGAGTATGCGCCCAGCACAAAGCAGGAGTCGGAAACGGTGTTGTTCTGGGTGTCCGTGGAGGCATCCGTTTTCACGGTGCCGGAATAGCTCCAATCATCCGTGATGCCGTTCAGACCGGAAGAGTTTTGCACATAGTTGATGCCACCGATATACTGCTCCTGCATGGTGACGGACAGTCCATCCACCGTGTGTTCCAATTCCGAAACACGGCTTTCGGAGTTCAGCACCCGTTCCTCCAGGACGCCCTGGTCGTTGGACACCGTTTCCACGGTTTCGGTGAGGGTCGCCACATAGCTGTTCAGCCCGTCGATGGTCTGCTGGAACTGTGCGTCCTTCTCGGTCAGAATGGAAATGGTGGTGCGGATCGTTTCAATGTCGTTCTGCACCACCCATTCATTTCCGTCCCATATCTTCGTTTCCGGCGGGGTCACGGAAGTATCCACCCAGAGCTGCCCCTCATAGGGGTTCTCCGGCGGCGTGTCCGAGGTGACCACATCGCAGAGACTGATAATCGTGAACTGTGCCGATGCGATCATCTCACCACCTCCTTAAAGTGCCACAACGACCATAAATGTTGCCTTGGTATCCACATCGGCGCTGGACACCGACAGGGTCTTGCCGGTCTTGCTGCCGTTGGTTCCCCAAGAGGTATCGACTACACCATCCTTGTTGTACTTCGTCCAGGTGTAACTGCCGTTTCCGGCTGCGTCAACCTCGGAGCCTGCCTGATAGCAGACGGCGGTCAGCACGGTCGTACCCTGGCCGTTCTTGAACACATCGCCGCCCGTGGAGGTGACGATGATCTGCAGCGGGTCGGAGTTGTCGATGAAGGTCGCCACATCGAAAAACTTCGTGTTGTAGGAAGCGGATGCGGAGTCTGTGTCCTGGGCGCAGCACTTGAATACGGCATAGCTGTCCACCGCTGCGGCGTAGACCGTGAGGGTATTGGTGGCCGTGCCGGTGTATTTGTCGGCGGTATCCGAGAGCTTGCGCCAGCCGATACCGAAGTCCGCATCATAGCCGGTGGAAGAAGTAGCGGTGACGGAAGTGTCCATGACCGCCCACTTGTAGCTGACCTTGGTGGTGTCCACCGTAGAGCCACGCCACAGCTCGGCCTTGGCGGTCAGACTGGCGACCTCCTCGTTCTTGAACACATTTCCGTTAGGCGTGGTGACGAGCAGGTCAACAATGCCGCTGCCATTGACCACACGGGAGAAGGAAATGGTCAGCGGATGGGTGATGGAAAGGCCGGTGCTTTCGTCCTTGTAGGTAATCACGCAGCGGTAGTCGATGCCGGGCAGCTCCGCCATGACATTGGCCTTGACCGTGAGAATGTGGCTCTTGGCACCGCTGAGGGCGTAGTTCGTACCTGCGGTGATGGCGGTGTTGCTGTCGCCCACATACCACTTGACCGAGGTGACATTGGCGGTGGCGATCTGGTCGGCGGTGGTGCCGATGACATACAGACTGGGTGTCAGAACGAGGTTCTTCGTTTTCCAGTCGGGGGTATAACTGCCGTTGTCGGGGTTATACATCTGCGTCTTGGCGAGGTTCGATCCGATGTACCCCGTCAGTGTCAGTGCGTCATTGTAGTCGATGATGGTAAACTGACCTTGTGCTTTGCTCATGTGAGAAGCCTCCTTTAAAGTTGTTGTATCAGGAACGGGCGCTGTGCCGGTTTCTGTTGTGGGTTCTGCGGTTGCCATAGTGAATTCCTCCGTTATAACAGGCTCTGCCTGGTCGTGGTGTCAATGAGGTCACAATAAAAAGTGGCGCGGACTTTGACATCCGCACCGGTGATGACCACGGACTTTGTGCCGCCGAAATGCTGTTCATTCCAGACCTTGTCCGCTTCCGTATCCTCCGACACCCTTGTCCAGACAAACTGGTTGGCATCCAGCGCGCCAGTGATGTCCTCGTCCCAGGAGTACACCTTGGCGGAAAGCAGTGTTTTCACATTACCATTCTTGAAGATGTTCCCGTTGGATGAGATGATGACCAGTCGGAGCATTTTCTGCTCCTCAATGGTGGTAATGCGGTCGCTGACCTCGGTGACCTCCTTGCTGGTGGCGTAGGCACGAAGCACCACCTCGCCGCTTTCCAAGTCCCAATAGGACGAACCGTCCTGGGACTGAATGACACCTGCCTTGATGATATTCGCCACCAAGCTGCCGGAGGTTATGAAGTCTGCGACGATCTGACCGTCCGCCGTGATGGCGGTTTCGTAGGGACCGTTGTAGCCGTTATGGGAAAATCCCAAGCCGCCCACATTCCACCGCCAGACATTCACAGCATCGTCAATAGAGGGAGCGTCCAGAATGAGCAGCTCATAGGGCTGTCCGTTTTCCTCGCTGGTGTGGATGACCACATAGCCGCCGCTCTGACCGGTGATAAGACCGGTTGCCTTAGAGATGGCGGTTTGGAGCAGCTTTGGAAAGCGTCCCACCGTGGATTCCACCTTATCAACCGAGGACTGCACCTCGGAGATGGTGGTGATCATACTGGACTTGCTCTGACCGAGGGAAATGCTCTTGTACCGCTCGGCAAGGGTGTCGTATACGGTTTCGATGACCATAGCCGACACGCTGACACCCAGAAGCGAGTGCCGGATGGTGACGGTATCGCAGAGGTTGACCCGCTCCAGCAGTGCCGAATACTCCGGCTGTTTCCAGAGCGGCTCAAAGGACACCTTCACCGTGGGGATAGTCGCTCCCAGCGGATTTGCCTTGATGTAACTGTTTGCTTTTGCTCTGAGGGCTTCCTCGGTCACAACTCCGTCAAACTGGTCGGAGAAATCCATGATGAGCGTTTTCGCCCGGACGATCTCCGAGGTCACAATCGGGAGCGTTACCTCCGGCAGCGTGACCACGATCTCGGTATCTGCGCCCTCCGGCGTATAAACCGCATATGGGAGCAGTGCCGTGTACACACCGCTGTTGTCCTCGTCCTGCTCCAGGGCGGTGAGGTTCTTGCCGTATTCAATGACCACGCCGGTCTTCTGCCCACGGTGCGAATGGAACTTTACCGTGAAGTTGTCCCACTCAAACTCGCCGTGCCATTTGGAGAGCATGGAACCTTCCGTGCCGCCAAGGCAGGCTCGGACACTTTTCGGCTGCGTGACGGAAAATGCCTTTGCATCCGAGTAGTCCGTCCAGCCGGTGAAGCGTGTATCTCCGGCAAGAAGCTGCGAGAGGATGAGCTGTGGAGAGCGGCTCTCGGTGAAAAACGGCAGCACCGGCACATTGGCAAGGTCGTAAGAAATGTGCTGACCGTAGATGGTGACGATGCCGTTCAGAGGCTTTGTGATGCGGTAAATCCCAGCGGACCATTGCCTCTTATGAGTCCGGCGGTGCAAGAGCCAGGAAATCTACCACAGAAAAATTGGCGCACGCCCTCAAGGTGTCCGTAAGGTATCTTTCTGATGACGACTGCACGAATCCCTTGGAAGATATCGAGAAGGACGAGTACATCGAGCAGGCTCGTGAACTGTATGGGGCAAAAGGCGTTCG
>OGRE01002757.1_pt1 | contig 11686 bp, 9 predicted proteins | sample 1553421 | NCBI WGS metagenome assembly OGRE01 (sample SAMEA2580076, study PRJEB22360) | human gut metagenome | biome: human gut; feature: human-associated habitat; material: faeces | place: Denmark | collected 2008/2010 | reverse complement strand
CACGTGGATGCCCCTTTCCCCCAGTGGCCGCCGCCGCTGGAGGAACGGCTGTACCGCCCGTTGGCCCTCCGCCAGCCGGGATGACTGTGATCCGTCTCCCAGATAGCCTGAGGGTCCGGCCGCACCAGTATCTGTTTATCCCAGCGCTCCAGCTTCTCTCCGCCGCCGCAGTCCAGCAGCTCATAGTCCTTCCAGCCATCTGCGATCCACATAATAGGGTATACCTCCGCACATTAAATCAGTTTATTATACAATGAACCGTCCCCGCCGTCAATGCGGCATGACCATTTTTCACCTTCCAGTTCTTGAACAAATCTTGAACTTTTTCCTCCGCCTCTCCCCTGCCCGAAGCATGACAAAAGTGTCACTTCCAGTCCTTGACAACCTGTCTCTCATATGGTATCCTATGTGTACTATAATCTCTAATACACATAGAATCTTCATACAGAGAAAGGATGCTTCCTTATGGATACCTTGCGAATGACCAATTACATCATCGCCGTTGTTTTCTTTGTCTGCTATACCTATCAGTTCCTGTACATTCCCGTTCCGTGGCTGCTGGCCAAGCGCAAGGCTGCCAAGGCGGCGGCGCTGGAGGCCACGCCCCACAACTACGCCGTGCTGATCTGTGCCCGGAACGAGTCCGCCGTCATTGCCGACCTCATCGGCAGTCTCCGCAGCCAAACCTATGACCAGAGTCTGCTGCACATCTTCGTGCTGGCGGACAACTGCACCGACGACACCTCCGACATTGCCCGCAGCGCCGGAGCCACCGTCTATGAGCGCTTCAATAACGTGCAGGTGGGCAAGGGCTACGCCCTCCAGACCCTGCTGGGCCATCTGGAGCAGGACTACCCCGCCGGGTTCGACGGCTACTTTGTCTTTGACGCCGACAACATTCTGGACCCCGATTACATCGCCGCCATGAACCGCACCTTCTCGCAGGGCCACGATATCGTCACCAGCTACCGCAACAGCAAGAACTACGGCGACAACTGGATCTCCGCCGGCTACGCCCTGTGGTTCCTGCGGGAGAGCCGCTACCTCAACCACGCCCGCAGCCTGCTGGGTACCAGCTGCGCCGTCTCCGGCACAGGCTTCCTCTTCAGCCGGGCCGTGCTGGAGGAGACCGGCCCCTGGCCCTTCCATCTGCTGACCGAGGACATCCAGTTCTCCGTCCACGAGATCCTTCAGGGCCGCAAGGTGGCCTTCGCCCCCGACGCCGTCCTCTACGACGAGCAGCCCACCACCTTCCGCCAGTCCTGGCGGCAGCGGATGCGCTGGTCTCAGGGCTATCTGCAGGTGTTCCGTGACTACGGCGCCCGCCTTCTCCGAGGCATCTTCCGGGGCAGCTTCTCCTGCTTCGATATGTCCATGGCCATCATGCCCGCCTTCGTCCTCTCCACCGTCAGTATCCTCGTCAACCTCACGCTGGGTGTCGTCGGCGCTCTGGCCGGAGACAACCTGTTGGTGGCTTTTGAGTCCGTGGGACAGATGTTGCTGAATATGTATCTGACGCTGCTGGTGCTGGGTGGCATCACCACCGTCACGGAATGGAACCAGATCCGCACTTCTTCCGTCAAAAAGTTTGTGTACGTGTTCACCTTTCCCCTGTTCATGTTCACCTACATTCCCATTTCTTTGGCGGCTTTCTTCTGCAAGCCCCAGTGGAAGCCCATCGAGCACCGGGTCTCCGCAGCGCATCTGCGGAGCCGTGACCGGCAGGAGGTCCTGCCCTTCTGAAAGCATATGGTGCGGCGGGGGATAAACCCGCCGCATCGCTTTATCTTAACGCAAAGGAGCTCTTTCCCATGTACCGTATTCTCGTCTGCGACGACGAAGAGGAGATCGTTTCCTCCCTGACCGCCTGTCTCACCGTCGAGGGCTATCAGGTGGTCACTGCCCGCACCGGCTGGGAGGTGCTGAATATCCTGTCCAAGCAGCAGATCCATCTGGCCCTGCTAGGCACGAAGCTGCCGGGGCTGGACGGTCTTACCACCGTCACCCGGCTGCGGCAGATGCATGACCTGCCGGTGATCCTCCTGACCTCCGGGACCGACAGCACTGAAAATATCCTGGGGCTCACCATCGGCGCCGATGATTATATCACTAAGCCCTTTCAGCAGGCGGAGCTGCTGGTGCGTATTCGCTGCCGCCTCCGCCGTTCCCTGCATTTGGCGTCTCCCTCCCCGGAGACCCTCACCGTCGGCGGCATCACGCTGGACGACGATGCCAGAGCCGTCACCGTCAACGATGAGCCGGTGTCCCTGACCCCACTGGAGTACGACATTCTGAAATTCCTCATGCAGCATCCCTGCAAGGTATTCTCTCCGCAGGAGATCTATCGCCAGGTCTGGCGGGAGCCTCCCGCCGCCGAAAACTCCGTGGCAGTCCATATCCGCCACATCCGGGAGAAGATCGAGGTGGACCCCAGCAATCCCCGCTATGTGACGGTGGTCTGGGGCAAGGGGTATAAGATCGAAGCCGGGGTATGACAGGTTGTCCCCGCTCCGCTCACATTTTCAAAAATCCCCGCGGCATATGCCTTGCATATACGGCGGTCTACATACATATCTCTCTCCTATGAGCCGCCGTGAGAGCCACGGCGGCTCACTCTGTTTCTACTCGCAGGAATCAGCATAGCTGGAAACAGGGGCTCTTGTCATTTTTGCTTCCCCGTGGTAGAATGAAGAAAAACGAAACATCTAAAAGAATCACGGGAGACATCGCTATGAACGATCACACCGTTCCGCAGCTACCCCCTCGCAGTCAATGCACCGGCTGCGCCGCCTGCGCCGAGGGCTGCCCCAAAAATGCCATCCATATGCTGCCCGACCGGGAGGGCTTCCTCTACCCCACGGTGACGGACGCCTGCATCCAGTGCGGCCATTGCACCCACATCTGCCCGGTGCTGCGCCAGCGGGAGGCCCATCCGGAGCCGGCGGTCTTTGCCGCATGGAACCCCGACCATGCCGTGCGGCAGAACTCCACCTGCGGGGGTGTATTCTCCCTGCTGGCGGACTATGTGCTGGAGGGCGGCGGCGTGGTGTTCGGTGCCGGGATGGACGCCCAGCTGCGGGTCCGCCATGAAGCGGTAAAGCGCAAGGAGGACCTGCCCCGCATCCGGGGGGCCAAGCCCGTTCAGAGCGACGTCACCGGTATCTATCAGCAGGTGCGGCGGGAGCTGGATCGGGGGCGGCCTGTGCTGTTCTCCGGTACGCCCTGTCAGGTGGACGGACTTTACCACTATCTGGGAGAGCACCCGGAGAAGCTGCTGACCTGCGACGTGCTGTGTCGGGGCGTCTGCTCCCCCGGCGTATGGGCCAAGCTGGTGCAGTCCATGGCCTACATCAAGCGCAAGCAGCCGGTGGCCGTCCAATTCTGCGGCAAGCTGCCCGGCCAGCGGGAGCGCCGCTTCCAGGTACGGTTCGACGACGGCACTACCTTCGACTCCCCTCTGTCCAAGTCCGAGTTCGGCAGGGGCTTTTTCGGAAACCTCTTCCTGCGCCCGGCCTGTCACACCTGTCCCTATGCCTCCGTGGACCGGCCCGGCGATCTGTCGCTGGGAGCATTCTACGGCCTGCCTAAGGACGCCTACCCCCAGGAGCAGCGCAGCGGCGTCTCCCTGCTGCTGGTGAACACGCCCCATGGCGCCCATGTGTTCGATACGCTGCCCCTGAAGCGGGAGCTGCGGCCCCTGTCGGAGGCCGTGACCGGCGATCCGGCCCTGTCCTCCCCGGTGAAGCAGGCGGCCCAGCGGGCGGAGTTCTTCGATGCCTACGCCCGCCAGCCCTTCCAGCAGGTCCGCAACCACTATCTGGCGGCCCAGCTTCTCTCCGGCAGCAGGAAGCAGTGCGCAAGGCCCGGCAAAAGATCCGAAAAGCCCTCCCTTTTCACTGTCATTAAGGAGCGTCTATGGAAAAAACACTGATGCACACCTGCTGCGCTCCCTGCTCCGTCTCCTGCATCCAGCAGCTGCGGAGCGAGGGCATCGAGCCGGTGGCCTACTGGTATAACCCCAACATCCACCCCTATCAGGAGTACAAGGCCCGGCGGGACACGCTGATGGCCTACGCCCCTACCATCGGCATGGAGCTTATTGTGCAGGAGAATTACGGCCTGCGGGAGTTCTGCCGGGCGGTCTGTGGGGATATCGACCACCGCTGCAGCGTGTGCTATGCCCTGCGGCTGGCCCAAGCGGCCCAATATGCCGCCCGGCACGGCTATGACAGCTTCACCACCACCCTGCTGGTGAGCCCCTACCAGAACCATGAGCTGCTGGCGGAGACAGCGGAGCGCATGGGCCGGGAGTACGGTGTCCGGTTCCTGTACCGGGACTTCCGCCCCGGCTTCCGGCAGGGACAGCAGGAGGCCCGTGCGCTGGGCTTTTATATGCAGAAGTACTGCGGCTGCGTGTTCAGCGAGGAAGACCGCTACCAAAAGCAGATCCTCCGGGATCAGAAGGAGCCGGAGAAGCACATACTGCCATCATGATGAAAAAAGCTGAGACCCGACTTGGGTTCTCAGCTTTTTTTCATGATAGGGGTATTACCGCTTGTTGGAACGGATCCAGATGCCCTGCTGCCGGGCGTGCTCAACCAGCTCATCCCGGAACTTGGGGTGGGCCACGGAGATGAGCCGCTCCGCCCGCTCCCACGTGCTGCAGCCCACCAGATTCACGCCGCCGTACTCGGTGACGATGTAGTAAGCCAGACTCCGGGGATCGGTAACGATGTCGCCGGGATTCAACAGCGGTGTGATGCGGGAGACCATCTCCCCCTGCTTATCGGTGAAGGTGGATGTCAGACAGATGAAGGCCTTGCCGCCGGGGGACACCGCCGCCCCCTCCAGAAAGTCCAGCTGACCGCCGGTGCCGCTGATCTGGCGGGTACCGGCGCTCTCGGCGCAGATCTGGCCGTACAGGTCCACGGAGATGCAGTTGTTGATGGAGACAAAGTTCTCGATGTTCCGGACGGTACTGGGAGCGTTGCAGTAGGAGATGGGGTAGGTCACCACGCCGGGATTCTCCCGCACCCAGTCGTACAGATCCTCGGAGCCGATGGCAAAGCCGAACACGCTCTTATAGCGGTCGATGTCCTTGCGCTTGTTGGTGATCTTCCCGGCCCGGTACATATCCAGATAGCAGTCGCACAGCATCTCCGTGTGGATGCCCAGATCCCGCAGATCGGACTGGGCCAGCATCTGGCCCACGGCATTGGGCAGTGAGCCGATGCCCAGCTGCAGGGTGGCACCGTCGTCCATGTTCTCCACCACGAACTCGGCAATGCGGGTCTCCGCCTCCGAGGCCGGCGGGGTTTGTATACTGGGCAGGGGGTCATGGGGGCCCTCCACGATCATATCCACGTCGTCGATGTGGATGCACTCGTCCAAGCCGCCGTAGACCCACGGCAGATTCTCGTTGACCTCCAGGATCACGATATCCGCCTTATCCAGCACCGCACGGGCGGAGGCGTTGGACAGGGAGAAGTTGAAGTAGCCGTGCTGGTTCATGGGGGTCACACACATCATGGCCACGTTGACCGTCAGGAAGTGCTGATAGTAGGCCCCCAGATTCCGGAACACCATCGGGTTGAAGCTGCACATCCCCCGGTCGCAGAGCTTGCGCTCATAGCCTGACATATGCCAGCTGTTGTAGATAAAATGCTCCCGGCCGGGGTCGCACTCCACCATCTGGATGGGCTGCTGGATCAGGTAGCCACGGATCTTCACACCGTAGAGCTCCTCCTTGCGTTTGGCAATGGCGGCATCCATCAGAGACGGGAAGGCACAGCCCATGCTGATATCCAGCCAGTCACCGCTCTTGACCACACGGGCGGCCTCGTCCGGGGTGCAGAGCTTGCGCTTATATTCCGATTCATATTGGAAGGGTATAGCCATAGCGTTCCTCTTTTCTGTGTTTCGGGATATGATAGATCGTCTTTTCTTTAACAGAACCGTGCAGAAACGGCGGGCGGAGCCTCCGCCCCGCCCGCACGGGTCCTGTCACCCGGACAGGGCGCAGACGCCCCGTCAACGTATTTTTTATTTTACCATGTGTTACAGAATTGTCAATGTTAAATTCTCCAATTCTGCCGGGATGCAGTGCCTGCTTTTGTGCCGATGGGGCAAATCAGCCGATGACCGCCGGGGCCTGCGCCAAATCGAAGGCGCCGCCGGAGACGGTGACCTCCCGGCCGGTGATGCGGTCGGTGTAGGTGCCGTCGGGCAGATCTACGGCCACACTGCCCCCGGCGTTCTTCAGGTCGAAGATGCCCCGAACACGGGCCTCCGGCCCGTCATAGCGGCCCACCACAGCCCGTTCCTCCACCGCCTCCAGCTGGAAGCAGGCGGACATGGGCAGGGTGCGCTTCATCTGGCGCAGCTGCTTGAGATAGGGCTGGAGGTCCAGCCGCATATCACAGTAGGCATCGTCGGCGTTAAAGAGATCCACCCGGTGGCGGGGGGCGTACTCCTGTCCGCTGTAAAGCAGGGTAGTTCCCTTTTCAAAGTACAGCAGCGCCAGCCAGTTCCGCAGAGCCTCGTCGGAGTCCACACGGGAGGCAAAGCGGGGCTGGTCGTGGTTCTCCAGGCACCGCAGCTTCACATAGCCCGCCGGGTACTCGCTCTCCTGAAAGTTCACCAGCGCCGTATACTCCCGGAGAGTGCCGGTGGGCTGGAAGCAGCCCTCGAAATAGGGCCAGATATCGTAGTCGTAGGTGATATCAAAGGCATCATACAGCTCCGTGTCAGCGGCGCAGTAGTAGCCCGCCCGGCGCATGGCCATCGTGTGGGCGGCATGGACGCTCTCGGCCAGCCAGATGCAGCCGGGGCGCACCCGCTCCACCTGCTCCCGTGCCTCCCGCCAGAAGGCCAGCGGAACGGCGCTGGCCACGTCGCAGCGGAAGCCGTCCACGATCTCCGCCCAAATTTTCAGAGTCTCGATCTGGTACTTCCACAGCTCACGGTTGCTGTAATCCAGATCCACTACATCGGACCAGTCCGCCACCTTGCGGGTGGGATTCCCCGCCTCGTCCCGGAGAAAGAACTCCGGGTGGCCGGTGGCCAGTATGGAATCCGGGGAGGTGTGGTTATACACCACGTCGATGATGCACTTCATGCCACGTTTGTGGATCTCCCCCACCAGATGCATGAAGTCCCCCAGCGTGCCGTACTCCGGGTTGATGCCCCGGAAGTCCCGGATGGCGTAGGGGCTGCCCAGCGTCCCCTTGCGGCCTGCCTCCCCGATGGGATGGATGGGCATGAGCCAGATGATGTCCGTACCCAGCGCCGCCAGACGATCCAGATCGCCCTCCAGCGCCTGAAAGGTACCCTCCTTGGTATGGTTGCGTACAAAAATGCTGTAGATCACTTTTTCCCGCAGGCGGGTGTTGGTTTGACGTGCCATATGCAGCCTCCTGTCTCACACTGTTTTATCTTCCTCCGGCGCATCCAGCAGCGCCAGAAATTCATCCTCTGTCAGCACCGGCACGCCCAGCTCCTGCGCCTTGCGCAGCTTGGACCCGGCATTGGCTCCCGCCACCACATAGGTGGTCTTTTTGGACACCGAGGAGGCGGCCTTGCCGCCCCGGCGCTCGATCATCTCCCCCGCTTCCTCACGGGTAAACTTCTCCAGCGCACCGGTGAGCACGAAGGTCATACCGGCGAAGCGGCGATCCGTCTGCTCCTCCCGGCAGGTCATGTTCACCCCCGCCGCCCGGAGCCGCTCCAGCAGGTCACGGGACTGGGGGTTCTCCATCCATCGGAGGATATATCCGGCGGTGACGGCGCCCACGTCGTCGATGGCGGTGAGTTCCTCCTCCGTGGCGGGGCGCAGGGCGGCCCTGGTGCCATGGATATCGGCCAGCGTCTTGGCGGCCTTCTCTCCCACCTGACGGATGCCCAGCGCAAAGATCAGCCGCCACAGGTCGTTCTCCTTGCTCTGATAGATGGCGGCCACGGCGTTGGCGGCAGACTTGTCCCCCATACGCTCCAGCGGCTTCAGGTCCGCCGGGGTCAGGTCGTAGAGGTCGGCAGGGGTCTTGACCAATCCGCTCTCGATAAGCTGGTTCATCACCGCCGGCCCCAGCCCGGCGATATCCATGGCATTGCGGCTGGCAAAGTGGGTCAGGTGCCGCAGACGCTGTGCGGGACACTCCGCCCCGGTGCAGCGCAGGGCTGCGCCATCCTCGTCCCGCTCCACCGGCGCTCCGCAGACGGGGCAGGTATGGGGCAGATAGTAGGGCTGCGCCCCGGCGGGACGCTTGCCCGGCACCACGGAAACGATTTCCGGGATGATCTCCCCGGCCTTCTGCACCACCACGGTATCTCCGATGCGGATATCCTTCTGGGTGATGTAATCCTGATTGTGGAGGGTGGCGAAGGTGACGGTAGTCCCCGCCAGACGCACCGGCTCCAGCTCCGCCTTGGGGGTCAGCACGCCGGTGCGGCCCACCTGCACCACGATATCCCGCAGCACCGTCTCCTTCTGCTCCGGGGGGTACTTATAGGCGATGGCCCAGCGGGGACATTTGGCGGTGCTGCCCAGCACCTCCCGTTCCGACAGGCTGTTGAGCTTGATGACGGCTCCGTCCATGTCAAAGGGCCGCTCCATGCGGGTGTCGTTGAGGCGATGGATCTCCTCCATGATCTCCTCCCCGGCCCGCAGACGGCGGTAGGAGATGGTCTTGAACTGCTGGGAGGCCAGATAGTCGATGGTCTCGGTATGGGTGGAAAACGTCCGTCCCTCTGCCAGCTGGAGGTTGAATACGGCGATATCCAGCCGCCGCCGGGCGGCGATCTTGGGGTCCAACTGCCGCAGGGAGCCGGCGGCGGCGTTGCGGGGGTTGGCCATGAGGGGCTTTCCCTCGATCTCCCGTTGACGGTTTAGCTCTTCAAAGACAGAGCGGGCCATGTACACCTCGCCCCGGACGATGAGGCGGGGCAGCTTCTCCGGCAGGGTCATGGGGATGGAGCGGATGGTTCGCAGGTTCTCCGTCACGTCCTCCCCGATGCGGCCGTCGCCTCGGGTAGCGCCACGGACGAACACGCCGTCCCGGTACTCCAGCGCCACAGACAAACCGTCCACCTTAGGCTCCACGCTGTATTCGGCATCCGGGAAGGTCTCCCGGATGTGAGTCAGGAACTCCTCCACCTCCCCGCCGTCAAACACGTCCTGCAGGCTCTCCAGCGGGACGGGGTGCTCCACCTCCTGAAACTGGGTCAGGATAGGACCTCCCACCCGCTGGGTGGGGGAGTCCTGGGTAATCTCCTCCGGATGCTCCCGCTCCAGATCCTCCAGACGGCGGAGCATATGGTCGTATTCATAGTCGGAGATCTGCGGATCGTCCAGCACGTAGTAGCGGTAGCCGTGGGCGTTGAGGGTGTCCCGCAGCCGTTTCATTTCTTCCCGATAATCCATAGTCGTCCCCTTATCCGTTGTTCATGATATAGTCCTCAGCGTACTGCTCTGCATCCTCCGGCGTGGTGCTGAAATAGGTGTAGGTATCCGGTACGCTGCCGATGATGATGGTCTCCGCCACGGTGATCTCATTGGAGACTTGGGTGGAGGTGCGAAAGCCCGGCAGAAGGATACTCATCTGCACGGTGACATCCAGCAGGATCTGATGCTTGGTCTGGTTGATGCCCGCCGCCGTAAAGGCGTTGCGGAGCTTGGCGGTGGTGGAGCCAACGGCCTGCATCCGGATGCGGATACAGGGACCACGTCCCGCCAGCAGCGAGGAGCCTGTCAGCGTTCCCACGGGGATCTCCAGCTCCCGTGTGGACACCTCCGACAGCCGCTGGAGGATGCTGTCTGCAATGCGGCTTTGCAGGCGGTTGAAGGCGGCCATGTCGCTGCGTACCGCCGCCACATGGCCGCTCTGATCCTTCTCCAGATGCACCAGAGCGTCGTAGTCCACCTCCCCTGCGCTGACAGCGTCATAGACCGCCGTGACCACGATGCGGTTGACGGTATTGGAGACGCTGGCCGCCGCCAGATTGGTGAGGATGGGCTTCATGTGCAGCACGGCCACACACATAAGGCCCATCACCGCCGCCAGCAGGAAAACGCCCCAGATGGCCGCCCGCCGTCCGGCAGACAGGCGCACATAGCGCAGTCTCTTCACGGCACGCACCTCCCTTGCTCCAGTGTATGCCGGGAGGGGCGGCGGGGGGCTTACTCCCGCCAGCCGTTGACGATGGCCTTGAAGGTCTTGCCACGCTCCATGAAGTTTTTGAACTGGTCGAAGGCGGCGCAGGCCGGGGACAGCGTCACCACGTCACCGGGCTGCGCCCGGTCACGGGCAGCCTCCACGGCACGTTGGAAGGGCGTCACCTCCAGAATTTCCGGGTGGCCGGGGCAGTAGCCGGGGGCCTGCTCCACGGCGGCACGGATCTTCCCTGCGGTGGCGCCGCACAGCACCAGCAGCTTCACATGGTTCACGATCTCCGGCCCCAGCACGTCAAAGGGAATGTGCTTATCATAGCCCCCGGCGATGAGAATGACCTGCTCCGGGAAGGAGCGCAGCCCGGCAATGGTGCGGGAGGGGCTGGAGGCGATGGAGTCGTTATAGTACCGGACGCCGTGGTAGCTGCGCACCAGCTCGATGCGATGCTCCACGCCGTTGAAGGTGCGGGCGAAGTCCCGGATGATCCCGTCCGGCACCAGCCCCTCCACGGCGGCGATAGCCGCCATGTAGTTCTCCACATTGTGAACTCCCGGCAGGCGGATGTCCGCCGTGGTCATGATCCGGCGCTCCTGTCCGTTATGGCGGCAGAGGATATCCTCCCCCCGGAGGAACACGCCCTCCTCCGGCTCGGACCGCCGGCTGAAGAGGCGGACAGTCCCCACGGCCCGCAAGGCCTGCTGACGGGTGATGTCGTTGTCCTGATTGAACACGGCGATGTCGCCGGGGCGCTGATAGCGGAAGATGTTCTCCTTGGCCGCCACATACTCCGCCATGTCCTTGTGGACGTCCAGATGGTTGGGAGCCAGATTGGTCACCACGGCGATATGAGGGCTGCGGTCCATGGTCATCAGCTGGAAGCTGGACAGCTCCAGCACCGCCCAGTCCTCCGGCCCCATATCATCCGCCTGACACAGCAGGGGCTGACCGATGTTGCCGCCCACGTGGACGGTTCTGCCCGCCGCCTGCAGCAGCTCTGCGATGATGGTGGTGGTGGTGGTCTTGCCATCGGAACCGGTCACGGCAATGGTCTTGCAGGGGCAGACGTGGAAGAACACCTCCATCTCCGAGGTGATGACTGCTCCGTTGGCCTTGGCCTGCGCAAAGGCGTGGATGTCCGGACGGATGCCGGGGGAACGGAAGATGACGTCTTGGGTCAGGTTGTCCAAGTAGTCTGCACCCATATGCAGGGTGGCGCCCAGCGCCTCCAGTTCCAGGAGCAGGGACTGGTTGTCATAGGCTTCTCGCCGACATTTATCGCACGCTGTGACAGCGATCCCTTTTTTCAAAAACAGCTTGATCAGCGGGATGTTGCTCACGCCGATGCCGATCACGGCCACCTGCTTGCCGCGCAAGGTCGCCAGGTAAGATTCAAAGGTCATAGGTCTGTGCCTCCTCAAGCGCATAGTTGGTTTTATTATAAACCGGTTCCAAAAGTAATTCAATCGCCGAGATTGACAATTCCCGTCATCATAGGGTAAAATAGAGGGGCAAGGAAGCTG
>OGRE01002755.1_pt1 | contig 11703 bp, 11 predicted proteins | sample 1553421 | NCBI WGS metagenome assembly OGRE01 (sample SAMEA2580076, study PRJEB22360) | human gut metagenome | biome: human gut; feature: human-associated habitat; material: faeces | place: Denmark | collected 2008/2010 | reverse complement strand
TACTTCATGTGAATAAATCATTTTAAAACTCCTTTCAACTATGTGTGTGTTTTCTCTTGTAGGCATTGTTATATGTTTAACGCCGTACTTGATTTTATTTTCTCATAAATTCTTTTACTCGTCAATTGTCACTTTTTATCAAATTCCGGCGCTTTCTGCGCCTTTTCTCTGCATTTTACCTGTCAAGTCCCTTCCAGAACGCTGTATCTGCAACGGAACTCTTAATTTCGTCGAATGTATACGGTGCTGTCACCCATGCATATTTTGTACTCTGCTTACCGGATGAAGCGCTTCCCATATTGAATCCGATCTCGATTCCGTCTTTGCTCACAAAAAAATTTGGAACATAAGCTCCTGTTTTGTCATTGCCTTCCAGTGCCTTTTTCATCTCAGCCGTAGTAAGGTCGGTAAGAAAACTGCTGTCACCGGTCTCTTTCTGCATGATCTTTGCCCAGTTTTCTACAAATGTGTCATCCAGCTTTACAATATCTCTGACTTCGTAAATTTTCCCGTCACGCAGACGGATATTTACAGTACGAAGATCTGTCTGATACTCGCTGTATTCACCTCTGGCACTTGTATCTTCAAATACAACACTGATAAACTCATTCGTTGCATAGGTCACTTTGCATTTTACATAACTGATCAGTGCCGGTGTGTTTGCTTCGATTACTTTCTGCTTGATCTTCTCATCCGGATGTGTGTAAATCTCATCCACGGTAGACATTGCACAGTTTTTTATTGTTTTATTAATTTTATCTGCATTCTTTCCTTTCAGACCACTGATCTGTGGATAAGCAACATTAAAATCAATGATTGTAGAAGTCTTTTCCGAATCACGGAAGCTGTATGTCTCATTTTTCACCTTGTAAGAAAGATTATCTGCCTTATAGGCTTCTATCTTATCAACGCCTGACACACTGCTTTCGTCTGTCTTGTTCTGGCTGTCTGAACCACTGTTTCCATTATTCTCATCATTATCGTATATATCATCCGAATCATCCCAGCTGTCACCGTCATCCTCATACGGCTGATCTTCTGTGATTCCTACGTCATCTTTTGCTTTATAATAGATAAAACTTCCAAATAAAAATGCGCCGCCGACCGCTACGATCAAAAGTATGATAGCCGCAACAACTCCAACGATGACCGGTACTGCAGATCTCCGCTGTGGCATCTGTACCTGATGACTGTATGTTCCTGCTGGTCCCTGCCCGTTTTCTTCCGGTCCCGGGCCATAACTATAAGAGCCGCTTGAAGAACTGCCTGCACCGTAACCATAAGTATTCTGTCCCGGATTTCCGGTGCCGTAATGATAACTATACTGCCCGTATGCACTCTGCACCAGCTCCGCCTCCATCGGTACAAAACGGATTCCATCCTTTTCCTGTTCTTCTGTCACCTTGTGCATTCCAAGATGCTCGTATGTCTCTACAGCCTGTGGCGCAGCATTTACTGTAATCTTAGAAGTATGCACTTCTCTTGCCGCAAATGCAACAGCTGCCAGATAAAGCATACGTCCGATACCGTGTCTTTGAAATGCCTTTCGTACAAAGAACAGACTGATGTGCCCGCTGTTTGTAACTGCGATCATTCCACAAATCTGCACACCTTCAAACGCACCAAATATAGTCACTTCCTGCCGTTCAAACATCTCGCGGAAAGAGTCATAGCTGATAAATTCATGGAAACGCCCGACGCCTTCATCAGTATATGCCGGTGCAACATCTTCTGCAAATACTTCTGCCGCCAGATGCAGTGCCGGCAAAAGTTCCTGTATCTGTATTTTTCTGATATTCATTTCGGATTTAACTCCTTTCTTTTACCAGTTCCTCCCGCAGGAATGTCAGAGCACGCACAACGGCATAATCTCTGTTTTTCGCACGATTTCCGGTAAAATGAAATTCTTTTACTTCTGTATGTCCCTTTACATAGCATCCAATATAAACCAGTCCGACCGGTTTCTCTTTGGTTCCGCCCCCAGGCCCTGCAATACCGGTCACCGCCAGTGCGGCATCTGCTCCGGCTGCTTTTGCTGCACCTTCTGCCATCTCTCTGGCAGTCTGTTCGCTTACTGCGCCGTATGCTTCCAGTGTCTCTTCTTTTACACCAAGCAGTTTGCTCTTTGCACGATTGGCATAAGTAATATAGCCTTCTTCATACACTTCCGATGCGCCTGCAACATTCATGATCCGTCCTGCGAGCAGACCAGCCGTACAGGACTCTGCGGTTGTCACTGTCATCTTCTTCCCTTTCAGAAGTTCCACAACTGCATCTTCCAGCGTCACATCTTCTTCGGTTGTGTAGATTTTATCTCCGAATCTGTGGAACAGCTCATCCATCATCGGCTTCATTAAAGCATCTGCCTCTTCTTCACTCTTTGCTCTGGCTGTCACACGGAGATGTACTTCTCCTGTCTTTGCATAAGGCGCAAGTGTCGGATTGGTCTGTGTCTCCAGAAGATCCGTAATAACCGTCTCCACTCTGCTTTCTCCCATAGAGCAGATCTTCACCATTTTAGAATAAATACCTTCCGGTTGTAAGCCATTCAGATATGGAGCAATCTTTGACTCAAACATTGGTTTCAGTTCATTAGGAGGACCTGGAAGCAAAATCGCTGTCTTGTCGTTTTCTTCCAGTATCAGTCCGGGAGCCGTTCCATTGTCATTATCAACAACAACCGCGCCTTCCGGAACCATTGCCTGTTTCCAGTTATTTGCTGTAATATTGCGGTTGTGTACCCGTGCAAAATAATCTTCGATTCGGGCTCTTGTACGTGCATCTTCGTACAGTTCTTTTCCAAATACTTTTGCTGTCACTTCTTTTGTCAGGTCATCCTTTGTAGGACCAAGTCCACCGCCAAGAATCACAATATCACTTCTTGACAGTGCCAGCCGAAGCGCATCTTCCAGTCTCTTCTCATTGTCCCCGACAACACTCTGGTGATAGCAGGAAAGGCCCAGACCTGCACACTTTTCAGACAGATATGCTGCATTTGTATTTACGATATTTCCAAGCAGAATCTCTGTTCCGACAGAGATAAATTCAACTGTCACTTTACATTCCTCCCTGCGTAAGAACCTCAACATTTTTCGCAATATAATCAATTAAAGAAACAATGGTCAGAATCAGTGCTGCCCACATCAGGACTGTTCCGATCACATCAAATACCCCGCCCAGATCCATGATCATCACGATCACCATAAACATCTGTGAAACGGTCTTAAACTTTCCCCAGTAACTTGCCGCAATGACAATGCCATTGTCAGAAGCTACCAAACGGAATCCGCTGATAATAAATTCTCTTGCGATAATAACGATTACAAACCATGCCGTCAGCTTGCCAAGCGGAATGAGACAGATCATTGCAGAACATACAAGCAACTTATCTGCAAGAGGATCCATGAATTTTCCAAAGTTTGTAACCAGACCTCTTGCTCTAGCAATCTTACCATCCAGCATATCTGTAAGACTTGCCACGCAGAAAATAACAAGCGCGATCCATTTATTGGCTGCACCGCCTGCGTCCGTCAACATAAAAAAAACAAAGAAAGGTACCATGATAATTCGTAATACTGTCAGCTTATTTGGTAAATTCATTACAACAACTCTCCTATCAAATCATATTCTACTGCCCCGGTCACTTTCACTCTTGCGAAATCTCCCGACATCAGTTCTTCATCTGTATTAATAAAAATCAATCCGTCAACGCCCGGCGCATCTTTGTAAGTACGTCCGACATATGCATTCTCATCTGCAACTTTTCCCTCGATCATGACAAGCACTTCTTCACCGATCATATCTTCTGCCTGTGCAAATGCAATCTCCTGCTGCAACTCCATGATCTCAGCCTGTCTGTCTTCTTTGACTTCTTCCGGTATCTGATCCGGCATCTCTGCCGCCGGTGTGTCTTCCTCCGGCGAATATGTGAATACGCCGAGCCGGTCAAATTCCATCTCGTCTACAAACGCTTTCAGCTCTTCGTGCTGCTCTTCTGTTTCTCCCGGGAAACCAGTGATCAGTGTTGTGCGAAGTGTGATGTCCGGAATTTCCCGTTTTAATTTTCCAATGATTTCTTCTAACTGTGCTTTGGAAGTTCTTCTTCCCATGCGCTTTAAGATTTCATCGTTAGCATGCTGAATCGGCAGGTCCAGATAATGACAGAGCTTCTTTTCTTCTTTCATAACCTGGATGAGATTATCATCAATCTCTTCGGGATAACAGTACAGAATACGGATCCAGCGAATTCCATCTACCTTGCACAATTCACGTAAAAGCTTATGCAGAGATTTTTCTCCGTAAATGTCTTTTCCATATAACGTTGTCTCCTGTGCCACAAGGATCAGTTCTTTTACGCCCTGTTCAGCCAGATCTTTTGCTTCCTGTATCAGCCGCTCCATCGGAACACTGCGGTAATTTCCACGAAGCTTCGGAATGATACAGTAAGTACAGTGCTTATCACAGCCTTCTGCAATCTTCATATAAGCATAATGTCCACCGGTTGTCACCAGACGCTTTGTATCGACAAGCGGAAGTGCATTCACATTTTCAAGTTCCACATGTCCGACACCCGCAAGTGCTTCTTCCACTGCTTCTACAATCTTATCATAGGCTGTTGTTCCAAGAACCGCATCAACTTCCGGAATCTCATCAATGATCTCCTGACGATATCTCTGTGCCAGGCATCCGGTTACGATCAGTGCTTTCAGTCGCCCTTCCGTCTTATATTCTGCCATCTCCAGAATCGTCTGTATACTCTCTTCTTTTGCATCGTGCACAAAACAGCATGTGTTGATCACAATGATATCTGCCTGTGTCTCATCATCTACAATCTGATATCCTTTTGCATCCAGGAGGCCCAGCATAACCTCAGAATCTACCAGATTCTTATCACAGCCCAGTGAGATAAATAATATATTCATTCTTACGTCTCCTCTTACTCTTTTATCAGAATTTATCCTTCTATCAGAAGAAAGGCAGATACCATCTGGCATCTGCCTTACATACATTACCTGTCAGACTCTATTCTTCCTCGTCTTCTGCTGCAATTGTAATCTTCGCCTGATTCAGCTCGTCAATTGCGATAGAAAGTGGCTTCTCTCCCGGCTTTGTATCTACTAACGGCATAGAACCATCGATGATCTCTCTGGCTCTTTTTGCTGTTGCCATAACGATAGAGTATCGGCTGTTGACAACCTTTGTCTCGCCTTCCTCGACGTCTTTGTTTACCACTTTCATTAAATCTGTGTAAGATGGGTGTAACATACACTATTCTCCTTTCAACTCTTCTTTCATATGTTCAATAAATGTGTGATTTCTGAAACTTCTTCTATGCTCTCCCTGAATGATCTCATGCATCTGCTGCACGCATTCCTGAAGATCGTCATTGATGATCAGATAATCGTATGCATCCATGCCTTCCGCTTCCTGTGCGGCTCTGCTTAAACGACTCTCGATCACATCCTGTGTCTCTGTGCCACGTCCTTCCAGACGTCTGCGAAGCTCTGCTGCACTCGGCGGAGTTACGAACAGTAATAATGTCTCCGGGAACTTTTCTTTCACTTTTAATGCACCCTGGATTTCTATCTCAAGAATCACATCTTTCCCTGCTTCTAACTGTTCTTCCACGTATGCACGCGGTGTACCATAGTAATTCTCCACGTATTTAGCATACTCTATCAGTTCATCTTTCGCAATCATTTTTTCAAATTCTTCGATCTCATGGAAGAAATATTCCCGTCCGTCTACCTCTCCAGGTCTCGGAGTTCTCGTCGTTGCTGATACAGATAAAGCATAATTATCATACTGCTTCAGCAGTTCTTTCATTAAAGTTCCTTTACCGGAGCCGGAAAATCCGGAAACAACAATGAGTATTCCTCTCTCTTTCATTTGCTCTTCCTCACACTTCTTATTCGATATTCTGAATCTGTTCTCTGACTTTTTCAATCTCTGTCTTCAATTCGATTCCGATATTGGAAATCTCCAGATCATTCGCCTTTGACAGGATTGTATTCGCTTCCCTGTTCATCTCCTGCGCAATGAAATCCAGTTTACGTCCGATTCCACTGTCTTCTGATTCCAGCGTCTCTTTCATATGTACAACATGACTTCTCAAGCGTACCACTTCTTCATCGGTACAAATCTTATCTGCGAAGATCACAACTTCCGCTGCGATCCTGCTCTCCTCAATCTGTGTATCTTCGAGAAGTTCTTTTACTTTATTTTCCAACTTCTCACGATACTCCGCAATAATCTTCGGGGAACGCTCTTCAATCTGTTCAACCAGTGTCAGCAGATGATCCAGTTTTTCGATCAGATCTTTCTTAAGATTCTCTCCCTCCAGCGTTCTCGTCTCAACAAACTGCTTCACAGCACCGTCCAGTGCCTTCTTAAGTCCCTTCCACAGTTCCTCTTCGTCAACAGCCTGCTCTTCCATCGTAATGACTTCCGGATAACGTGAAAGCGCAGATACACGGATGTCATTCTCCAGTGAGAATTTCTCTTCCATCTGTTTAAAATAAGACAGATACTCAGTTGCCAGTGCCTCATTATATTTCAATACAACCTGTCCCTCTGAAGAATCCTCATAATTAATAAATATATCGACTTTTCCTCTGTGCACACTTTTTTTTAAATGATTACGGATAGATGTCTCGAAAAAATTTAATTTCTTCGGCATACGGATATTGGCATCCAGATATCGATGGTTCACGCTTTTCATCTCAACTGTAAATTTACGTTCTCCGTCGGTCACTTCACAACGTCCGAATCCCGTCATACTCTTTATCATAATAGAAACCTCGTTCCTGCTTTATTAACGCTCTACATATTACAGACCGTTTTCCATCGTCCATTATAAGCTATTTGGAAAACAGAGTCAACTATGATATACTATACAAATGAGCCTGAAATCAGACAGAAAGGAGCTATTTTTATGGCATTTGACGGAACAACTGTTGCAGCAGTTACAAAAGAACTTACCGAGCAGCTCTCCGGTGGGCGGATTGCCAAGATCGCACAGCCGGAAACCGATGAGCTTCTCTTTACAATAAAGACACCACAAGGGCAAAAGCGCCTATATATCTCAGCCAGTGCATCTTTACCGCTTATTTATCTGACAAATGTGAATAAGCCAAGTCCGATGAATGCGCCGAATTTCTGCATGCTTCTGCGCAAACACATCGGAAACGGACGCATTACCAGGATCACACAGCCGGGACTGGAACGGATTATACAGATCCAGATCGAGCATCTGGACGATTTAGGTGATCTCTGCCGGAAGACACTGGTTGTTGAGATTATGGGCAAACATAGCAATATTATTTTCTGCGATGCAGACGGACGGATCATCGACAGTATCAAGCACATCTCCGCACAGATGAGTTCTGTACGTGAAGTATTGCCGGGCAGACCGTATTTTATTCCGGATACAATGGGTAAAAAAAACCCTCTGACGGTAGATGCTGATACTTTTATTTTCACATTAAAAGAAAAACCATGCCCGCTGGGCAAAGCGATCTATACAAGTTTCACAGGTATCAGCCCGGTAATCGCAGAAGACATCTGCTTTCTTGCCGGCATGGATTCCGGTATAACGCCAAAAGAATACGAAGACGATCTTCTGTTCCATCTGTATCGTCAGTTTTCCTATTATATAGAAGATGTAAAAGCAGGGAATTTTCACCCGGTCATCTACACAGATGGTGAGACGCCAAAAGAATTTTCTGCACTTCTGTTATCACATTTTGATACTTTTACAAAGCAGGAATACGATTCAATCAGCGAAGTACTCCATACTTACTATGCAACGAAGAACACGCTGACAAGAATCCGACAGAAAAGTGCAGACCTGCGTCACGTTGTCCAGACTGCATTAGAACGTGCACGTAAGAAATACGACCTGCAGAAAAAGCAGTTAAAAGATACTGAAAACCGAGAAAAATACAAAGTTTACGGAGAACTGATCAATACCTATGGATACAATCTTGCACCGGGTGCAAAAGAACTGACAGCACTTAACTATTACACCGGCAAAGAGATCACTATTCCGCTTGATCCGGTCAAAACACCACAGGAGAATTCCCAGAAGTATTTTGCACGTTATAATAAGCAGAAACGTACTTTTGAAGCACTATCAAAACTTCTCACAGAAACTGGTGACGATATCCACTATCTGGAATCGATTAGCAACGCTCTGGATATTGCCCGAAGCGAAGCAGATCTGGCACAAATTAAGGAAGAACTGATCGAAAGCGGTTATGTCCGCCGAAAATATACGAAAAAGAAAGTGAAATTAAAAAACAAGCCAATGCACTATATCTCTTCCGATGGTTATCACATCTACGTCGGCAAAAACAATCTGCAGAACGATGAACTGACCTTCTCTTTCGCAAATGGCGGTGACTGGTGGTTCCACGCAAAAGGTGCTCCGGGTTCCCATGTCATCGTCAAAACGAATGGGGATGAACTTCCGGATCGTACTTTTGAAGAAGCCGGAAGACTTGCCGCATACTATTCCAAGAGCCGTGGCAGCGATAAAGTTGAGATTGATTATGTAGAGAAAAAACATGTAAAAAAACCAAATGGAGCCAGACCGGGATTTGTAGTTTATTACACCAACTACTCTCTCATGATCGACTCTGATATCAGCAATATAAAAGCCGTGCAGGATTAATTCCCGCACGACTTTTTCTGTCATATCTCCCATAATGTTTTCTATATTATCCCGTCCTGTGTGAAAAACTCATATCTTCTTTTTCTTCATATATAAAACTCCCGTTATATCAGCAAGAAACCATCCGATTATAATTGCCCACCAGATCATCCGCACTCCCAGTAATGGTGCCAATGTATACGCAAGCAACACCCGTGTTCCAAGAGAAATCACAGTCAGCACAACCGACATTTCCGGTTTCCCAGTTCCACGGTAATAAGCATACAGCAGAAACAGAAGTCCGATTCCACAGTAAAATGCGCCTTCAATCCGCAAATACTGTACACCAATCTGCAATACTTTCACTTCGGTTGCTTTCACAAAGATCAGCATCAGCGGTCTTGCAAACAAAAAGATCAGCACAGATACAATTCCACAGAAGATAAGAGATGTTTTCACTGCTGCCCGCACGCCTTCTTTCACTCGTTTTTCATCTTTTGCGCCATAATTCTGCGATGTAAAGATAGAGAACGAATTGCTGAACTCCTGTGCCGGCATGTAGGCAAAGGAATCAATCTTCACTGCTGCTGCATAAGCTGCCATTACCGCAGTTCCAAAACTGTTGATCAGTCCCTGGATCATCAGGATACCGAAATTCATCACCGACTGCTGCACACTTGCGGCTAGCGAAAACCGTACCACTTCCGGCAGTACTTCTTTTGAACATGCCTCCTTCAATGAAATGCCATTTCCTATGAAGCGTAGCTCCGGCTCCTTCTTCCAAAGATAGTAGCCGATTCCGACTCCCGATATGATCTGCGCAATCACGGTCGCCCACGCAGCTCCTCCAACTCCCATTTTCCATTTCACAACAAGCAAAAGATCAAGAATAATATTCAGCATAGATGCGATTGCCAGAAAGAGAAGCGGCGTTACCGAATTTCCAACTGCTCTCAGCAAATACGCAAAAAAATTATACAAAAATACAAAGAAGATTCCCCAGAAGATCACCCCTACATATTTTTTCATATATGTATAGATATCTTCCGGTATCCGCATCAGCTTAAGAATCAGGTCCATTCCTGCAAATACAGCAATATTTACAATCACAGAAATGATTCCGATAAAGAGAAAAGACGCAAGAATCGATTCCTGCATCTTTCTTTATCTCCTTTTCCATAGTAAAAGGAAAAAACACTGCCGCTCCCCATACACAGTCCGATCAAGACAGATGTCAGAAATGTCATAAGCGTATATGCCGCCCCGACTGCCGCCAGCGCTCCCGCTCCCAGAAATTGTCCGACTACCCATGTATCCGCAATGTTGTAACATTGTTGCAGAAGATTTCCGACAATCATCGGTCCTGCAAATACAAGCATCGTTCTTTGTACATTTCCATGTGTCAGATCTTTTTGCATGTTATCTTGTCCCCAGGAGATAGTCAATAAACTGCTGTGCTGTCCGTCCGGATAAGCCGCCGTGGCTTAATTCCCACTTATTTGCTTCCAGAAGCAGTTCATCTTCCGGCATATCTATGCCATTCTTTTCTGCAAGAGCAAGTACGATCTCCTGAAATTCCTTCTTCGCCGGTTTTCCAAAGTAAATCGTAACGCCAAAACGGGCAACCAGCGATAATTTTTCCTGCACGGTATCATTTGTATGAAGCTCTTCGTCTCTGTCTTCTTTGTCCTTGAATGTTTCGCGGATCAGATGTCTGCGGTTCGATGTTGCATAGATCAGAATATTATCCGGTTTCTTCTCCAGACCGCCTTCAATGACCGCTTTCAGATATTTGTACTCAATTTCAAATTCTTCAAAAGAAAGATCATCCATGTAAATGATAAATTTATAATTCCGGTTTTTGATCTGTGCGATCACGTCATTCAGGTCCTGGAACTGATGCTTGTACACTTCGATCATACGCAGTCCCTGATCATAATACTGATTCAGGATTGCCTTGATGGATGTGGATTTACCGGTTCCTGCATCTCCGAATAACAAACAGTTATTTGCACGTTTTCCTTCTACGAATGCCTTCGTATTATCAATCAGCTTCTTCTTTGCAATCTCATATCCAACCAGATCATCCAGATGTACGTGTGCAATCTTGGTGATCGGCACGATCTGTGCTCCTTCTTCCGTATGCTCAATACGGAATGCCTTGTGAAGTCCGAAAGTTCCCACTCCAAATTCTTTGTAGAACTGGGTTACAGTTGTCTTAAATTCTTCTGCATCATCTGTCTGCGCAAGAGCTTTGCTTAAGTCGCAGATCCGGTCGCGAATCCTCTTGTTAAATACATGTCCCTTGGCATTGACCGGATGATAGTCCTCAATCAGTTCCAGACTGTCTGTACCGAGCTTTTCACCCATCTCTTTCAGATCATATTCGAACAGTTCTTTGAAAATCTGAAAATCATGAAGGGCTGCTTTATTGACGCTTCCCTCTACCTCTCCTACCACTTCACAGGCTGTGCTGTAAGCATTCTCACTGTTGGCAAGCAGGAACGTCAGGAAGGTATGCCAGAGGTTCCCCTCGAATCCATAGTTTGCAGCCAGCTCGATCAGCTCATTTAAATTTTCGAAAAGAAGGCTCTTCAAATCCTCTTTGTTGTAATAATCATTATCTGCATTGTCGATCAGAAATGTCATGTCCCGAAGCAGATCTTCATGTTCCATATAACGATATAATATCAGTTCATTTGTTCTCATAGCCGTGTCCTCTCTTTTTCAGTCTAATAATTTCCAAGGATTTTCAGATTCAGTGCTTCTTCCCTCAGTCCACGGATCGCATTTTTCACTGCGGCATCTGCCAGATTTCCTTCAAAGTCCACAAAGAAACGATATTCCCAGCTTTTTCCTTCTACCGGCCGGGATTCGATCTTTGTCATGTTCAGGTCATTGTAAATAAAATGGGAAAGCAGATGGTACAACGATCCACTCTCATGCGGTATTTCAAAGCAAATACTGATCTTGGATGCATTTTTCAGGAATACCTTCTGGTTTGTGACAATGATAAATCTTGTACTGTTGTCAGATTCGTCATTGATCTC
>OGRE01002753.1_pt1 | contig 11708 bp, 12 predicted proteins | sample 1553421 | NCBI WGS metagenome assembly OGRE01 (sample SAMEA2580076, study PRJEB22360) | human gut metagenome | biome: human gut; feature: human-associated habitat; material: faeces | place: Denmark | collected 2008/2010 | reverse complement strand
AATTGATACAATTATCTTTGCAGTGTTCTTTGAAAAATGATAGTATGTTGCATGGTCAAGCACGTCTTATTGTGCAAGACAATAAGGCAGCAAAACAAGAGATCGAATTGGCTATTGGAAATTTGAAAGATGGTGATTACACCATTCTTATTATGGACGATACCAAAAACAAATCTCTACCACAATTGAAGTATCTATTTGGTGTAGTACTGAAGACAATTTCAGAACAATTGCCTACACACCCGCCAGTAGATGCCCTATACAGATATTTTGAGGAAATTTATGCTCCGATTCATGTCTGTGATCTTCCCGGAGGTGAAAAGTATGAATACTTTAACCTCAAAAATGAAAAAGCAAGTGAGATGAATGAAGTTATTGAGAGAATCATTCATCATGTAAACACTGAATGGGGTATTAAGGTTATGTTGAAAGATAAAACCAAAATGCCAGAAGCAAAAGAACTTTGGGCTGGAGCTTATACCGAACAGTGGAATCTTCCCCTCTCTAAATTAAACAAATAATTTTCATTTTATGGAAGAGATGATTAAAAATCCGTATGCCCTCTTTGCGGAGAATCAAGAAACTTATGAAGAGGCGGTAAAAAAAAGTACCGATGAGAGCCAATCATTTCAACGTACCAAACATTTCCGTATGGATTCCGCAGGAACTTATACTGTGCGTATCCTTCCCTTGGCACCAGCCGAGCAACCAGACGGTTCTTACAAATTAGAACGTAAGGGGTACGAATATCCGGTCAAAACACAGGTGTTGAAACTGGACAACCCACGTCCAACAGGAAAAAAAGACAAACAGTTCTTTGTAAATATCTGTCATTCCAGCTATGCCGGATTATCTGTAGACCTAATTGACACTTATCTTCAAGTTGCTGAAAATAAGTATGGCAGTGATGAAAAATTGATGAAAAAGATTAAAGGTTCAGGCTTTGATGGTGGTCTAAAATGGAACTCTCAACGTGCCATGTATATTTTAGATTTGGACAACCGTGAAGAAGGTATTCATTTACTTATCCTGTCTTATTCACAATACAAAGATTTGGAGGATCGCAAACTGGCTATATGGAAGAAGCTTCTGGAAAAGAATCCTAAATGTTTGTGCCCTATCTCTTCTTTGGAAGATGCTTTCCCGGTAGAAATTACTCGTAAAGAGGAAAACAAGAAAACCACTTACACATTCAACATTGATACAATTTCCGGTGCCGAACCTCTATCTGAAGAGGAAGTCAGTTCGTTGTTGGAAACACAGCGTATCCCGGCAGCTATTTACCGTTACTCACGTTTCCACATGGAGGCTACCATTGAGTTCTTGAAGCAATACGATGCTAAAATGGAAATGGATGTGATGAGCAGCAAAGAGATCACAGAAGCTATTGAAAAGATTAAAATGGAGCTTCATCCTGATGATAAATCCCATTTCTCTTTTGACAAAAAAGAACGTAACAGCGGTGATAATGAGGAACCATCAGACAACGAATTGGATTCATTGTGGAACCTCTGGGAAAAACTAAATGAACGCGGTATTGGTGATAAGAGCGAAGAAGGGCAAGACTTACGTGATGCAATTCGCGAATATATTGATGCCAATGAGCTAAATGTCCGTGTCACTCGTGGAAAAACAAATGAAGATTTGCTGAATGACATTGAAGACGCGTTGGAAGTTGCTAAAGATGGCAGCAACAACGAAGATGACAATACACAAAACGACACCAAACCGGAAGACACGCCTTTAGAGCCAGAACCGGAAGAGGAACCAGAACCAACCCCCGCTCCTACTCATACTGTTCGTAGACGTGGTGAACATAATGACGACACCAATGAACCGGCTGCAAACCCAGTCCGTGAACGCAGAGCCGCACGTCCTGAACGTAGAAGAAGATAATTCATTTTTGTATTAGCATTATAGGGGCATATCTAACTAATATTAATATGTCCCTATTTAAATTGAATCACAATGAGCAAGAAAATACCAAGTGCCTTATTGTTGAATGATATACATGTATCAAAAGACAATATTCCAGAATTTCAAAAAAACTGGGACGAGGCTTTATATATATGCGATCAATATGGGATTGAAGATATGATAATTGGTGGAGATTTGTGGTTATCACGCTCTTCTCAAACACTTAGCACACTCATGGCTGTTCGCCAAGCTATCATAAAAGCCACTAAAGCCGGAATAAGCATTACCGTTGCCGAAGGAAATCATTGTAAAGTTGACCAGGAATCAGTTCTAGGGTATAGTCATTTGTTTAGTGAATACCCCCATGTCTATGTTGTTGATGACTATTCGATTATTAATATTAGCAACGATGTAGAACTATATATAATGAGCTATTTTCCAGAAAACGGAAGTTTCGTAGAACGGCTGAAAAAAATGGTAAAGGCGGAATTGAACGCGTCTGTACATAATATCCTATATATTCACGAAGGAATAAACGGGGCACTTAGCACGCCTAATGAAAAAGAACTGCCCACGAACATTTTCAGTGATTTTGATACAGTTCTTGTAGGACATTATCACAATCGTTGTATTATCAAAGGTACCAACATTGAATACATAGGTTCTTCCAGGCAACATAATTTTGGCGAAGATGAAGAAAAGGGCTATACCATTATATATGATGATGGTAGCCATGAATTCATAAAGAACCAAGTTAATATTCGCTACAAAGTTTTGGACATAAAAGCTAGTCAAATCAATTCAAAACTAATTGATAAGCTGGATGATATGAAAGCGGATGGAAGATACAAGATTAAAACAAGAATCAGTTGTACAAGCCAAGAAGCTCCAAATATTGATAAACAAAAACTTCTGGAAGCGGGATCTTCAAAAGTGGAAATTGTTACTGAAGACGTAGAAATTACAGAAACAACAGCCCACTCTTTAGATAAAAAATTCGACAAATCTGGTATTAAACAAGAATATACTAGTTTTTGTGCTAACAAAGGAATCATAAATATAGAAATGGGGTTGCAATACCTCGATAAAATCAGTTAGTATGTGGACATTAAGACAAGTTTACGCAAAAAACCTATGCGCCTTTAAGCAATTGGATTATACATTGTTGCAAAAACATACAACGCTGATTTTTGGCAACAATATGGATAATGATTCGCAAGGTTCAAATGGTTCCGGAAAATCTGCTATGTTAGAAGCAATCGCCATTGGGATAACCGGAGAAACTCTTCGTAGAATAAAAATGGATGAGATAATCAATGATGCAGAAGATGAAGCGACCGTTTCCCTTTTGCTCCAGAATAATACTACAGGAGAGTACTTATCTATTAAACGTGTTATCTCCCGTAAAACAGCACAGATAATCAAAGTTTCTATATATGATGATGAAACTGATTGTAACATAAAACATATAGAACAAGCCGGAGTTGCAGATTACAATAAATTTATACTTGAAACACTGGGGCTGACTAAAGATGATGTTTTCTCAAACTTCATTCTTTCTAAGCACAAATATTCGTCATTTCTCTCCAGTTCTGATCGCGAGAAAAAAGAAATCATTAATCGTTTCAGTAATGGTGTAATGGTGGATGAATCTATCGCTGCATTACAAGAGGATATGATACCGATTCAAGAATCATTAAAACAAGCAGAATTGAATGTAGCGAATCATACCGGACGTGTTGAAACATTACAAGAGCAAATCAACACAGCTATTACAGAATCAACAGAGCGTTCACAAAAGAAAGCTGAACGTATAGCAAACTGGAATGAAGCTATTGCCGGGAAAAGAGCTTATATCCGTGAGCAAAATGTTCTCATAAATAAAAGTGACGAGTTACTGGAGCAATATGATAAAACAGATGAAGTATTGCAAAAACTGGAAAACAGTAAAAAAGATACCGGTGCATGTTTTGAAATTATTTCAGAACGTTTTACTTCATGCGCTTTGCCATTACCTAAGGATTTTGCAGCTATATCAATTAAAAATCAGAAAGAATTGGAGGTTGTTACAACAGAATATTCCAATGTACAACAACAGCTGATTCAGCATGAGAAAAAGAACAGCCAAATCCTCTTATGAGAAGCTGTTAAAACAACATGAGAAGTTTCAAGAAAACTTCAAAAAGAAATCCACCAAAATTGAGAATCAAATAAATGAATTATTGGATTCTATTAAAAAGTTGGATGCCGAGAATAGTAATCTTAGATCACAAAGGACTAAGTTGGAAGCAGATATAGCCAGCCTCCAAAAACAACTTGCCGGAATTATCGTTTGTCCTAAATGTCAACATGAATTCACATTGGCTAATGATATAGATATAAACGAGGTTAAACTAAGATTGCAAGACCGAAATGGAGAGACACAAGACATTCTCCAAAATATTGAGGCTAATGAAAAACGCATTTCAGATATTACAACAAAAGGACGCGAAGCTCGTAAAGAACAGGATGAATTGAATCGCAGTAAAATAGAATGGTCGAATAAGATTACCGAGACTTGTACGGCATTGGATGAATTATCACGTAATACGTCTTATTTAACCAATAAAATGCAAAACCTCCAGCATCAAATGAATACCCTTCAGAAATCCATTGATGATGCGCGTACTAATTTATTTGATGATTCTTATGCAATATTAGATGAAGCTATTAGAAAGCAAGAATACGAAGCAAAGCAGGCCGAGTTGAATATTAACAATGCTAATGGAGCTATTCAGTCATACGAAGAATCTATTCGTGACATCGAAAACTCTTCCGAAACTGACATGATAGAATCTCTCAAAGCCAACAAGAAAAAATATGAGAAAGAATTGGTATTAGCCATTTCTGAAAAAGAAACTATTGAACGGAAATTAAATTCATATAAAGAGCAAGAAGCAACCTTTACTGAATTTAAAACCCATCTGGCTAATACTAAAATTGATGCTCTTAGTCACATAACTAACGAGTTTCTGGAGGCCATTGGTAGTGACATTCGTATTGCATTTTCCGGTTTTACAGTCTTAAAAAGCGGAAAAATCAGAGATAAGATTTCCATTTCTCTTATTCGCGATGGTGTAGATTGTGGCTCTTTTGATAAATTTTCAGAAGGTGAAAAAGCAAGAGTTAATCTGGCTAATATTTTGGCAATGCACAAACTTACCAATGTAAATTGCGATGACGATAAAGGACTAGATCTCCTGATACTTGATGAGATATTAGAAGCCACTGACGAACAAGGGCTTTCCAACATTTTTGATGCCCTCAATCAATTACAGATTACATCTTTGGTAGTCAGTCATGGAAATATAGCTGAAGGCTACCCATACAAGACTGTAGTCAATAAACTTAATGGCGTTTCATACATAGAATGATTAACGAATCAAAAAACATTAAAAATGAGTCAATAAATCAAATTACACGTGATAATGTGCTTGCATTAGATATAGCAGAGCACTGTGGATATTACTCAACCCATGAATCAGGAACATGGAATTTTACCCAAAGAAAAGGCAAAAATGCGATCGAGCAACATAAAATGTTTTATGACACACTGGTTGAATTTATCCAAAAATACAACATCAAATTGATTATCGCCGAAGATGTATGCGTTTCAAAGCATTTCATTGCAGCGCGAAAACTATCCGAATTTAGAGGCATATTATATCTGATATGCGCCCAGCTTGGACTCCCGGAACCAAAATTCATAAACGTTAGCACAGTAAAAAAATGGGCAACCGGTGACGGAAAAGCTGACAAAAAGAAGATGATTGAATATTGCATCAAACGATGGAATATTACACCAGTCGATGACAACATGGCTGATGCAACCCACATCTTCAAATATTATGTAAGAATATACAAACTTTAGACAGAAAATGAGTTACGCAAGAAACATAAGGCGTAGGCAACAAAGAGAAGGCCAGCCCCATTTAATGATGCTAGGAAGCTTGCTAGGAGATTTTTACGAATTCCTTAGTAAACAACCCCAGCCAACAGACAACGAGGTAAGAAGTAATTTTATCTCTAGTAATAATAAGTGGAAGAAGTATTGTGAAGTCCACAAATTGATGAACTCGGATCACTTGTTTGTGCTCAATGTTCAAGAGGCGTGGAAGAGACATACTCAGCAGTTACCACAGAACCCATAATAATAAGTGATGAAGTAGCTGCACGGCGAAAAGCCCTATTTGATAAATACGTAACACCGTACAACCGAATGATATACAAGTTATGTATGCGCTATACTTTTAATCCTTCTGACATAGAAGACAATTACATAGAAGTGCTTACCAACATGTATAAATATATCGAGACATATAATCCAGAGCGTTCTGTACAAACCTGGCTCCATATTGTAACCAAACGATGTGTTTTTGATTTGGATCAACGTAAAAAAAAGCATCAAGACATGTTGAGTGATGATAACGATGTGGAAACATTTTCTTCCAGTGAATCTATTGTAGATTTTGACGAAGTAAGCTCTAACGTAATGGGTATTGACAATTATCAAGAGTTATACAGCGATGATGTTTTAGCTGCATTAAAACAGTTGAAACCACAATACAGAAGCGCACTTTTGTATCAACAGGCAGGATATAAACTCAAAGAAATTGCCGAAATCGAATATCGGAATGGTGCCTTAGAATCTCGCAATATCGAAACTGTCAAAAGTCGATTATTCTTGGCGCGTCAACAACTTCAACAACTATTGACTCGTGATGGAAAAAGAAGAACGACTGACGAAACAGATTAAGACAGTATATACAGAAATAGCCAAGCGTTTGGTAGACCCCTCCTTCTCATTCCCAGAGGGAGGGCAAGCCAAACGCCAACTATCCAAATTTATTGTCAACTTTACTCAAATTTGTGGTGGAGAATTTAATACTTCACGACTTGTAGACTATTGTGTATTCCAGCTTCATAAAAACAGGAATGCCCAATATCAACGTACATTAGCTCCAAAAACATTTGGGACTACCGCTCTTCAAAAATATCTATCAATGTCTTCCAAATCCAAGCAATATCTGGAAGACCAATGGTTATCTGAAGCCAATCTAACCAGAGCCTATCTAAATTCACTAATCTGTAAAAAAGAGCATCCTCAGTCTAAGTATATTTATATGCCATCTGAAGAATGCACTAAGAAACGGAGTATCAACACAGATATTGGGTTTCTAATATGCTCTACATCCACATTGATGTGGAGTCCATTCTCTCCAGCATGTCAAATATGCACAAATGTTGAGAAATGCAAGCAAGAAACCGCGATAAAATATCCAGAGTTATACCGAATAAGACTCGAAGAATATGGCGAAAGAAGATAACGTATTAACAGAAGATTTCTTATTTGAATTATATTACGCTTGTTTTACATACGACTATGTATGTAACTTAGTGTGTGAATATATGCAGAAATCGTACCTGCCTGGTAGAGATTTTCAAGCATTGCAGGGGTATCTGTGCAAATACTTCGCAGAACACAAATCATCCCCTACCCTTAATATTATCAGCCAGATAGTTTCTGTCAACAGAGAGGTTTCAGCACTGTTAGAAGATATAAAAGACTGCGCCGAAGGAGTTGAGCCGGAAATTATATTGGAACAGTTTGAAAATTATCTAAGACAAGTAAAATTTCAAAAGACTTACAAAGAGATAGGTGAACTTTATGCAAAACAGGATCGTGACAAAGCAATGAAGCTGCTCCAATCATTTGCAGAATGGCAAAATGATTTCAGCTTGCGTCAAAACTCTTTTGTTGATGTAGTCGAAACCTTTGAATCCCGTTTTAGGCGTAATAGAGAAAAACACAATCAAGAGTCAAGATTTAAACCAATCACCAGATTTTATATTGATGGTCTGGATGAAATGAACGGTGGACGAGATTTACGTACTCAATTAACATGCCTCTTAGCCCCTACTGGTGTTGGGAAAAGTCATGCCGCACGTTGGATTGGAAAATGCGCCTCTCAAATAGACGGATTAAACGTACTTCATTTCCAGTTAGAAGGTTCTGAAGATGAAGTTGTGGATGCTTATGCCGCGTCACTAGTTTCCTGTAATTCTTATCGTTATAGTACTGGTACACTAAAAGACCGGGAATTAGAACGAATGATACAAGAAATCAAAGCAATGTCTGGCACCCTAAAGGTCAAATCCTTTCCAAAGTTCGCTAATCAAGTGTCTACCATTGATATAAAAAATGGTATTGCTGAATACAAAAAAATCTATGGCATATCTCCAGATGTTGTTATCATAGATTCTATGGATTTGCTAACAGATTCCAGCGGACGTAGATGGTCAGAAAATGGAGAACGCCACAAACGAGTTGCTGTAGCTAATGATTTAAAGGACTTGGCAGGTGACGAAAATGTCTGGATGGTTGTGACTTATCAGGCAACTATAGAAAATAGAGAGTGGCTTAACGATGAACAAAATGTATTGACTGAATATAATTGTTCAGAAGCCAAAGGTTTGAGCAGACCAATGACTCATCTTATTACTCTTAATCAAAGCATCAATGAAATGCGCGAAAATGTCATGCGCCTAAATGTTGCAAAATCACGATTTTTCAAAAAAGGAGACCCATTTAAAATTGCTACTGATTATGATAACGAATGTTTTTATGACAGAGCAAGAACATTAAATATCAGCAAAGTTGCGTAATATGGAATTGAGTAAAGAAGAAAAAGAGTATATAATCCAAGAACTTTCTATTGAACTACATGCAAAACCGGATGGTAGCGGAAAGAACTTGATTGTCCCCCAGTGCCCCTATTGTGGGCATGAAGGAGGGAAATACGGTATATATATAGGTAAAGCAACCGAAAGGAAAAAGCTTTTTATGGCACACTGCTTTTCGTGTGGACGTTCAACCCAGACATTAGAACAATTGCTAACAGATATAGGCCGTCAGGACTTAATTATAACAGATACTTTTGATCTGGATGGAGATAAAAAAATTAATGATTTCTCTTTTCTGGAAAACGATGACAGGGAAATAGATGACTCTCTGTGTGTTGTGGAAATGCCTGAATATTATAAGCGCACTCATTTTAATCGGTATTTAAGAAAACGTGGATTTACTGAAGAAGATTACGATTTCTTTCCTGTTGGCACTACACGTAACATGAACTTTAAGTTTGATGATTATGTAATATTTCCGATTATAGACAATGGAGATATTGTTGGGTATATTTCCCGGCATATTTGGGATAAAGCTGATATTGATGAATATAACCGTAAAGCAAGTCATAATGGAAAATTCCAAATTATGCGTTATAGGAATAGCACTGAAAACGATTTTGTCAAATTATTATACAACTATGATAGTATAATTGAAGACGAAACAGATACCGTAATTCTTGTAGAAGGAGTGTTTGATGTCATTGCACTTACGCGAAAATTAAACCTGTACAATAACCCATCTGTGGCTGTTGTTGCTACGTTCGGGAAGAAAATCTCTGATACACAAATTTATAAGTTACAGGCAAAAGGGGTTCATACAATAGTCATTGGATATGATGGAGACGCTACAGAAGCTATAAAAAAGACAGGTGATCAACTAAATGAATATTTTGATTGCTATGTTGCCGATATAGAAGATTCCAGCCAAGATTTCGACAGCATGGACTTTTGGGAGATATATGACACATTCGCTTTCAGACTGAAAACTTTAACCGAATATAAATTAAACAAAATTTAAATATGAATCCTGATTTATTAAATTGGCTAGATAATAATAAGATGTGTTTCAATATCATAGATGAAGATGTTATTGAAATCACGGGCTTTGGTAAAATGTACTATGAAGATACTAGTATGATTAAGTCCATCTTCCGTACTGATACTGACAACAATATCAAGTTCAATACAATGGAAAACATTCAAACATTACAAGAAGAAGACATTAATTATATAGTATTTCAATTTGGAGACAACTGGTATTATTATGACACAAGAAAAGACTTTGAATTTCAAATTTTAAAGTATGTAGGCAATAGGAAGCCATTAAACCATGCCCAAGAATTTGTAAACTTAGGCATACATACCCCTTTTGAATTGCTCAATGGAAGTTTTTCGCTAACAGATTGGATAAAAAAAGCCAAATACTTAGGACAATCCACATTAGGTATTTGTGATTACAATACAATGGCAGCAACCCTTATTCTTCAAAAAGAGTGTGAAGCTGCTGGCATTCAATGGGTGTTTGGATATTCACTTACATTCACTGATGGTATCGAAAAGATAGATGCTAAAATATACTGTCAGTCACAAGAAGGACTTCAAAATTTGCTTAGAATTCAAAAATGTATAAATGTAGATTCCGAAAATAAAATCATTGATTTACAAGATCTTCTAAAACATGGAGCCGGTAATATAATTGTATTTAGCAAATATGCGTCATTTTGGTTGAAAGAAATAGGTAATAATCTTGACCGTTTTTTCGATAGTTTTGACGATTGCTTTTATCAATTAGATTTATCGGAATTCAAAGCTGAACGTATTGATATTAAAGTACTAGATGCTACAAAATGTTACTTTGACTACATATATGATACAGGCGATCTTCCTCCAGTATTAATTTGTGACTGCTATTATTTGGACAAAGATGATGCAAAAAACAAAATCATCCTTAACAAAATTGCTGAAGGAGCGGCGCATGAACAAAGTGATGACCAATATTTTAAAGATCTGGATGAACATTGGAACACTATGTCTGGCTTGTTTGATGAACACAAATGGGACATAGAGGATATATTCAATTGGGCATGTGAAAATACTGTCAAGATTGCTAAAGGAGCAGAAGCAAGATATGAGATTGAACGCAACTTTATGCCTCAATATGACATGGCCGACAATGAAAAATCAAAATACGCCAACCGGCATGAAATGTTTTTGGACTTGCTGGAAGACGGGTTTAATAAATTGGTTCCAAAAGATAAAGAAGACATATATCGCAAACAATTGGATCATGAGATTTACGTATTAGAATCAACCAATAATGTAGATTACATGCTCGTACAATATGATACTGTTAATTGGGCACGCAAAAATGGAATATTAGTGGGATGCGGACGTGGTTCTGCTGGAGGGTGTCTAGTTTTATACCTATTGGGAATAACACTTATAGATCCAATAAAATACGATTTGTTATTTGAACGCTTCCTTCTTCCAGAACGTGCAGGACTATACCCTTCAGATGTGACCATTATTGGAGATGACGTAGATTCCAATCAATATATCGAAGTTACATTAGAAAATCATAAAACTTATAAAATAGACAAAGACGCACAGTTACTTGTGAAACGTGCCGGAATGGATGATCCTATTGTAGTATATGCAGATGAACTGCAAACTGACGATGATATTCAATTTGATAATCGAGATCTTTTATTTACTCTAAACGAAATTTGATTATGATTCCAATTTTAAGAAAAGTGGGATGGGATTTAAATCCCAATGACAAGGTAGTTAATGCCATCCTCAAAAGATGTGAAGCCAATAATGGCGAGTGTCCATGCCACAATGACTCCAAAGACAAACGATGTCCGTGCAGCTCGTATAGAGAACATGATGTTTGTCATTGCAATTTATATGTAAAAATCGAAAAATAAAAAGGTATGGAAGATATGATTTTGACAGAAGAGATGCAAAAAATAATGAATCTCATTCAAGATGATGAGAATAATGTATTTCTGCATTCTCGGCTTATCTGTCGGCTGAGCTGAACAGACTGATAGCTCTTGAAG
>OGRE01002749.1_pt1 | contig 11721 bp, 8 predicted proteins | sample 1553421 | NCBI WGS metagenome assembly OGRE01 (sample SAMEA2580076, study PRJEB22360) | human gut metagenome | biome: human gut; feature: human-associated habitat; material: faeces | place: Denmark | collected 2008/2010 | reverse complement strand
CCACATTGGAGTCAACCGCCACCACCTGCGTCCTGTCTCCCCGGTCCAGATCCCGGATGGCCCAGCCCACACCGAGGCTGGTCCATTCGTTAAAGGTCACCACCACATTGATCCTGGAATCCGACAAAAGCATCTCTTTTGCTCCCGCTCTGGCATCCTCCGTGGTGGAAAGGACATTGATGGTGGTAATATCCTTTACTCTCGGGTCCTGCTCCACCGTCTGCCGGAATCCCAGTTCCCGTTGCTGCCCGTTGGCGGAATTCACATCATAATTCACGATTCCGATATACAGTTCGTCTTCTCCCACCGCCAGAGCTGCTTCCGCCGCCTTCACACCGGCCTGCAGGTTATTGGTCCCAATGCGGCAGCTTACCATACTGCTGTTGACATCACTGTCAATGACAACGATCTTAATTCCTCTCTGGGCTGCCTGACCGATGATCTCCGCATTGGCATTGTAATCCACCGCAGAGAAAACGATCACATCCACTCCGTCCTCCATGGCCTGCCGCACCATCTCATTCTGGGTCACATAATCTTCTTCCGATTCCGGGCCGTTAAACGTAACATTCAGATTGTATTCCGTAGCCGCCGCCCGGGCACCCGCAAAGACACTTTTAAAAAAGGCGCTCTCCGTGGACTTCACGATCATAGCCACCTGGGTTTTCCCTGTCTCAGCTTCTTTTCCGCAGCCACTCATGCTCATAAGAAGCAGGACACCCGCAGCCAGCAGGGACAGTATTTTTTTCATTTTCTGTTTTCTCATACTTTCTCCCATCCTGCCGCTGCATTTTCTTCCACCTTCGGCATCCGTATGATCACAGTAGTGCCTTCATCCAGTTCGCTTTCTATGGAAAGACCGTACTCTTTTCCGAAATAAATCTTAATCCTGTCGTTGACGTTCTTGATGCCGATGCCAGAATTATCTCCCGGCTCCTTATGAAGGATCGACCGACACTGTTCCTCTGACATACCGACACCGTTATCCTCCACCCGGAAGACCACATCTTCCCCTTCGCTGTAGATGCGGATCAGAATCCGTCCTTCATCCACCATGCGGTCCAGTCCGTGATAGATGGCATTTTCGATAATGGGCTGCAGGGTGATCTTGTTACAGTAATATTGCAGACAGTCCTCTTCCACCTGAAACTCATAGGAAAACTGATTCTTATAGCGGAAATTCTGGATCTTTAAATAGCTTCTGGCATGCTCTACTTCTTTTTCAATGGGGATCAATTCGTGCCCCTTGCTGATACTGATACGAAACAGTTTCGCCAGAGCATTGACCATCTCCACGGCATCCTGACACCTTTCTTCCTCGCAGAGCCACCCGATGGCATCCAACGTATTATATAAGAAGTGGGGATTGATCTGGGCCTGCAGAGCCTTTAACTCCGTTTTGCGCAGGGAAATCTCTTCCTGACGTACCTGCTTCATCAGTTTCTGGATTTTTCTTACCATGTGCTCGTAGGACTGTGACAGTGCCTCGATCTCCGTGGTGCCTTCCACAGGCTGATAAACATATCCCGCAGCATCCTTTTCGAACTCTTCCATAGCCCGGATCAGACGCTGCACCGGATTGGTCACCAGTCTGGATACCAGAACACTGACCACCATGGTCGTCAGCAGAATGATTGTCAGCATGACACAGATGTTTCCCACCAGTTCCATCTCTTTGGCCGTCACCAGTTCACTGATATAGCTGACACCCACCACCTTCCAGTTACAGTTATCCAGCGCCAGGACACTACAGATCAGTTCTTCGGTCTCAAAGGAACCGTTGTGGCTCAGATCCAGTCCCTCCGTGGCTTCCGTCTTAAGACCCGAATACAGCAGCTGCTGTTGGGGATGATAGATGATCTCTCCATTACTGTCTGTGATAAAGCAGTAGCCATGCTGTCCGATTCCCACATCGTCCACATAATCCGATATTTTGGAGAAACGGATATCAATGACTACCCGCAGCTTCTGTCCGTCTGCTCCGGGAATCTCCTGTAAGACCGATACCACCCAGGGATAATAGTCCTGCAACAGAGATTCCACATGGGGTTCCGACAGATAGAGTACCCCGGGGCTGTAGGAATCCAGTTCGATATAAGACAGATCCTTCAGATAATGTTCCTTCAGAGTATGAGTTCCCGTATGGGAATCCACCAGCTTCCCCTGCTCATCATAGATATAGACCGCCACCAGATCCGACCGGACACTGCAAAGAGTCTCCAGTGTCTGCCCGGTACTTCCGCCGCTCTTTGTCAGATCCTTCTCGATCAGACTCATGATCTCCTGCATATCTCCGATGTAGTTAGAAATGGTATTGGAAGCCTGAGTCACCGCCTGTTCACTGCTGGTATGTGCCGCCTGTTTCATACTTCCGACATAAAGAGAAAAAAAGTAAAAAGTGGACCACAACAAAAACAGGGTAACCAGTCCCACCACTAATGTCGTAATGATAAAAGAAAGGGACGTTTTTTGCTTCTTCATATCTTATTCTTTCTCCTGTCGCATGGCATTGGGAGATACCCCGCAATACTTTTTAAAGCAGTAGCTGAAATAATGCTGATCGCTGTAACCGCAGCGCTCCGCAATCTCCCGCATCTTCATGGAACTGCCCAGTACCAGTTCCCTTGCCGTTTCGATCCTCTTTTTCGTCAACAGATCCACGAAGCTTGACCCGGTCTCTTTTTTGATCAGGGCACTCAGGTAATTGGGGCTCACATGAATGCTGTTGCTGACGCCCACCAGAGACAGGGACGGATCCCCATACTCCTTGTCGATGATCTGCATGGCCTTTTCACACAGGATCTGGCTGCTCTTTTTCTTGCCCGCATTGACCAGTTCCCATACTTCCAGGCAAAGTGCCGTGAAACGATCCCTGGATTCCCGTATCGGACCTTCCAGCATGGCAAAACGCTGGAGCAGGGCGGAATCTTCTGTCACCGTATAGGCAATGCGGATCAGCGCCGAGGACATCCGGAAGATCAGGAATTTGCATTTCAGGGCAGCATCCTGCTGCACCTCCAGTTTGCCGAATACATCCTTCAGATAGTTTTCCAGTTCCTCTCGGGAACCACCACGGATCAGATTCTCCATCTGAGTAACACATTCCGCCGCCAGCTCCATGTCCATGGTGTTATCCCGCTCTTCATCGGCAATATAATGGATGCCGCTCTCTCCCGGAGTGCAATATCCCAATGCACTCATAGCTCCTCTGTAGGCCTCGTGGCATTCTCCCAGATGTTCTCTGATACGGCTGACACCGATATGACAATGCATTTTCAGAATGCGTTCCGTACTCTGTACCATCTCTCCCACGGCAATATGCAGATACCGGTCGAAGGTCGACGTGGTGGCCGCCAGCACTGCAATGATCCTGCCGTCCATGGCAAAAGAATAATGCTTCATATATTTTTGCAGTATCATATCCACGGAATGTACCAGTTCCGGTCTCGTACGGTTCTTCCCGTTGGTATCCTCCACCGTGATGGCCAGCACCGCATACTGAAAGGCATTATTACGATCCTTCAAAAAGCCGTTGCCAACCGCCTGTTCCTGTAAAAGTTCCTCCCGGTCCTGCCCCTCAAAGCTGGCATAATCATCTAGCAAAAGGGGCAGAAAAAACTGTTGCAGATCCGGATTATCATGTTTTCTGGCATCAAATTCCGCAAAGATTCCGTCGATCTTAAGCTTGATCTTCTTCAGTTCTTCCGTCAGATCCACCATAGTGATAGGTTTCAACATATAACTGATGATATTGTACTGGATGGCCTGCTGGGCATAAGAAAATTCATCGAAGCCGCTTAAGAAGGCGATCTGTGTGGTAGGACGTACCTCTCTGACCTGTCTTGCCAGCTCGATTCCGGAGACAAAAGGCATCCGGATATCCGTAAGCAGCAGATCCGGTTCCATCCTCTCCACCAGTTCCAAAGCTTCGATGCCGTTCTCCGCTTCCCCCACGACTTGAAATCCGATGCTCTCCCAGTCGATCTTCCTTATGATTGCTCTGCGTAATTCCTCTTCGTCATCTGCCACTACGATTGTATACATTGCTGTCCCTCTCTGGTATGTATTATTTTAAGGTAAGTATCTTCCCGGAAAACGCAATGGGAAGGGATATTTTTCTGGTACTGTTTTCGCCTGCAAACAGAATCTGGGCAATGCCGTCAGCCGATACGGACGCAATCCTGCCGGTTCCGTATTTCTGATGCTGTACTTCCCGTCCGGACTCACAGGCTGCGATGCAGGCCTCCACTTCCCGTGGCGGCAGCTTCTGCACCTTTTTGTCCGGTGTCTTTAGCAGCGAGCCTCTGATCCCGACAGCCGTACCGGTCTTTCTTACAGCGTTTAACGGCTTCGTTTTCTCAAACACTTCTCCTGAAAAAGCAGAGGTCAGATTCGGTCCAAAGGTAAATACATACAGCTGTTCCTTCGCTCTCGTCATTCCCACATAATAAAGCCTTCTCTCTTCCTCATAGGCATTGGCCTCCGGGGAATCCGGTACACAGCCCCTCCCCGGAATCTGGGAAGGGATCACTCCCGCCAGCATATCCGCCAGATACACTCTTGTGTATTCCAGTCCCTTGCTGGAATGGATCGTGGACAGGATAAAATTACTCTTCGGATCCCCGTAGCCCTCTCGCATCATCTCCTGCAGCTTCTGTAATCTTGCAGGGAAATCAAACAGGCTGTTCTCCTGATCTCCCAGGGCCTTTAATATATCCGCCTTGCCACTGTCCAACCCGTGGGTATCCATGAATTCCTGATATCCCATATAATTCAGGATCCGGTAGATAGCTTTTCCTGCTGACTCATACCGCATATTGTCCAGATGGGTAGCCAGTGCCTTGCACTGTTTTCTGGTGTAAACGGATACCTCATCCATTTCCGCCACCGTATCCAACAGTGTCAGTCGTCTGGTATTGGCATCCACCGCCTCCATGGCCGCCTTTTTGCTGATACCGGCTCCCATTTTGTAATAGATCCGAAGAAATGCCTCCCCATCCCATGGATCCAGAGACAACTGAATAAAATCACAGATATCGTTGACCACCGGATGGGAAAAGAAGGTCATATCCGAATTTTTCACCCGGCAGGACAATCCTTTACGTTCCAACAGATCAATGATGGGAAGTGCACTTTCGTTATTCCGGTATAATACTGCCGTCTCCTGTTCACAGTCCTGGGCTACTTTCAGCAGATAATTGTACTGTCCCTGTCTGGATACTGCCTTGATCTCTGTAACGCAGCCACCACCTTCTCTGGCCGCGGTCATCTTCTTCGGATGTCTGTTTTTATTCTTCTGGATCAGAGTATCCGCCGCCCGGACGATCTCCTGCCTGCTACGGTAATTGGTCTCCATGAGAAGGATCCCTGCTCCCGGGTGTCTGTCCTCAAAGGAGACAAGTGCCTGCGGGTAAGATGCCCGGAAGCCGTAGATACTCTGGTCTTCATCTCCCACCATAAACAGATTCCGGCTCTGCGCCGCCAGCAGGTCGATCATATCATGCTGTATTTTCGAAGTATCCTGCGCTTCATCCACACAGAAATACCGATACTGCTCCCTGAAATGTGCAAGTACCTCAGGATACTGTTCCAGAATTCTGAGGGCGTAGATCATCTGATCATCGTAATCGATCATCTGCATCTGCCTGAGTTTCGCATTATAAGTACGGAATATCTCCGGGAATTTCTCCACATCCGTGTCCATATCCCGGATTTTCTCCGGTGTCAGACGCATATTTTTCGCATAGGTGATATCCAGCTGGGTCTCTTTGATATCATTTTCCGTGGCGTATTTCCCCGTTACTTCCAGAAAAGACTGTTTGACGGCCGCCGAGGCTTCCTTATCTGCCACCTGAAAAGGCGTTTTCCCGGTACGGTAGGCAAAATATTGCAGTACCTTCTGGGAGATGCCGTTGATGGTGCGAAACTCCAGCCGCTCTGCATCCGCTTCTCCGAACATCCCCGCAAACCGCCTGCGCATATCATTCGTTGCCGCCACCGTATAGGTCACTGTCAGGATCGACTCCGGTGTTATTCCCAGGCAATAGATCATATAGCCCAGTCTGCTGACCAGTACGGTGGTCTTACCGCTTCCTGGAACCGCAAGAAGCAGTACCGGACCTTCCGTAGCCTGTACCGCCTGCATCTGCTGTTCGTTTAACTGTATGTGATAGTTCCGTACAAATTCCGTAAAATTCAATTCATTGTCCCACTTTCCGCCTCCGGCATTTTTCTGCCTTCCTTTGTTGCTATCGGCTCACCGTCCAGTACTGCATCCAGAAGGATACCATTCTCATCGTAAGACAGTTTTAAGGAGAAAAAGGGGCGGTTCTCACGAAGCAGCCGGAAAAAGATCTTGTCCCCTTCCCAGAGATCCAGTTCCTCCACCTTATTGATCTCCACCCATTCCAGTGCTCCTTCGTCACACTCCCTCGGTTCCCCCGTAAATCCATCCGCCGTATACAGGCACATATACTCACAGACGTCCCGGTATAAAAAGGTGATGATTCCCCGGAACCGGTAGGCCGTCAGAGTATATCCTGTCTCTTCCTTTACTTCCCGGAGCACACAGTCCTCCGGGCTTTCGTCCGCCTCGAAATGACCACCCACGCCGATCCATTTGTCTTTGTTAATGTCATTTTCCTTCTTCACCCGGTGAAGCATCAGATATTTTCCGTCCTGCTCGATATAGCAGAGCGTGGTCAGATTTCTGAGCTGCTGTATACTCATTTTCTTTCTCCTCTATATCCCTATCCTCTGAAAAATCTGCCCAAAATTATTATTTCTTACAATGTTCCGCAGTGGCTGCGATCGCTTTCTCCATCTGGAACGGTTCCGCCAGATGTGCATTCATTCCGGCGGTCAGACATTTCTTCGCATCTTCTTCATACGTCAGCGCATTTTCCCTATTCCTCACATTACAAATCCATTTTTGCATTTGAATGCATATTTAATTTATTTTACCATATTGACTGCCGGACGGCAACCTTATTGCTCCAGCATATTCTCAATAAAAATCCCATATCCTCTGGTACTGTCCTGCACGAGAACATGGGTGACGGCCCCTACGAATTTACCGTTCTGGATGATAGGTGCACCGCTCATTCCCTGGACGATTCCTCCGGTCAGGGCGATCAGGTCAGAATCTGTGACTTTCAGTTCGATTCCCCGGTTCACGTTGTCATGATCGAGATGAATGTCGGTGATCTCGATATCATAGTATCTGGTGGTGCCGTCTACGGTACACAAAATCTGCGCCGGTCCCTTTCGGATCTCCTGTTTTAATCCAATGGGCATCGCCTCTTCCGTTCCCAGTGCCAGTGCTTTGTCATTGCACTTGCCGAAGATTCCCCGGACACTGTTGCTGGTAATATCCCCCAGAATCCTGTCATCAGAATAGACGATCATTCCCGTCATTTCCCCCGGATGACCGGCCGTTCCCTTCTGAATGGAGATGATCTCCGTCTGGTACAGGGGTCCGTCATTCATTTCCATCAGGTTGCTGGTGTCCACATCATTGATTCCATGCCCCAGTGCTCCGAAATTTCCCTGACTGTCAATGTAGGTCATGGTTCCCACGCCCTGGGCATTGTCCCTGACCCAGACACCGATCTTATATTTTTTCGTCTGATCCTGTACCGGATCGATTTTAACATCAAAATATTCTTCGCCCCGCCGGATCGTCAAAATCGCTGCTTCTCCACTACCGTTTTCGATCCGGGTGATCAGATCATCCTTGTCCGCCACTTCCGTGCCGTTCAGTTTCACCACATAATCGCCGCTTTTCAAAATATGTTCCGCCGGAGCCACCTTCTCCCCGTTGACAGAACGGAACTCTCCGGTACCTATGACCATTACCCCTTCGGTCTTGACATAGATTCCGATGGGAACACCTACCGGGATCAGCTCCTGATCCTCGATCACCCGGATCCCCACCTGCTTAAAAGGCAGGATCCCGAACAGCTTCACCTGCATCTCAAGGCTGTCCGCCGTCCCGGTCTTCATAGTCACCGGCTGACTCAGATCCAGTGTCACGGCACCTTTTGGAATATTACTGGTTCCCTGTTCACTGACGCTTAAAATCTCACCTTTTGCGGGAATATCCAACGCCAGTGATTCCTCCGATTCCGCCCGCATGTAAATGACAGAAGGAATAAGACTGTCCACCAGATAATAGCTGTAGCCCAAAAGTCCCATACCGGCCAGAATAAGGACAGCACAAAGGCAGGCCCGGTAGATCCGCAGCCTGCGCACCTTCTGTTTCCAGAGCTGCAAAATGATGACTGCATCTTCTCCTGCCTGCCTTTTTACTTTTTCCGTTTCCGTGATCCATAGTTTCATACACATTCCCCCGCTATACTTCTGTCATTGCTGTATAGGGTATAGTGTACGTCACATTCCTATTTTTAATCTGTGATCACCGGGATTTGCGGTTTACAGTTTTCTCCAGTTTAACCACAAATGACCACATTCCCGCTGCTTTTATATTCCTCCGGGCAGCCGTCCGTCAGAATCGTTCCACTCTGAAACGCCCCGAAGGTCACAGAGCTGACATTTCCGAACTTAGAATGATCTGCCAGAATAAAACATTCTCTGCATTGTCCCATGGCAGTCTTTTTCCCCATGGCCTCATTCATATCCGGTGTGGTCAGGCCACTCTGCCTGCTGATCCCATTGGTCCCGAAAAAGCCTTTGGTAAAATGATAACTCTGCAGATTCATCAATGCCTGATTACCTACCACGGCCTCTGTGGAACCCTTCAATTCTCCGCCGACCAGATACACACGGAATCCCGCTGCTGCCAGTGTTTTGGCATGCGCTACTGCATTGGTCACGAAAATGGCACTTTTCTCTGTCAGAAAAGAAAGCATGCTTGCCGTTGTGGTTCCGGCATCCAGATAGACAAAATCCTCCGGCTGGATCAGTGCTGCCGCTTTGGCAGCCACCAGCTGTTTGGCTTCCACATTGACTTCTGCCTTCTGTTCCACCGTGGGTTCATGTGTTATCACCGTCCGGTCACATGCCACAGCACCTCCAAAGACCTTTACCAGCTTCCCGGCATTATGCAATGCTGTGATGTCCCGACGTACCGTGGATTCCGACGTATTTAACAGATCTTTTACCTCGGCCACCGTAATGCTGTTTTTTTCTTCCAATAATTTCAGAATGATCTCATAACGTTGTTCTGTCAGCATAAATTGTTATTTTCTCTTTCCTTTGTCACATCTGTCTCCAGTATGATCTTACGCACGGGAAGAATACTTCCGGGAGACATGGATAATTCATCAACACCCATAGTCAGAAAACGTCTGGTCAACGATGTATCTGCACCCAGTTCTCCGCAGATACCTGCCCAGATTCCGGCCTTATGCGCATTTTCCACGACCATCTGTATCATGCGAAGCACTGCTGGATGGTGCGGATCGTAAAATGCATCCAGCTTCGGATTCTGCCTGTCGATGGCCAGTGTGTACTGGGTCAGATCGTTAGTACCGATACTGAAGAAATCCACTTCCTTCGCCAGCTCTGCACTCATCATGACAGCAGCCGGTGTCTCGATCATAATACCCTGCTTCGGTTCTCCGAAAGCCACACCCTGTTCTGTCAGTTCCTGTTTTACCTCCGCCACAATTTCTTTGATCCGGTGGACTTCTTCCACGCTGATGATCATGGGATACATAATGGAGATATTACCAAATGCGCTGGCGCGGAACAGTGCACGGAGCTGTGTCTTGAAGATCTCCGGTCTGGTCAGACAGATACGGATGGCGCGGCATCCCATGGCCGGATTTTCCTCCGGCTCCATTTCGAAGTAATCGCACTTCTTGTCTGCACCGATGTCCAGTGTACGGATGATCACAGGCTTTCCCGCCATGGTCTCCGCCACAGTGCGGTAGATCTGAAACTGTTCTTCCTCGGTAGGGAAGGTTTCTCTCTCCAGATATAAAAACTCACTGCGGAACAGGCCGATACCGCCGGCATCGTTCTGCAATACGGCCGCCAGATCCTTGCTGTTACCTATATTAGCATAGAGCATGATCTTCTTACCGTCAATAGTGATATTTTCACGTCCCTTTAAGGTCTGGAGCAGTTCTTTCTTCTCCTGCTCCTCCTGCTTTAGCTGCTGCATTTTCGACAGAGTATCTTCATCGGGATCCACATAGATGCAGCCGTTTCGTCCGTCCACGATACCAAGTTTTCCGTCTATGGCATCGGTCAGAGGGATATCGGTGCCGATCAGTGCCGGAATGCTCATGGTGCGGGCCAGGATCGCCGTATGGGAATTCACGGATCCATGTACCGTTACAAAGGATAATACCAGATCCTTGTTCAACTGTACCGTCTCGGAGGGTGCCAGGTCGTCTGCCACAATGATCACGGGTTCTTCCGATGCCGCCATGCCTGCCGTTCTGCCACCCAGCACGCTTAATACGCGCTCGGAAATGTCTTTGACATCCGCAGATCTGGCTCTCATGTAGTCATCCTCCATGGAGGCAAACATCTGTGCAAAATTGTCTCCGGTGGAAGCCACCGCATACTCTGCATTCACCTGCTGCATATGAATGATGTTCTCAATGGATTCATTGTAATCATCATCCTCCAGCATCATCTGATGAATCTCGAAAATAGCTGCATTGGCTTCTCCCACTTCTTTCAAGGCTTTCTGGTACAGATTCCGCAGCTGCTCCATGGCGGTTTGTCTGGCCTGTCTGTAACGAGCGATCTCCAGGTCGGGATTCTCGATCTTCACACGCTTTACCTGCTGCTCATCCTTCTTATGAACACTGATCCTGCCAATGGCAATTCCGCCGAATACACTTTTTCCCTGGTAGACTTCCATGACTTTTCTCCTCTCCTGACGATAATATTATGATTACTTAGAGGTTTGCTTTGACAAATTCCGTAACAGCTGCATAAGCTGCTTCCTCATCCTCACCGTCGAAGGTCAGGGTGATCTCGTTGCCGGCCTTAACAGCCAGACCCATGATGCCGAAGATTCTCTTGCAGTCTCCGGTCTTGCCGTCCTTGGTCAGAGTGATGGCACTCTGGAATTCCTTTGTTGCCTTTACCAGTTCTCCTGCCGGACGAGCATGGATTCCTTCTGGATCTGTAATAGTGTAAGTAAACTCTTTCATTTTGTTCTCCTTTATCCTGATTTTTTATATTACGGTAACTATTCAGCACCCACATTCGCAAAACCGCTCTTTCAGAGCTTCCCTTTTGCTCATGTGGTTACTTTTTTCTTCAATACACCCAACAGCAGTGCGGACACTACCGTACCTGCCACCAGTGCCACCAGATACATCACTGCGTTACCTACTACAGGGAATACGAAAATTCCGCCGTGAGGTGCCATCAGTGTACAGTGGAATGCCATGGACAGGGCGCCTGCCAGTGCCGAACCGATGATGCAGGAAGGAAGCACATGCAGAGGATCGGATGCTGCAAAAGGAATCGCACCTTCGGTGATGAACGCCAGGCCCATGATGAAGTTGGTGGGACCTGCGTCTCTCTCTTCCTTGGTGAATTTATTCTTGAATAACAGGGTTGCCAGTGCAATGGCACAGGGAGGAGTCATACCTCCGATCATAACCGCTGCCATGATGTCATAATTGCCTGCAGCGATCGCTGCCGTTCCGAATACATAAGCTGCCTTGTTGAAAGGGCCACCCATGTCAATCGCCATCATGCCGCCCAGGATCAACCCCAGTACAACTCGGC
>OGRE01002748.1_pt1 | contig 11729 bp, 5 predicted proteins | sample 1553421 | NCBI WGS metagenome assembly OGRE01 (sample SAMEA2580076, study PRJEB22360) | human gut metagenome | biome: human gut; feature: human-associated habitat; material: faeces | place: Denmark | collected 2008/2010 | reverse complement strand
TACCCTGGATCAGATTCCATAATACAGTAGACAGACGATCTTTCTTTGACTCATCTTTTCCAAGTACCCATGGTGTAGTCTCATCAATATATTTGTTGCAGCGTTTAAACAGATTGAAGATTTCTGTGATCGCATCTGCCACACGCAGATCTTTCATCTTTTCATCTACTGCCTTTGCAGTATTCTCTACGACTGCCTTCAGGTCAGCATCCACTTCTTCTGCCACGCCTGTATCTGTCACTGTTCCGCCAAAATACTTATTTGTCATGGAAATCGTACGGTTTACAAGGTTTCCAAGCGTATTGGCAAGATCTGAGTTCAGACGCTCTACCATCAGCTCCCAGGAAATCACTCCATCGTTCTCAAACGGCATCTCATGGAGTACAAAGTAACGGACTGCGTCCACGCCGAAGAAGTCCACCAGCGTATCGGCATACAGCACGTTTCCTTTGGACTTGCTCATCTTTCCGTCGCCCTGGAGGAGCCACGGATGGCCGAATACCTGCTTGGGAAGGGGCAGATCCAGGGCCATTAAGAAGATGGGCCAGTAAATGGTATGGAACCGGATGATATCCTTGCCGATCAGGTGCAGGTCTGCGGGCCACAGCTTCTTATACTGTTCGGTGCTGTTGCCGTCTGCATCGTAGCCGATACCGGTGATGTAGTTGGTCAGCGCATCCAGCCATACATAGATGACATGCTTGGGATCGAAGGTCACCGGAATCCCCCAGGTGAAGGAAGTACGGGATACGCACAGATCCTGCAGTCCGGGGAGCAGGAAGTTGTTCATCATCTCGTTCTTACGGGAAACGGGCTGAATGAACTCGGGATGCTCATTAATGTGCTTGATCAGTTTGTCTGCATATTTGCTCATGCGGAAGAAATAAGCCTCTTCCTTGGCAGGCTTTACGACACCGCCGCAGTCCGGGCACTTGCCGTCCACCAGCTGGGACTCGGTCCAGAAGGATTCACAGGGAGTACAGTACATTCCCTCGTAAGCTCCCTTATAGATGTCCCCCTGATCATAGAGACGCTTGAAGATCTTCTGTACCTGCTTCTCATGATCCTCATCCGTGGTACGGATGAACTTATCATAGGAAATGTTCAGCAGATCACACAGACCGCGGATGACACCGGCGATCTTATCTACATGTTCCTTGGGAGTGATGCCGGCTGCCTCAGCCTTCAGTTCGATCTTCTGTCCATGCTCGTCAGTACCGGTCTGGAAGAAGACATCATAGCCCTCCTTTCTCTTGAAACGCGCGATGCTGTCAGCCAGTACGATCTCGTAGTTGTTGCCGATATGGGGCTTCGCAGATGTATAGGCAATCGCTGTGGTAAGATAATATTTTCCTTTGCTTTCCATAAATCACATTCTCCTTTTCTTATTTATTTTAATTCCAACGGATCGTTCCGTGCTCCGCACTCTCACAATCCAACCCAATATTCGCATATCGTGAAGCTTACGCTCCACTTTTATGCTCATATCGGGGCAGGTCATCAAGTCATAAAATTACTCTTGTGCAAGCACATCGTAATTTTTGACTTGTGACCTTGTTGCAATAAAAAAGTCTCCTCAAAGAACCTTATGTTCTTCAAGAAGACGAGCGTTGTCTCGTGTTACCACTTCTCTTCGTCTGCGTTTCGCAACACAGACCTCTTCGGGTCCGTAACCCTATCCGCTGTAACAGGCGGATCCTGTCGCAGCCTTGCTTCCACCGTTCCTATTCTCCCCGGTATCCGTTCGGTGCGCCGCTCAGAAGCCATCTTCTCTATCTGTCCGTTCCATTCCTCTCAGCCTTACGGAATGTTCTCTGTAAAACTTCTATGATAAATACTCTCTTCCTCATTGCATTTGCGTATTCTTACAGTAGCACAGGAAATCCGGACTGTCAATGCAGTTTTTGTTGCCATGCAATCGTAAATGTGTATAATGGTATATTATATAAGGTAATTTTTATAACATACATAAGAGGATATAAAATGAAAAAAAGTAAATTACCAAAACAGGCCTTGATCATTCTGAGCATTGCTCTGGTGCTGGTAATTTCCACAGTTATGTGGAGTTCTGCCCAGATCACACAGGATACAGAGGAAGAAGTACAGTCCACTCTCCGGGATGTTGCCACGCAGAACGCCCTGATCGTACAACAGGAGCTCCGTGAAAACTTCAACTTATTATACAGCCTTGCCGATGCGATCAGCGTTTCCCCGGATGCAGTCAATGCAAAATCCATTGCTGCACAGTTGGGATCTTTTGTCTCCACCTATGAGTTTAAACGGATCGGTTTCGTCTCACCGGACGGTCAGGTGATAAGCACCGATGGCTATGTACAGGATCTGTCCAGCAGAGATTTTTTTAAGGATGGTATGCAGGGACTTCCTGGTATTACCAATACCCTCCAGGATCGCCTCGGTACTCCGGAGCCCATCAATGTATTCAGCATTCCCGTATATGATCAGAGTGATTCCATTATCGGTGTTTTATTTGCCACCTATCGGAACCAGCATTTTGAAGAAATTTTAGGCGTGCAATCCTTTAATAATCAGGGATTCAGTTGTCTGGTAAATCAGGACGGTGACCTGATCGCCACATCTTCCAATGCACCGGCTTCCCTGCAGGAAGCCGACCGGATATCCGATTATCTGACTCAGAATGCCCGTAACGACCAGCCCTTGCAGGATCTGCATACGCTGCTTCAGAGTTCTTCTTCCAACGGTGGTTATTTCTATGGAGGCAGTCAGAAGTATTATTACTATGCGGCTGCAATGGACAATCTCCGCAGCGACAGACAGTGGTTCGCCCTGACTATTGTTCCCGATCAGGTACTTTCCAGTCGTTCCGCTCCGATATTGTTTCAGGTGCGGCTGCTGATCCTGCTGATCATTGTGATCGCCGGAGTCGGTACTTTTGCTTTTGTGCACAGTATCCGGACACGGCGCAGGCAGTTATATCGTCTGGCTTATGTGGATCCTCTGACAAATGGTGATAATTTTGCCTGCTTCAAGGAGAAATTATCCCACCGAGGCGGAGACAGCGGCTTCTATGTTGCCCTGGATCTTCAGGATTTCAAGCTGATCAATAATACCTGTGGTGTGGCCAAGGGTGACGAAACACTGTTGGAAGTATGGAAGATCCTGCAAACCGGTACACATCTGGGTGAATTTTCTGCCCACATCAATGCAGACCGGTTCATCCTGTTCCTGCGGGATAATGACCGGTGTACCTTAGAACCCAGATTGGAGTGCCTGTGTCAGGATATTTCCAATTTGTCCACAAAGCTTAATATTCCGAAACTGTTCCCACTGTGCGGCATCTATGAGACCGCCGATCATAAGGAAATCGAACAGAATTACGGCAAGGCTGTACAGGCCATGTATCCGATAAAAGGAAAACGTACCAGGCATTATGCTTTTTATGATGAGCTGGATATCAAACAGCTCTCCGAGGATCGTCTGATGGAAGATGTCTTCGAAGATGCCCTGAAGAACGGAGAATTCCAGCTGTGGTATCAGCCGAAGGTAGACCCCGTCACCGGAAACATTCTGGGAGCGGAGGCTCTGATCCGTTGGAAGCGCCCCGACGGCACCATGCTCTCTCCCGGCAAGTTCATTCCATTATTTGAGAAAAACGGTAATATCACAACACTGGACGAATATGTGTTCCGCACGGTGTGCGCACAACAGCAGAGATGGCTGCAGGCTGGAGCAAAATTGTATCCGATTTCTGTAAATATTTCCAGAGTCAGCCTATACTACAGCAATGTGGTAGATAAGTACCGGGAGATTTTGAATTCATTCCGGCTCGATCCGAAATATGTTCCGTTAGAGATCACTGAGAGTGCTACCATTGATAACAGTGATATTTCCTCCCTGATCGAGCAGTTCCATGAAGCAGGATTTACTTTACTGCTGGATGATTTCGGAAGCGGTTATTCTTCTCTGTCTTCGCTGAATGTCATGCATTTCGATACGATCAAGCTGGATAAGAGTCTGATCGATTACATTGGTGACCGGAACGGTGAAAAGCTGCTGTTGCATATCACGCAGTTGCTGCAGAGCTTCGGTATGACTATTACCGCAGAGGGTGTAGAAACTTCGGATCAGGTAGAGTTTCTGAAGAATCTTCACTGTGATGATATTCAGGGTTACTACTTCTCGAAGCCGTTACCGGTAAACGAATTTGAAGATTTTGTAAGAAAGCATACAGGTCTGTAGGGTTCGCCCACAGACCTGTTTTTGTTCCTGTATTCTGTTTTGCTCGTCTTATTCTTCTCCCAGGATCAGGATCGAATAAGCCGGAAGCGTAACTACAGTACCGGCACGCTCCGCGGTCTCTTCTCCGGTATAAAGTTCCCCCAGCAGTACCAGTTCCTCCGCTGTGGTGCCTCCTACGGTAAGTCCGGTCAGATCCACGCTCACAGCCTCCGCAGAGGTATTTCCCAACAATAATAAGTTACTGCCTTCATAGCTTCTTGTCAGGGCAAAGCATTGTTCACCGGAATACTGCTCCAGATAAGCGGTGGTGCCTCTGGCGATCACTGGGTTCTGGTTGCGGACACGGATCACCTGTTTCACATAATTATAGATGGAATCGGGATCCTCCTGCTGTTCTTCCAGACTGTCAAATTTCATCCGGAAATCATCCATATCTGCCGGGCCCTTACACATGCCTTCCGCATTGCCGTCCTTGCTCCAGTACATGGGGGCCCGTTTGTTCTCGTCTTTGCCGGAGCCCTTCATGCCCAGTTCTTCCCCATAATAGAGGAATACATTGCCATTCATTAAGAGATTAAGGGCATTGCCCATTTTCGTCTGAGCTTCGCTATTCTCCCCGGCATAGTAGCCTGCACTGCGTCCCATATCATGATTGGTGTAGAAGGGAGCATTGATATAATCCGGATTGTACTGCGCATACATGCCCTGCTCTGTTTCCAGATTCTTTGCATAAGATGTTGCCGATGCCTTACCGTTCATCACATTGGCAATGATACCGGACTTGTCGGCAAAAGCAAAATCAAACATGCTGTCCACGCCGCTCTCATAATATTTGGCATAGGTATTCTGATCCGTCCAGCATTCACACACCAGATAATTCTCCGGATCTTTGCCATGAACATAATCCGCGAACCAGCTTAGAATTTCCACATTGTCCTCTGTGGATCCGGTAACATACTCTTTCACCGCATCCAGTCGGAAGCCATCCACACCCATATCCAGCCAGAAGTCCGCGATCTGCTCAAATTCCCGGCGTACCGCCTCATTCTCCAGATTCAGATCCGGCATTCCGTCCCAGAATCTTGCTTCATAATACCAGGCCGTTCCATCCAGCTGCGCATACCCGCCCTGGTATTCTCTGGAAAAATGGTAATAATCCACGTACGGGCATTCGGAACTATCCGGTTCCGCCCCTTCCGGCAGGCTCTTCAGATACTCCGCAGCCTGTTGGAACCAGGGATGGCTGCTGGAAGAATGATTCATTGCCAGATCCAGGATCACACGGATCCCACGGTCATGACAGGCCGTCAGCAACTCCTGAAACGTTTCCAGAGTGCCGTACTGCGGATCGATATTCTCATAATCCGTGGTATCGTATTTATGATAGGTGACGGAGGGCATCACCGGCATGAGCCAGATACCATTGATTCCCAGATCCATATCTGTGGTATCATCACCGTCATTCAGGTAATCCAGCTTTTCCAGTACGCCCTGTAGATCTCCAATGCCATCACCGTCGCTGTCATAGAAGGAATATACGAAAAGCTCATAGTAGGTACGGTAGTTGTCGTCCGGGATCTGCAGTACCCGGTTGTCCTGCACCAGTGCCGTGGTACTGCCGGTGCTGTCAGTGTTACTGTCCGCGCTCTCATCCTGTACGGTGGCAGTCTCATTCTGTGTACCGGCAGCAGACGCATTGCTGTTTTCTCCTTTGCTGCCTCCACAGGCAGTCAGAGACGCTGTCATTCCCACCACCAGTATTGCTGCCCATATTTTTCTCTTCCATTTGCTCATAGTTATCGCTTACTCCTCATATCCGCTTTTTTCAAACCGGAACCATTTGAAATCAAAATTGCATCCCGGCAGGAAAACGAAGGTCACATTCTGCTCTCCCGTCACTCTTTCCAGAGGGAAACGCAGTTCCCTATATTCCTCGCTGTGTGGGAAGGGAAGTACCTGTGTAGCTCCATCGGTAAACCTAAGCTGGATCGTATTCTGCTGTAAAGGAGTTCTTCCGCAGATGACAATGCTATCGGTTCCCGCTTCTCCAAAGTTCATATCCGTAAATTCGAGAGAGACATTATTGCCGATCTGTTCAACGGCATCCCCGGTTCTCACAAAGCTGTCACCATAGGTAACTCCGTCCGTGAGAGCACTCAGTCTTGCATAAGCTTTTTCCTGTCTGGTGAAATGGAACTCTTTCAGGAAAATTTTATCTTCTGACACTATTGTCAGTTTTGTTACACCCTTTAATCTCCGGGGCAATACGAAGGTATCCGGCTGGAAGACTTCCCAGATGCCCGGCTTCTGATAGGTTATTTCACCCACCAGTGTTCCCTGTGTCCCGGAACCGCTCTCTTCGGGCTCTCCCTTCCATATCTGAATCCGGTGGGGATCATTATCGTTGGCAAAAATGGACAGCGTGATCTCGTCACTTCCGAATTCACCAAAGTCTAACGCTTCATAGACCAGTCCGGTAGGCTGTGCCTTGTCCGTTCCGGCACTGTTCTCCACTCCGCGGCTTACGTCTCCGCCAAAACTTCCGACATAAGAAATACCCGCCACCGGCTCATACGGAGAATGGAACGTCCGTCCCATGCCCTCCACTGCAAAGTCAAGTTGGGAAATCATTTTAATATTGGTTGTTCCGTTACAGGTCATACACCTTACCTGAAAACTGCCATCACTGACGCCTGTGATCCGGATGCTCTCGCCGTCTTCCAGTTCCTCCAGCTTTGCCACAGGGCTGGGGATACCGGAAGCGTCAGTAATGCTCCAGAGAAGCTTACGGTCTGTGGCTTCCATGGGATAGATACGGGTATGTAGCAATACATACGGCTTCTCCGGTGTCAATCTCATATAGGGAGCGCTCATTTCCAGTTTCCGCACCGGAACAAATCCGGGATCCACAAAGGCGGGCGGATATTCTCTGTTTTCTTCTGTTGCGCAGACACCGGGACGAATCGGTGCTTCGACTGCCTGTAACGTCACTGTCGCCGTGCGGTGTCCGGCAGCTGCCGTATTGTCCGGAGTCTCGACTACTGCCGTGGCCGTTCCGGCACCGGTTTCATCGGTCATGCTCACCGTGGCTGTCCATGCGTCCTCCACGGTCACACGAATCTCTCCGGGAATCGTTTTCGCTGCGATCATCGCCAGTAGTTTCCCCTGGAACAGCTTACGTACGGTTCCCTTGTAGGCATCGTAATCGGCGCTGTCACCATTGTCCAAGCCTATGAGACGTCCAGCGCCTTCCACGGTCACTCTCACATAATCGGAAGCATTTTCCACAGGATATCCGTCCCGGTCCTCCGCTGAGATCTCCACAAAGATCATGTCCTCGCCGTCAGCATGCAAGGCTGATTTATTTGCTTTTAATACATAATGATCTGTGTTGCCGAAGGAATGTCTCTCCTGTCTGGCTATCTCCCTACCCGTTTCGTCGTATGCCACGGCACAGATACTGCCGGGCGCATACGGTACTTTCCAGGAAGGCTGCAATACCGTTCCTTTCTGATGATCGATCTGCTGTTTTCCCTGTGACACTCCGTTTACGAACAGTTCCACTTCCGGAGCATTACTGGTGATCCGCACATCCACCTGTTGCCCCTGGTTGAAATCCCAGTACGGATAGACATGAACCATGGGATCTTTTTTCACATCTGTCCACTCTGCGCGGAAGAGATAATAGGAATCCTTCGGAAATCCCGCTGTATCCATCTGCCCGAAATAGCTGTTTTTCGTCTGATAAGGTGTCGGCTCACCGATGTAGTCAATGGCTGTCCAGATGAACTGTCCACAGGAATAGGGGGTATCTCTGTCCATAATGATACAATATTCCGTATTTTTGGCTGCCCAGCTGGTGGTACTGTTACCCAGCGCGGAGCACTGTTCATCTGCTTCGATCAAGGTCGCCCGATCCAGCGGAAAATGATAGATGCCGCGGCTCTGTACCACAGAAGAAGTCTCACTTCCGTAAATGATCCAGTCCGGATATTTTTTATGATGCTCTTCATAATATTTTTCCGCGTAATTATATCCCGCCAGCTTCACGATATCTGCACATTTCTGGGCGTTTTCCCAGGGCATATAGTTCGAGCCGATGGTCACGGGCGCCACATTACGGTAGTCCCACTTTCTGACTGCGGCAATGAGGCTTCCGGTAATCTCCTGTCCGTGGGCATCCGCATGGGTGTCCGGAATCTCATTGCCAATACTCCACATGATAACAGATGGATGATTGCGGTCCCTGCGGATCCAGCTACGGACATCCTTCTCCATCCAGTCCTTGAAAAATCTGGCATAATCATATGGATTCTTCGCCATCTCCCACATGTCAAAGGCTTCAGACAATACCAAAAATCCCATCTCGTCCGCCAGCTCCATCACTTCTACCGCCGGCATGTTGTGGGAAGTCCGCAGGGCATTGACGCCCATGGAACGCATGAGTTTGAACTTACGGCGCATGGCTTCCTTGTGGAAAGCCGCTCCCAGTGCTCCGAGGTCATGGTGATCGCAGGCACCGTTCAGGCGCACTTTTCTGCCGTTTAATAAAAAGCCCCTGACAGGATCAAATTGCATGGTGCGGAAACCGATGCGAAGATGTTCCTGCTGACATAGTTCCCGGCTGTTGGTCTCCTGCTCTCTCCACAGGCATACCTGCAGATCATACAAGTAAGGATCCGTAATATCCCATTTCCTAGGATTATCCACAGGAATCGTCATGGATATCTTGTTCTGTCCACGGGTGAGAGGCTGTTTTACCCGGAAAAGCTCCTGGGTTTCTGTTCCTATGGGACTTTTGCTGTTATCAGTATCTCGCAGACAGTATTCCAGTTCATAGTTTCCACTATCGGTTCCCCATTCCAGTTCCGTGTCGATGGTCAGGTCATAACCCTTTTTTGTCTCAACAGAAGATGTGTAAATACCGTCCAGAGGAATATGTGTCTCCGGCAGCCGGATCATCCACACATTCCGGTAGATTCCGGCACCGCTGTACCATCTGCTGTTGGGCGCCTGAAATACGACGCGCAGAATGATTTCATTGTCTCCCTCATGTAAAGCATCCGTAATATCCCAGTCAAAGGTAGAATAGCCGTATTTCCAGTCACCAAGGTGCTCACCATTTACGTAAATAGAAGAATCCATGTAGACACCTTCAAAGCGGAGGATGACACGGTCATCATTTTCTGTTTTATCCGGGGCATAGGCAAAGTTCTTCCGATACCAGCCGATGCTGTCTTCATAGAGATTCTTCGTATCATAGATCAGCCAGTCATGGGGCAGATCCACCGGCTGCATTTTGGCTTCCCAGATCTGCCTGTCTTCCCAGTTCACACCTAATTCCGTTTTGGCAAAATACCAATTATCATTCCATAACGTTCTGCTGTTCATCACCGTTTTTGCCCTTTCTGTCTGATCCCGGTTTCTGTCCCATTATTTTATTTTTCCTGCACGTGTTCGGATTTATCTGCGTTCGATGCAGACTGCGCATCCGCCCGGTTCTCCAGATGTTTCACAAGCCAGACCGCCAATAGTGCATCCAGCGTTCCCAGCAGGATTCCACCCAGGATATCCGTCGGGTAATGCACGAAGAAGTAAAGTCTGGAAAATGCAATAAGTGCCGCCATGAGCAGACTTAAGAGTCCTGCTCTGCGATAATAGCAGAAGATCGTCACTGCACCGGCGAATCCATTGGAGCTGTGTCCCGAAGGGAACGAATATTCAGAAGGAAACGGGATCTTCAATATGACACTGTTGTCGACTGCGCAGGGTCTGGGTCTGGCGATCACATTTTTCAGAAACAGATTCCCCACCAGATAGGTAATAGCCATTGCGATCATCATAGTCAGACCGCATTTTCTGGTCTTCGGTATACATGTCAGGACGATGGCGATGGCAATCCATACAAGCCCGCTTTCTCCTATGGTGGTAAAAAGACGCATGACGTCCGTCAGCCATCCCTGATGAATTTCTTGTATTGCGTGTAATATCTGTAACTCCATATCAATCTCCATTCCGCAGACAACTGTCTGTCCTTCCGTCACCGTCTGCCGGCAGTCTGCGCCTTCCATAAGATGTTCCCCGCCTCGTTCCTGCCTATAGCGATGTCACTGCATCTTCGCAAGAAAAGCCTTCGCATTGGCTGCAATGTCATCCTTGAATACAGCAGAGCCTGCCACGATAACATTTGCTCCCTTCTCCAGTGCCAGCGCTACATTGTCCAGATGAATGCCGCCGTCTACTTCCAGATCAGTAGCAAGCCCTCTGTCCGTGATCATTTTACGGATCACCATTACCTTATCCAGGCATTCCGGAATCAGCTTCTGTCCGCCGAAGCCAGGTTCTACAGTCATCACCAGCACCATATCCACCAGTTCCAGATAAGGCTCCACTGCCTCTGCCGGAGTGGCGGGTTTGATGGTGATGCCGACCTTTTTGCCGGTGGCACGTATTTTATCAATGCATCCCTTCACATCTTCTGTGGCTTCCAGATGGAAATTCACCAGATCCGCGCCGCAGGCAGCGAACTCTTCCACATAACGCTCCGGCTTCTCGATCATCAGATGTACATCGAGAAACATATCTGTGTGAGGTCTTACTGCCTTCAAAACAGGCATTCCGTAAGAGATCGAAGGCACAAACAGTCCGTCCATCACGTCTACATGCAGCCAGGGCACGCCGGCTCCTTCCACAGCTTTGATATCTTCTCCCAGCTTCCAGAAATCCGCCGAAAGAATTGAAGGTGATAAAATATTCATGATACTCCTCATTTCTGCCCTTTCGGGCTTTGTCTGCAGCACTTTTCCCAATGAATAGGAAATCGTATTCCATATGCGTCTATTCTAACAAACTTGCATTCTTAAAACAAGACAAACTAAAAGGAACCTTTCCTTTCGGGAAAAGTTCCTCTTTTCTATAGATTTTTGACATCCTCTTTTAACCGGTCCCAGGCATCCTCGTGTTCCGTATAATATATGGGACATTTTTTCCCACCGCAGTCATAATGGCGGAGAATATCCTCCGGTTCCAGTTCATAGGCGTCGATCAGCCATCTCAACAGCCTGATCAGGGAGTCGTAGGTTTCCTGCGTGAACTGTCCGTTGTCCGCCTTATAGCAGCATTCGATAGAGATGGAATCCTCGTTACGGGTCTGCACCGCATAAGCGATCTCATCCAGAGGAACGCACTGGAGGATCTCCCCGTTATAGCCGATGATAAAATGCGCACTGGCACTGCGCTCATGATTGTCCTTAAGCTGTTCGAAATAACTGCGGTTCTGTGCTGCACTGGTGCCGGGGTTGGCAGTATAATGCACGAAAATATTATTCACCTCCGTCAAAGGATCTCCCGGTCTGGAATATTCATTTACCGTGAGGAAATCCTCTGTCCAGTCAGGGTGCGCTGCGTAAGTCTCCGCCGACAGTCCCTGAATCCGGGTTCCTATAGTATTCTCAATCCCTTTTTCCACCTGCTGCGCCATGTCTATTGCTTCCATCGGTGTGCTGGCTTCC
>OGRE01002746.1_pt1 | contig 11736 bp, 6 predicted proteins | sample 1553421 | NCBI WGS metagenome assembly OGRE01 (sample SAMEA2580076, study PRJEB22360) | human gut metagenome | biome: human gut; feature: human-associated habitat; material: faeces | place: Denmark | collected 2008/2010 | reverse complement strand
GGGTGCAGGAGCTGCCGCTGCTACTGGAGTTGGAGTAGACGCAGCAGCTACGTTCATCACCACAGGAGCAGGCACGATGGCTTTGCGCATCTTATAGATGAACACCGCCATGAGCACGAAGAGCACGATATTCACGATACCGCCCACGACCAAGCTCGCAACAGCCGCGATGATCGCGAGCACGAAGAGGGTCTTGAGCTTCGCCGTGTCCTTATGCTTCAGGAAGATGAAGATCGACACGAAGAGCTGGAAGCCACCAGAGATGACCGCAAGGACTGCAAGCACGACCATGGCAGTTGCGGCAAACGACATCGCAGCAAGCTCATCGGGATCAACATAATAATAGTTGTAATAATAACTGCTCGAATATTGTGCAACAGTCTCGTTCACATAAGCGAGCGTGGCCGAAGCCGTGAAGACCATCACCAGGCTAAAGATGATCGCCAGCGCCGAAATCACGATCGCGGCAATGCTCAGGCCTTTGACGACCTTTTGATTTTGCGCAAGAGTGTTCATTTCAATCTCCTTATCATCTGCTCACAAGCTTATAGCAGAAATGCGGCTTGCAGGCTTTCGTCAACAAGCTGTTTCTTCCCCCTGCATCGCGAGAACGCCGCCGCTCTTTCCCAAGCGAGCTGCGCTCGATAGCGCGCGGCTGTGAAGAGGTTTCTCTAGTATAGCGTTGTGATCTTCAAATCAAGATCAGATGCCTCGATCTGTTCCTTGCCACCGAAGATGCAAACGACCTCATGCTCCTTCAAGCGTTCGAGCGCCGTACCGCGCGCACGAAGATCTTCGATGGTGGTCGAGAGCATCTCGGCACGCAAGCGCGCGCGATAATCCGCTGGTAAGCTGGCGAAATAGTGGTTGTCCTGACGCTGCGCCAGAGCACGCGGCTTGAGCGGAGCATCGTAGCCCGCAACCGCACTGATGATATAACCGCGCAGCTCCGCTTCGCTGGGATCGAAATCGCCGAGCCACGCACCCGAGCCGTTATAGACCTCCACTGTGTGATCGAGATTCGGATCGCGGAACGAATAGAACATGACCGTGCCCGTACGCGTTGCCTTGAAGCCCGCACCATACGCACCGCCCTTCACGCGCACCTCGTTCCAAAGGTAGTCGTACGAGAGCACGCGCGTGACGATGTTGGTCGTTCCGTCGAAGGGAATCGCCTCGATCGCCGCGCGATTCGCGCCTGCGCCCACATAGCAAACATCGCTCGGCACGATGAAGGCTTCGTTTTGCGGCACCGGCTCAGGGACAACGAGCGTTCGTTCGCAGCCGGCAAATCCCTCTTCAAGATCGAAGGTCCCACCCGCTTCCCACACGCGCACCAGGTCTTCTTGCGCACCGGTGAAGCTCAGGACCACATCGTCAGTGAACACGCGCTTCGCCACCACTTCGAGCTTCTTGATGAGGCCCTCCGCACGTTCGTCGAAGTGCGCGAGCAGATCGCACAGGAACTGATAGAAATCGATGCCAGCGAGCTGATCGAGCAGCTTGCCAGCGGGCGTAAGACCAGCGGCAACACGCGCCAGCGCGCTCGTATGACCCATGGCCTGGAAATTCTGCTCCATAGAAATGCGCTGCTGCAACAAGATGGTCTTGATGCGCTCGGGATCGTTGAAGCGCGTGTGCGCCCAGATCTCTTTCGGCAACATGATGGCATGGTCGAGATTCTTCGACAGCACGCTTGCGGAAACGATGAATTTCGGCGCGATGCCTTGAGCGAGCGTCTCGTTCTCGTAGGTGGTGGCGGAAAAACGCAAACGTCCCAGGTAGAGCTGCGAGAGCGTATCGATCTCGGAAGCAGTGTAGTGTTCGGTATCGAGCTTGCCGAGCAAGTTCGCGAGCAGCGTGACGTAGGGCAGTTCGTCATACGTAATGTGATCGAGCGAGAAATAGTAGGACAGATAGTCGATGCCATGCGTGGGCACTTCATGGATGATGCTGGGCAACGGCGTGGCTGCCTCGAAGTGCCACTCTGGCTCCGCAGGCGTTTGCGCGATGTCGGAGAGTTCGAGCAGCGGAAGCGTGGAGAGCGCTTCGGGACTGTCGGGCTCCATCTGAATGCGGTGCAGTTCTTCGGCCTCGGCCATGATAGCCTCGAGCTGTGCGGTGTCGAGCGTCTGCTTGATGGCGGCAAGGCGCTCCGCCTCCTCGCTCGACTCTTTGGCGGTGGGTACCACTTCAACGAAGGCGCGATGGTCGTTCTCGAGCAGCACTTCTGCGAGCAGCTTCTCGAAGTAATCGGTCTCGAGCTTCTCGCGCAGCGTGGCGAACGTGGTTTCGTAGCGCAGCGGGTCTATGGCCTGGGCATCATCATAGAGCCAGGCGGAAAGCGCATTCACCGCCAGGATCACGCCCGTTGATGTGCCGAAATCGCCTTCACGCATCACGAATTCCGCATGCGCGATCGCTCCTTCGATCAGCTGCTTGTCGATGCCGCCCTCCACGAGCTTGCGCACTTCGCGCTCGAGGCATTCCTTGAATACGTGCGCTTTTTGAGCCTCGATGCCTTTCGCTTCGATCAGAACGAAGGGCTGCAGGATCGATTTGTTCATGTAGTCGAACACATCACCTGCGAACCCTGCCTCGAGCAGCGCCTTCTTCAGCGGAGCTTCGTTCGAGCCCATGAGGGCATCCATAAGGATATCGACGGCGATGATGCGTTCATTGTCTGCCGCCGTACCGACCACATAGCCAAGAGCTGCGCATGCGTTTTCGGGCGAGGTATTCATCTCCACTACCACATCGAGTGCTTCAACAGGGTCTTGGATCACAAGCGGGTTCGGCGCGCCTGCAGGTTCTGGCGCTTTGTTCGCAGAAAGGTAGTTCATGTTCAGGAACTCGAGCATCTTGTCAATGTCGAGGTTGCCATAGAGCGTGATGTAGCTGTTGCTCAGCTGATAGTGACGCGCGTGGTTGTCGAGGAAGTCTTCGTAGGTGAGGTTCGGGATCGCGCTCGGCAGGCCGCCCGACTCGAAACGATAGGCGGTATCGGGAAAGAGCGCCGCTTGGAGCGCGTCGAAGAGCACGTTGTCAGGATCGGACATGACGCCCTTCATCTCGTTGAACACCACGCCGTTATACGTGAGCGGCGCGTCTGTGTTCTCGAGCTCGTAGTGCCAACCCTCCTGTTCGAAGATCTCTTTGCGCTTGTAGATGGCAGGATGGAGCACCGCATCGAGATAGACATCCATAAGGTTCATCAGGTCTTTCTCGTTCGTGCTCGAAACGGGATAGACTGTCTTGTCTGCGAAGGTCATGGCGTTCAAGAACGTTTGCATCGAGCTCTTGAGCAGGTTCACGAACGGCTCCTTCACCGGGAACTTGTCCGAGCCGCACAACACCGAATGCTCCAGGATGTGGAAGACGCCCGTATCGTTCACCGGTGGTGTCTTGAAGCCAATGGAGAAGGCTTTGTCGTTGTCATTGTTTGCCAGATAGAGCAGGCGCGCGCCGCTTTCGTGGCGCATGAGGGTTGCGGTGCCGTCGATCTCGGGCAGATTCTCGTGTGTTTCAACCGTGAAGCCGTAGGCTTTCGCTCCAGGAGTAAGGTCCATCTTCCATCCTTCGTACTGCGCAGGTGTGCGCTCTTATCGCGCCTTCATTTCTCATACTCGATTATAAATCACCGCCACCTCGCAGGCATCGTTTGGTGACAAACTACCCGGTCGTTCGACACCTTTTGAAGGGGGCGAGGGCGCGGTTGGCGATGCCTGCGAAGTGCGCCAACACCATGCCGTAGTTCGCGATAGGCACGCCTGCCCGTTCACACGCTTGGATGCGCGAGAGCATCACTCGCCTGCTGAACATGCATGCTCCACAATGGATCACCAAATCGTAGCTTGAAAGATCGTTCGGAAAGTCCTTGCCCTGAACATGGTCGATCGTGACGCCTTCGCCCAGGTTCTTGCGCAACAAACGCGGGATCTTCACCGTGCCGATGTCCTCCGAGATCGGATGGTGCGTGCACGCTTCAGCAATAAGAATGCGCGCTTTTTCGCCCAACTGCGCAAGCATCTGAAGCGCCGCGGCTTGCACATGGATATCCCCCTTTGCGCGCGCCATGACCACGGAAAAGCCCGTGAGCGGAACCTCCTCGGGGACGATCTCGGCCACCTGATGGAACACCTGCGAATCGGTGATGACAAGCGCGGGCGGCTCTTTGAGCGAAGCGAGCGCGGCAGCCAGCTCGGTATCGCGCACCAAATACGGCAGCGCTCCCCCATCGAGCAAATCGCGGGCTGTTTGCACCTGGGGCAAGATAAGCCTGCCCTTGGGCGCTTCCTTGTCGATCGGAACGACGAGCACGACCGTATCTCCCGGATTGACCAGGTCACGCGCAAGCGGCGGATCCTCGAGCAGGCTTTCAGGGGCGGCATCGATGATCGCTTGGAGCAGTTCGCCCATGCCCGTGCGCTCACTTGCCGAAACGCGCACCGCTTGATCGAAATCGCTCGCAGCCCTATCGTTCGCAGCCCCCTCGCCTGCAAGGTCGGTCTTGTTCGCCACGACCACCGCAGGGATCGCTTCACGCTCAAGATCCGCCAGCAGATCGCGCTCCGCCTCTCCCCACGTGCCCTGCTCATACACGAGCAGCGCCAGGTCGCAGCCCTTCATCGCCTTGCGCGTGGTCTCAGCACGCAACTGCCCCACCACTTCGGCATCGTCGTCGATCCCCGCCGTGTCGACGAAGAGCACAGGGCCAAGCGGCAGAAGTTCCATCGCTCGCTCGACAGGGTCGGTCGTGGTGCCGGGCACTTCACTCACGATGCTCACGGGCTGGCGCGCGAGCGCATTCACCACGCTGCTCTTGCCCGCATTGCGCCTGCCGAACAGCCCGATCGTGATGCGCATCCCCTTCGGCGTGGCCGAAAGCGCGTCACGCTGGTCAAGATCGAGCGAAGGGGTCGAAACGTTGTGTTCAGAGACCATGGATTCTTTCCTTAGAGTTCACAGAAACACCGCACGGCGCGCGTGTTTGCTGGTATCCTTTACGCATTCGTATTATATTCCTCGATTATGAAAAACCCGTTACGCACGATCGGAACGAAAGAGCCCATGACCACTGCTACTTTGCCCTATGACCCTGCCTCCCCTCACGCGGAGGAATTCATCAACCACGAAGAGATCCTCGCAACCCTCGAAGCTGCCCGCGCCGATGCTGCCGACCTTGCGCTCGTCGATCGCATCCTCGAGAAAGCCGCCGAAGGGAACGGGCTCACCCACCGCGAAGCGAGCGTGCTTCTAGCCTGCGAAGACAAAGCGCGCATCGAGCGCATCTTCGCGCTGGCGCGCGCGATCAAGGACGACCATTACGGCAATCGCATCGTGCTCTTCGCGCCGCTCTATCTGTCGAATTACTGCATGAACGGCTGCGTGTACTGCCCGTACCATCTGCAGAACAAGACGATCCCGCGCAAGAAGCTCACCCAAGAAGAGATCGCCGCCGAAGTGATCGCGCTGCAGGACCAGGGTCACAAGCGCCTTGCGATCGAGCTGGGCGAAGACCCGATCAACAATCCGATCGAGTACGTGCTCGAGAGCCTTCAGACCATCTACTCGATCAAGCACAAGAACGGCGCGATCCGTCGCGCGAACGTGAACATCGCAGCTACCACGGTCGAGAACTACCGCAAGCTCAAGGAAGCCGAGATCGGTACCTATATCCTGTTTCAGGAGACCTACCACAAAGAGCGCTATGAGGAACTTCATCCCACGGGACCGAAGAGCAACTACGCCTACCACACCGAAGCGCACGACCGCGCGATGGAAGCGGGCATCGACGATGTGGGCCTGGGCGTTCTCTTCGGCCTGGAGGGCTATGCCTACGAATTCGCTGGGCTGCTCATGCATGCCGAACATCTCGAAGCGGTGTTCGGCGTAGGTCCGCACACGATCAGCGTGCCGCGCGTGCGCCCGGCGGACGATATCGATCCCGACACTTTCGACAACGGCGTGCCCGACGATGTGTTCGCGAAGATCGTCGCATGTATCCGCATCGCCGTTCCCTACACCGGTCTCATCATCTCGACGCGCGAGCCACAAGCCATGCGCGAACAGCTTCTTGAGCTGGGCGTATCGCAGATATCGGGCGGATCGCGCACGAGCGTGGGTGGATACGTGAGCGAGGAGGACGAAGAGGCGAGCACCGCGCAGTTCAACGTCTACGACAACCGCAGCTTGGACGAAGTGGTCAGCTGGCTCATGGAGCTCGGCTACATTCCTAGCTTCTGCACGGCGTGCTATCGCGCAGGACGCCAGGGTGATCGCTTCATGGAGCTTTGCAAGAACGAACAGATCGCAGGCTTCTGCCACCCGAATGCCCTCATGACGCTCGAAGAATACCTGCTCGACTACGCCTCGCCCGAAGCTCGAGCGCTTGGCGAAGCGCTCATCGATGCCGAGATGGAAAACGAGGACTTCAAGCGCGCGCCTGTCTATGCCGTGCTCGAGAAGAACCTTGCAGCCATCAAAGAAGGCAAGCGCGACCTGCGGTTCTAGTGTGCGTGCACATGCAGGAGCTCTTCGGCGCGCTCTGAGCCTGGTTCGCCGAAGTATTCCGCATAGATCGTCTCGATGACGGGATTCTCATGCGAGAAACGCACGGGCGCGTCGGTATCGAGCGTATGCAGCACCGCGCCGCGCGCAAAGCCCAGTTCGCGGTCGCTGCCATCGATCGGCTGACCGCCACCGCCAGCGCATCCTGAAGGACAGGCCATCACTTCGATGAAGTCGTAATCGACCGTGCCCGCATCGAGCGCCGCGATAAGCTGGTCAGTGTTCGCTAACCCATGCACGACCGCACAGCGGATCGGCGTTCCTGCCAAATCGAAGACCGCTTCCTTCCAGAGGCCTTCAGCAGCAGGAGCGAACTCGAAGCCGGTCGGTTCAGGGTTCGAGCCAGTCATGATCGCGGCTGCGGTGCGAAGCGCTGCGGTCATCACGCCACCGGTCGTGCCGAAGATCACGCCTGCACCCGTACCCTTGTCGAGCGGGTCATCGAGCGGCACGTCTTCGAGCGCTTCAACATCGATCTCGCTCTGGGCGATCATGCGTGCGAATTCGCGGGTAGTGAGCGAGGCGTCCATATCAGGCACGCCAGGATTCGAGGACATGCCCGGCAGTGCGACCTCCACCTTCTTCGCGGTGCACGGCATGAGCGCAACCGAGAAGATCTTCTCTGGCGCAAGGCCATTCTTCTCCGCGAACCAGGTCTTCACCACGGCGCCGAACATCTGCATCGGGCTCTTCGCCGACGAAAGGTGCTGAGCGATGGATTCGGGGTAACGCGTGCGCGCGAAATTCACCCAACCAGGACAGCATGAGGTGAACAGCGGTAAGCGATCGGTCTCGCCTGCCTTCACGATGTTCAAGAGCTCGGTGCCCTCTTCCATGATGGTGAGGTCGGCTGCGAACACCGTGTCGAACACGTAGTCCACGCCCATCTCCTTGAGCGCAGCGCACATGCGCTCCACGCCCAGTTCACCGTCTTGCTTGCCGAACGAGGAGGCCCACGCCGTGCGCGTTGCGGGCGCGATCTGCACCACCGTGGTTACCTCGGGGTCGGCGATCGCCGCGCGCAGGCGAGCGATATCGTCGCGCTCGGAAAGTGCGCCGACCGGGCAGTGGGTGATGCATTGGCCGCACGCCACGCAGTCAGCTTCGCGCATCGTGCGATTATCAGCCACCCCGATGCTCGAGCGCGAGCCCGTGCCGATGAACTCCCACACGCCGATGCCCTGCAGCTTCTTGCAGGCAGCCACACAGCGGCCACATTGAATGCAGCGGCTCGCGTTGCGCTGGATGATCGCATGTGGATCCCACTCGGCACGCTTGCCGCGCGGAAGTTCTTGAGGGTAGATGGCCGGCGTAGCATCAGGACCAGCCAGACCATAGGATTTGAGCAGATACTGCAAACGGCACGTGCCATAACGCACGCAATTGCGACAATCAAGATCGTGGCGCGAGCGAATGAGCTCGAGATTCGTCTTGCGCGCTGCTTCCGCGCGGTCGGAGCGCGTACGAACCACCATGCCTTCAGTAGCTGGCGTGTTACACGCGGCGCTCAGGCGTTCATCGCCTTCGACCTCCACACAGCACACACGGCAGGCGCCGATATCACACAGCCCCTTGAAATAGCACAGCGTTGGAATGCTGATGTTCGCCGCCTTGGCAGCATCGAGGATGGTGGTACCGTCTTCAACGGTTACGGAAGTGTCGTCTATCGTGAGCGTTACCATACCAGTGCTTCCTTTCCGCAAACTTTGCCAAAGCCGTGATGGTCGCATCGCAGGCAACGGCTCGTTTCCTGCTCGACCTCGTCTTGCGTCATGCCGTTCTTCGCAATGTCGAAGTCTTTGATCGCCTCGGCGAACCGGCGGTTCGTCTGTTCGACACGCCCGGTTGCCGGCCGCGTGGTGAGCGGGGCGGGAATCGTGACTTCGTCGTGCACGTTATGGTGAAAGCCGAGCGCTTCATCGATGTTGGCAGCAGCCACCTTGCCTGCTGCGATCGCGCGAATGACCGTTGCTGGACCCGTGACCGCATCGCCACCTGCGAACAGGCCTTCACGATCGGCAAGGGCGCCCTGATCGTTCGCCAGAATGCGTCCGCGTTCCGTGGCGATCACATGCGCGAACGCATCGGTGTTGATCTTCTGACCGATGGCCACGATGATCACATCGCAGGGAATCTCCACTTCGGCAACGTTCGCTGCCTGAGGCTTCGGACGGCCATCTGCCCCCACTGCGCCGATGTATTGCGGTTGCACCACGAGCGCGCGCACCGCGCCAGTCGCATTCGCTTCGATGCGGATCGGCGCCATGAGCTCGGAGATCTGGCAGCCTTCGGCCATCGCTTCTTCGATCTCTTCAGGAAGCGCAGTCATGTCCGCGATGCGTCGGCGATAGACGCATTCAACGCTTGCCGCACCCAGACGACGCGCCGTACGCGTGCAGTCCATCGCAACATTGCCGCCACCAACGACGACCACGCGCTTGTCCGTAAGATCGGGGGCGAGGCCATCGCCTGCGGCACGCAAGAACCGTACCGCCGAAAGCACGTTTTCGGCGTCCTCGCCCGGGCAACCGAGCTTGTTCTCGTCGTGCGCGCCCACCGAAAGATAGATCGCATCGAAATCGTTCGCGAGGTCTTCATACGTGAGGTCGGTGCCGATCGTGGTATTGGTGAATGCCTTCACGCCTGTTGAAAGGATGAAATCGATATCCTGATCGAGCTTTTCCTGCGGCAGACGATAATCGGGAATGCCGTAGCGCACCATGCCGCCAAGCTTCGAGCGCTGATCGTAAACGGAAACGTCGTGGCCCATCAGCTGCAGGTAATACGCTGCCGAAAGACCCGCTGGGCCGCCGCCAATCACGGCGATCTTCTTGCCCGTGGGTGCGAGGTTTTGCTGAGGCTGGTAGGGCGCGGCGTGGTCGGCCGCGTAGCGCTTGATGCCGCAGATGTTCACCGCATCGTCCACGAGACTCCGGCGGCAGGTGAATTCGCAGGGATGTTCGCACACATACCCACAGACCGTAGGCAGCGGATTATCGTTGCGGATCACGCGCAGGGCATCTTCGTACTGACCCGCGTTCACCAGCGCGATGTAACCGGGGATGTCGATATGCGCAGGACAGGTGCCCTGGCAGGGAACATAGGCGTTGCGCTCGGCGGAGCAGAGGTCAGCTTCAGCATGCGAGCGATAATCCTCTTCGAAGGAGCGCAGGCTTTTGAGTACCATACGGGCTGCTTCGTGGCCGATCGCGCAATCGGCGCTGTCCAGGATTCCCTGCGCCGTGGTGGCAATGAGCTCGACCGTTTCGGTGGTGCCCACACCATCGAGCACCTCTTGCTGAAGTTGGACCAGTTGCGCAAGGCCGATGCGACACGGCGTGCATTTGCCGCACGATTCCGAAAGGAACAGGCGGGTGAGCGATTGCGTGAATTCGACCGGACATTGGTCCGCTGGCATCGCGACGATGCGCCGCGCCGCCTCTTGCGATAGTTGCTTGAAGCCCGCTTCAGCAGCGGATGCTTCTTCGATGATAAGTCGAGCCATTAAGCCTCCTCGAACTCGTGACTTGAGCCTTATCGGTAACGCCGCAATTTGGTGCGGCCCCTCTCATGCATAAGTGCACAAAGTTTAACGTGTTTTTGGAGCGTGCGTTTGCTCGAGTCTGTTCGAGATGAGGAAAAGCGGTCTGAATGGTTGGTCTTGATGCGTTGAACGACGATTGCGCTGCGATCTAACAGCGATCTAACAGCGATCAAACGACGAGCGAATCGCCGCGCGATGATTCGACCGAATACCCCTGTGCGGAAAGAATGGCTTCGAGCTCATCGTGCTGTTCGACTGCCTCAAGCCCGGTAGCGAGCTTGTTGTTGTAGAGCGCGTAGTCGCCGCGATAGGATGCGGGCGTAAGATTCGGCATGATCACGTTCGCTCCCGCTTCAAGGCCAGCCATACGCCCTTTTGGGTCGATCGTGGCGAGCGCGGTCGTTGCGGGAAGAAGCGCACGTGGATGAGCCAGCCGTAAGCACGCGAGCAAGAAGAGGGTCTCTTCCATCGTGGCGGGCGGTTTGCTGGCGAACGGCGTGCTGCTATGCGGAATGAAGGGACCGATGCCGATCATGTGCGGATCGAGCTCGTGCAAGAACGCGAAGTTCGCCGCCATCGATTCGGTCGTTTGCCCTGGTGCGCCTACCAGAAATCCACTCCCCACCTGAAACCCGATCTCGCGCAGGGTGAACAGGCAGGCCTTGCGCTCCTCGAGGCTCATGGATGCAGGATGAAGCTTGCCATAGTGGCGAGGATCGGCTGTTTCATGGCGCAAGAGATACCGGTCTGCCCCCGCGTCGAAGAGCTGCTGGTAGGCCTCGCGCGGCAATTCGCCCGCCGAGACCGTGATCGCGCAATCGGGAAAGCGCGCGCGCAGTGCGCCGACGATATCTACGAGCGAAACCTTCGGGTCTTCCCCGCCCTGCAGAACGAACGTGCGATAGCCCAGGTCGTAGCCCTGTTCGCAACAAGCAAGGATCTCTTCGGGACTCAGGCGATAGCGGCGCAGATGCGCATTGGATGCTCGGATCCCACAGTAATAGCAATCGTTCTTGCAATAGCTAGAGTATTCGATGAGGCCACGCAGAAATACCTGGCGGCCATAGTGCTCGTCGCGCACCGCACGTGCGCGTTCGAACAGATGAGCTTGCAGAGCTGGGTCGTGTTGCGCGGCGAAGAGCGCAACCCATTCTTCGCGCTGAAGCGCCTGCTGCGCTTCAAGCTTTTCGATCAGTCGCATCGCGTCGTGTGTGCGCGTCGCTTCAGGTATGCCTCGTTCGTTCGTCATCAGGCATCCGATTATACCCCACCCAAAGGTGACAAACTACCCGGTCGTTCGACATCTTTTTCCGTCTATCCCACGCAAGCAGCCCGCCCAAGGGGCACTTGTAATTACCCGCTTTCGCTGTTCGCTTGCCGTGTAAACCGGCAAGCTCATGCGCTTCGCTCCTTCGGACAGCCTATTACTATTTAAGAGTGCGGACTCAGAGTAATTCAAGTACCCCATGGGCTCAGCTGCTTGCTCGATCAAGAACGGCTTAGCTCGATCAGCAGATGACAAACGGGACTGCGGACATTTTCTTGGACGCTCTAGACCGTGTAGCCCAGAGCCTCACGGTACTCTTTGGGGCTCAACCAACCGAGCGACTGCTTGATCCTCT
>OGRE01002730.1_pt1 | contig 11807 bp, 9 predicted proteins | sample 1553421 | NCBI WGS metagenome assembly OGRE01 (sample SAMEA2580076, study PRJEB22360) | human gut metagenome | biome: human gut; feature: human-associated habitat; material: faeces | place: Denmark | collected 2008/2010 | reverse complement strand
CACGCTGGTGCCGCCGGCGAGCAGGATGTGATGGGATTCTTCGCCGAAGGCGACCCCTTCCGCCGGTACAAGGCCGCCGTGACACATGCCGGCATCACCGCTGCACAAGACGATACGGCCACCGCTGCGCCGCAAGCCGGCACAACTGCCGCCGGATTCCCGGAACGCGAGCTCGCCGTCCCCGAAGCCGGCTGGCAGCAGACCCTGCTGTTCTCCGCACGCCGAGGAGAAGCCATCACCGGTTTCATCCATCCACGTCAGGCCATCATCCAACTGCGCCCCGCCATGTAACTGCGTACCGCCATGTAGGCCCGTGCGCAGGTTCCCCTCGCCGCCTGTCACGAAGAAGGCCGCGCGAGGGGGATGAAGTTCCCGCTTGTTTTCGTGAGAAGACCGTGTGGCTCCGCTGTTCGAAAGGCTCAAAGGAGTAAGGTAGTCTGTACCGTTTTTCGGGAAACGCATCGAAGTTGATGCGGCGAATGGTTAAGGGGGATGATGACGTATGACGTTACCAAGGCAGATTCCGGCCGGTGCCCGCGTGGTGGTGCGCATCACCGATGGCATTGACCCGGTCGACCACCGTATGAAGTTCCGCGACTATGTGGGTCACGTGGTTTCCTGGGACGGATACACGTTGGAGATGGTGCGTGACGCCGCCGCCAATGGTTCGCGCCCGGCCCAGAACGTGACCATCCATCAGGAACAGATTGCCACATTGAAACCCGTGCCGGAGCGGCGCAACACGCCACCCCGGCCGTAACCCAAGGCCATAAAGAATTCGGAGGAGAACGAGAGTGTCATCTACGCAGTTCGACGGCGATATCGACTCCTTCGTCTCCTATCTGAAGTCCAACCGCGGCCTGTCAGCGAATACGCTCAAAGCGTATCGCGCGGATCTCACGGCATGTCTGCACCTGTTCGAGCTGCGCGGCGTGACCGATCTGAACGAGATCACGCTGGATGATCTGCGTAGCTGGATGGCGGTGGAATCGCGCGATCACGCCCGCAGCAGCATGGCCCGCAAAACCGTGGCCGTGCGCGGGTTCTTCGCGTGGGCCTATGAGCATGGGGTGACCAACACCGACCCGGCCGCCACACTGATGACTCCCTCGATTCCCAGCACGCTGCCCGCGGTGCTCACCGAATCTCAAGCTGAGCAGTTATTGGATGTCGCCGAACAGGCCGTTGCAACAAACCAGTACAAGGGCGATGGGGGAGCGGCAGCCGCGTCCGGCAGTGGCAGCGGCAAGGCAGTCGGCAAGACAGCTGATAAGTCAGCCGACACCGTAAACCGCAACGAGGCACCCGCCCGTGCAGACAAGCGCGACAGCGCCCGAGTCGTCGCCGAATCGCAGCGCAACGCCGCGATTCTCGAACTGCTGTATGCCACCGGCATCCGTGTCGCCGAACTGGTGTCGATGGATATCGTTGACGTCGACTTCTCCAATCGCACCATCAAAGTCACCGGCAAAGGCAACAAGCAACGCGTGGTGCCGTTCGGACTGCCCGCCCAGCGTGCGCTGGAGACTTGGCTTGAACAAGGGCGGCCTGTACTGGCCCGTACGGCAACGGATGCAGTCAAGTCCCGTGCTGCCAACGCCCTGTTCCTCGGCGCACGAGGCGGCCGTATCGACCAACGCATAGCCCGTGACATCGTACACAGAGCGGCCCGAGAGGCCGGCGTACCGGACATCAGCCCCCATGCGTTGCGCCATTCGGCGGCCACGCACATGCTGGACGGCGGTGCCGATCTGAGGGAGGTGCAGGAGATGCTCGGGCATTCCTCCTTGAAAACTACACAACGCTATACGCACGTCTCCATCGAGCAGCTCAAGAACCGTTACGGACAGGCCTTTCCCCGGGCATGACCACTATGTGGGCATTGGTTAACAAACTTAGCAAAGACTGAACCTAGCCGGTAAAAGCCCCCGAATTTTACATGGGTGTAACAAAAAATACACTGCTTGTCTCCCAAGTGCGCAAAAATGACAGGTAACAGCAACGGGGTTGGGTGTCCGAAGCGGCGGGAAGCGTAAGTGTCCCGACGATGAGGAAATCCGACCCCGTTCGCATGAGGCGGGGCTGAGACGTCCTGCAACCTAATGAATAGGAGAAATCATATGAAGAAGAAAGCTCTTGCTTTCGCTGCCATGGCTTGCTCCGTGGCCATGCTGCTGAGCGCCTGCGGCGGTTCCAACAGCAACGCTGCCTCCGGTGACACCGCTGGCTCCAACATCATCACTGCGTACAACTCCGAACCGCAGAATCCGCTGATCCCGGGCAACACCAACGAAACCGGCGGCGGCAAGCCGGGCGACCTGCTGTTCTCCCGTCTGGTCTCCTTCGACAAGGACGGCAAGGCTTCCAACGAAGTGGCCGAGTCCATCACCCCGAACGATGACGCCACCCAGTACACCATCAAGATCAAGTCTGGCTGGAAGTTCACCGACGGCACTCCGGTGACCGCTGAGTCCTTCACCAAGGCCTGGTCCTACGTGGCCAACGCCAAGAACGCCCAGAAGTGCTCCTCCTTCTTCTCCGCCATCGCCGGCTATGACGATCTGCAGAAGGATGGCCTCAAAGGTGACGAGCAGCTCTCCGGCCTCAAGGTCGTGGACGACACCACCTTCACCGTCGACCTGAACCAGTCCGACTCCGTGTTCCCGATTAAGGTCGGCTACTCGGCCTTCGCCCCGCTGCCCGAGTCCTTCTACAAGGATCCGAAGGCCTTCGGCGAGAAGCCTGTCTCCAATGGCCCGTACAAGCTGGACCACTGGGATCACAACAAGGAAATCGCCCTCGTCAAGAACCCTGACTATAAGGGTAACGAGCAGCCCAAGAACGACGGCGTGACCTTCAAGGTCTACACCGACGACTCCGCCGCTTACCGTGACATTCAGGCCGGCAACCTCGACGTGATGGAATCCGTCCCGGCTGCCTTCACCAAGACCTTCAAGACCGACAAGAAGGTCCAGGCTTACTCCGAGGCCGGCTCCGTCATCCAGACCTTCACCATCCCGTCCTCCCTTGACCACTTCAAGAACGACGAGGAAGGCCAGCTGCGTCGTCAGGCCATCTCCATGGCCATCAACCGTGACCAGCTCATCGACAAGGTGCTCAACGGCAACGCCACCGCCGCCACCGAGTTCACCTCCCCGAAGACCCCGGGCTACTCCGACTCCCTCAAGGGTGCCGACAACCTGAAGTTCAACGCCTCCAAGGCCAAGGAACTGTGGGCCAAGGCTGACGCCATCTCCAAGTACGACGGCCAGCTCACCTTCTCCTACAACGCCGATGGTGGTGCCAAGCCGCTCTACGATGCTATCGTGAACCAGCTCAAGAACAACTTGGGCATCGACGCGGCCACCAACCCGATCCCGACCTTCCAGGAATTCCGTGACGCGGTCACCAACCGTCAGATGAAAGGCGTTGAAGGTCCGGGCTGGCAGCCTGACTACCCGTTCGCCGAGAACTACCTGTGGCAGCTGTACTCCACCGCTGCTGCTGATGGCAACGGCTCCAACGATGGTGACTACAAGAACCCGGCCTTCGATGACCTGTGCAAGCAGGCTGCTGCCGCTTCCAGCACTGATGACGCCAACAAGCTGTACCAGCAGGCTGAGGAAATCCTCCTCAACGACCTTCCGGCCATCCCGCTGTACTACTCCAACGCCTCCGGTGTGGCTTCCCTCAACGTGAAGTCCGGCTACGCCTTCGATTGGCAGAACCTCCCGACCTACACCGAGATGTCCAAGAAGTGAGTCTGACTCACTGAACGGATACCGTTAGGTAGTTCGGAAATAAAGGGCGAGGATCGCAAGATCCCCGCCCTTTTTGTTGTGTGAGGGGTGCTTGCTCACGCCATCGGGAACCAAGTTAAAGTATCCACTATCCGACCGCAACCATGGACATATCCACCAACATTGCCCAATCTCAAACCTTGCGTTAACGCAAATTTACATATCACAGTCCGGGCATGCGGTAAACTGTCGGAGTATTTATCGACCGGCGGGGGCGTGCTATACCCTTTCTGGCCGGTCTAGGAAATAAGGAGCAACCGTATGGGTAAGTATCTTCTGCGACGCATTCTGCAGATGATTCCCGTGGTTCTCGGTACGACTCTTCTGGTATATGCCCTTGTATTCGCCCTGCCGGGCGACCCTGTCAAGGCCATGTTCGGAGACAAGCCCGTCAATGACGCCGTCGCAGCCCAGATCCGCGCAGAATACCATCTCGACCAGCCGTTCATCGTTCAGTACTTTATCTACCTGAAGAATGCACTGACCCTGAACTTCGGCGATACCTTCGCCGGCCAGCCCGTTCTCGACGAAATCACCCGCGCCTTCCCGGTCACCATCAGGCTCGGCTTGATGGCGTTCGTGTTCGAGGCGATTTTCGGTGTCGTCTTCGGCATTATCTCGGGCCTCAAGAAGGGCAAGTGGTACGACACCGTCATCCTGATCGTCTCTCTGCTGCTTATTTCCGTGCCGACCTTCGTCACCGGCTTCGTCATGCAATATGTCTTTGGTATTCAGTGGGCGATATTGCCGGTGACGGCAGGCGCCGACCCCGGCTTCCTTGATCTGCTCATGCCGGCCATGGTGCTCGGTTCGGTGTCGATGGCCTATATCATCCGACTGACCCGCTCCGAAATCTCCTCCAACATCGCCGAGGATTACGTGCGCACCGCACGCGCCAAGGGCATGTCGAACGGTCAGGTCATGCTGCGCCACGTGTTACGTAACTCCCTGATTCCAGTCGTCACTTACCTCGGCCAGGACATCGGCGCCCTGATGGGTGGTGCCATGATCACCGAGCAGATCTTCAACATCCACGGCATCGGCTTCCTCACCTACCAGTCCATTCTGAAGGGCGAGGCAAACCTGGTGGTGTCCATCGTCACGTTGCTCATGCTGATTTTCGTAGTGTGCAACCTCGTTGTCGACATGCTGTACGCGGCCCTCGATCCGCGTATCCGTTACGCGTGATAGGGAGGAGTGAGTCACATGGCAAACGAAACCACTGAAAACGAGCTCAACGAGACCGGCGAGCCAGGAACCGAATACTTCATGGAAACCCTGCCCGGTCAGGACCGTTACGTAGCTCCTCTCGACGAGACCCCGTTGCAGGACGTCGATTCCGTCGACGAATCCGCACCGGCCACCAGCATGTGGGCCGACGCATGGCGAACCCTGCGCCGCAATCCGCTGTTCATCATCTCCGGGCTGCTGATCCTCTTCATCATCGTGGTGGCCATCGCCCCCGGTCTGTTCACCAAGCAGGATCCGAACGCCTGCGATCTGGGCAACTCCTTGAGCCCCGCCTCCGCCGGACACCCCTTCGGCTTCGACCTGCAGGGCTGCGACGTGTACACCCGCGTGGTCTACGGCACCCGTACCTCACTGTCCGTCGGCGTGCTCTCCACGCTACTAGTCGTGATTGTCGGTACCCTGATCGGTGCCGTCGCCGGCTTCTTCGGCGGTTGGGTCGACGCGGTGCTGAGCCGTATCACCGACATCTTCTTCGCCCTGCCTATGCTGCTCGGCGCCATCGTGGTGCTCCAGATGTTCAAGACCTCCAAGTCCATCTGGAAGATCGTGCTGGTGTTGACGCTCTTCGGCTGGGTCGGCGTATGCCGTATCGCCCGAAGCGCCGTGCTGGAATCGAAGAACCTCGAATTCAACACCGCCTCCACGGCCCTCGGCTCCACGCCTGCCAGGAATCTGTTCCGCCATATCCTGCCGAACTCCTTGGCCCCGATCATCGTCATCGCCACCACTTCGCTGGCCTCCTACATCGTGGCCGAAGCGACCCTAAGCTTCCTTGGCGTCGGTCTGCCGACCACCACGGTGAGCTGGGGTGGCGATATCTCCAGCGCACAGACCAACCTGCAGACCGATCCGATGGTGCTGTTCTACCCGTCCGCCGCACTGGCCATCACCGTGCTTGCGTTCATCATGATGGGCGACGCCGTCAAGGACGCCCTCGACCCGAAGAGCCGTACGGCCTGAGTGAGGGGAGTGGAGAATCATTATGACTGACAACACCAACGCCAAGATGCTGGCTATGCAGAAAGAGCATGGTCCGCTGCTCGAGGTCAAGGATCTGGCCATCGACTTCACCACTGACACCGGCAAGCCGGTGCATGCGGTGCGCGACGCCAACTTCACCGTCTACCCCGGCCAGTGGGTGGCCATCGTGGGCGAATCCGGCTCCGGCAAATCCACCTCCGCCATGGCTGTGCTGGGCCTGCTGCCCGGCACCGGTCACGTGGTCAACGGCTCCATCAAGCTTGACGGCGAGGAAATCGCCGGCGCCAAGCAGAGCGAGTTCGACAAGCTGCGCGGCACCAGGATGGGCCTCGTGCCGCAGGACCCGATGAGCAACCTCAACCCGGTGTGGCGCATCGGCACCCAGGTCAAGGAAGCACTGAAGGCCAACAACATGGACGTGGACCATGAGAAGCGCTCCGCCCTCGCCAAGGCCCTGGCCGGCGACGAGGTCGAAGTCAAGGGCAACGACGACGAGACCTTCCTCGGCGCCAAGGAACTGCCCGAGCTCATGACCGAGGCCAAGAAGGCTTTGACTGAAGCCGGCGTGTCCGGCGAGGCCTTCGACAAGGCCGTCGCCCGCTTCACCAACGAATGGGTTCCGGGCTCCGAAACCCGTTGGCGCGTGGCCGACGACCTCATCAAGGCCGGCGTGGCCGACGACCAGGCCTGGTATCTGGCTAAGAAGTACGTCACCGGCTCCACAATGGATGACCGTATCGCGGGTCTGCTGTCCGAGGCCGGTCTGCCCGACGCCGCTACCCGTGCCCGTCAGTTCCCGCACGAGTTCTCCGGTGGTATGCGCCAGCGTGCGCTCATCGCCATCGGCTTGGCCTGCCGCCCCGATCTGCTGATCGCCGACGAGCCGACCTCCGCCCTCGACGTGACCGTGCAGAAGCGCATCCTCGACCACCTGCACATGCTCACCGACTCGTTGGGCACCGCCGTGCTGTTCATCACCCACGATCTGGGCCTTGCCGCTGAGCGCGCCCAGCACATTGTCGTGATGTACAAGGGTCAGGTCGTCGAATCCGGTCCGTCCCTCGAGGTGCTGCAGCACCCGCAGCACCCGTACACCAAGCGACTCGTGGCCGCCGCCCCGTCGCTGGCCTCCCAGCGCATCATCTCCGCCAAGGAGCGCGGTGAGAACGCGGACGCCCTGCTCGATCACCACATCGCCGGCGAAAGCACGCTTGAGAAGAGCGAGCACATCATCACCGTCGACCACTTGACCAAGGAATTCAAGCTGCCCCGCAAGAAGGAGATGTTCAAGGCCGTCGACGACGTGTCCTTCTCCGTCAAGCGCGGCACCACCCTGGCCATCGTGGGCGAATCCGGTTCCGGCAAGTCCACCGTGGCGAACATGGTGCTTCACCTCCTGAAGCCCACTTCCGGCAAGGTGTTCTACGAAGGCCGCGACACCTCCACGTTCAAGGCCAAGGATCTGCTCGGTTTCCGCCGCCACGTTCAGCCGGTGTTCCAGAACCCCTACGGTTCGCTCGACCCGATGTACTCCATCTTCCGTTCCATCGAGGAGCCGCTGCGCATCCACAAGATCGGCGATTCCAAGTGGCGAGCCAACCGTGTCAAGGAACTGCTGGACATGGTCGAGATGCCGGCTTCCGTGATGGGCCGTTACCCGAACGAGCTTTCCGGCGGCCAGCGTCAGCGTATCGCCATCGCACGAGCCATGGCCCTGGACCCGGACGTCATCGTGTGCGATGAGGCCGTCTCCGCTCTGGACGTGCTGGTGCAGGATCAGGTGCTGCGCCTGCTCAACGACCTGCAGGCCGAAAAGGGCCTGAGCTACCTGTTCATCACCCACGATCTGGCCGTGGTCCGCCAGATCGCCGACGAGGTTGTGGTGATGCAGCACGGCAAGCTCGTGGAGCACGCCACCACCGACGAGGTCTTCGACCACCCGCAGAAGCAGTACACCCGAGACCTGCTCGACGCCATCCCCGGCGGCAAGCTCCAACTCGGTCTGGACTGATAATCTGCGTTTAAGCGCATTGTATTGGGTTCTTTCCATCCGTGGAAAGAACCCAATATTCGTATGCGCAGGTTTGCATGATGGTTCGCGTGGGACGAAAGGCAAAAATTGGTGTTTTCCCGATGTTGTCCCACAAATTGTGGGACAACATCAACATCAATCGATGGACATGAATGTTGTCCCACAGCAGATTTCTCACGAAGTCCGGAATTACGCCATTCTTAGTGTGGTCGATAATTACTCATGCTGTGGGGTGTGGGACGGCCCGCGAAAATCGTCGATTTTCGGATGTTGTCCCACGGAATACGTCATACCTCGTATGTGATCGTGAGTGGGGCGTGATCGGACCAGCGTTTGTCATACGTGGGAGCCTTGTCGATGACGAATCCGCGTGCGGTCTCCGCCAACTCGGGCGTGGCGAACTGGTAGTCGATTCTCCAGCCGACATTGTTGTCGAAAGCGCGCCCTCGCTGGCTCCACCAGGTGTATGGCCCCTGAATGTCGCCGGCCAACGAACGCATCACATCCACGAACTCGTATTCGTCCAGCCATTTGTCCACGTAGGCACGTTCTTCGGGCAGAAATCCGGCGTGCTTCTCATTGGCCTTGGCGTTCTTGATATCAAGCGGCGTGTGCGCGATGTTGAAATCGCCGCAGAGCACGGCCTGTTTGCCGCCATGCGCAGCCTCGTCCCGCAACGCGCCCATGCGCTTCAGCATCGTGTCCAGAAAACGGTACTTCTGTTCCATTTTGGTCGGATAATCGGTGTTGCCAGCATGCACATATACGGATGCCACGGTGATCGCGTAGCCCTCAGGCGTTTTGACATCGGTTTCGATCCAACGCCCTGAATCCACATCCTCGCTCAGACCTGGCAGCCCATATCGCTTGTCAAGCACTTCCAAGTCGGTGAGCAGTCCGACTCCCGCGCGGCCTTTCACCCGGCAGACCTCGTTCATGGCATGGAGGTTGGCCGGTGCCTCGATCTTGCCGGCGGTGGCGTATTCGAAACCAAATTCATCGAAAATAGAATCGACATCGTCCTGAGGCGCGCGAACCTCCTGTATGCACCAGACATCCGGCGCATGCTTGCCGGCCCAATCCTCGATGCCCTTGCGCTTGGCCGCACGAATGCCGTTGACGTTAGACGTGGTAATGGTGATGGTCATGCGGCCATACTATTTTGGCCTCCCTACGAATCGAACCGGACATCGGCGGCCGCGATGCTCAGCTTTCTCTAAGCCTGAGTGCTAGTGTTAGCAAGGTTGCAACCGTTACATGAAACGAGGAATTATGGGACTGTTCGGATTCGGCAAGAAGAAGAGCAAGAAGGAAGCCGAGCCGGCCGTTGAGTCTGTCGATGAGGACAAGGTGGCCGCCGAGGCCGCAAACGCCGCAGCAAAGGCGGAAAGCGCTGAAACCGTATTGGCGGAACCATCCAGCGAATACCAGGGCCGCGGAGAAGAGCGAGGCCCGTGGGACGTCAATGATGAGGACGTGCCCGATTATGACGATTATCTGGATCTCGGCGCCTACTACCTGCCCTTCCTCCAGGGCATCCAGCTGCGCATCAAGGCCAACCGCGCCACCCAGCAAGTGCTTGGTTCCACCATCACCTTCGGCTCCTCCAGCCTGGAGATCGAAGCCTTTGCCGCACCCAAGACCCTGGGACTGTGGGATGACGTTCGCGGTGACCTGCTTGAAGCCAACAAGGCCGCTTCTGAAGTGGACGGTGTGTTCGGCACCGAACTGAAGCTGCCGGTCAATGTCAAGGGCGGCAAGACCGTGAACACGCGCATCGTTGGTGTGGACGGCCCGCGCTGGATGCTGCGTGGCATCTTCTCCGGCAAGGCTGCTATCGATCCGGACAGCCCGGAGACCGAGGCGCTGAACAAGTTCTTCGCCGGCATCGTCGTCGAGCGTGGCGAGGAGCCTTTGGCGCCGCGCGATCTGATCCCGATGCATCCGCCGGTCGCCCCCGCTGAGCGTAAGGCCGCCAAGGCCGCGGCCGAAGCCGGCGAGGCGAACGGCAAGGAACACTTCAAGGACATTCCGGACAACAAGCCGAAGGGCCCGTTGAGCCAGGACCAGCAGACCGAAGTGAAGACCACGCTGTCTCGCGGCCCGATGTTCTCCGAAGTTCGCTGATTTATAGGAAGAGACTTGGCAGACAACAAACGCACCGGCCTGTCCGCTCTAGCCGACGCCGGCAATGAAGGCGAGGATTTCTCCGTCATCGACGCCATCGGTGGCCCGCGTGGCGTCATCGAATCCATGCTGCCCGGCGTGGTGTTCGTCGTACTGTTCGTGGCCACGAGCAATCTGAATCTCACCATTGCGGTTTCGGCCGTGCTGGCGGTATTGCAGGTTATTGTGCGACTGATTCAGCGCCAGTCGGTAATGGGCGCGGTCTCTGGTCTGGTGGCGGTAGGCATCTGCCTGATTTGGGCATGGCAGACTCATGAGGCCCGCAATTACTACATCTTCGGATTCATTACCAATGCTGGCTATGCCGCGTTGCTTGCCGTGTCGCTGATTGCGCGCGTGCCCGGACTGGGTTTGGTCGTCGAATTCATCCGTAGCCTGCCCACCGAGCATTTCAAGGCATGGTTCCATGACTGGATGGACGACAAGGCCCTGAAACGCGCCTATATGATTGTCACCGGCCTGTGGGTCGGTCTGTTCCTGCTGCGGCTGGTGGTGCAGGTGCCGCTGTATCTGACCAACCATGTAGCTGCACTCGGCGTGACCCGCCTGCTCATGGGCATTCCGTTCTGGGCATTGGCGATTTGGGTGAGTTACCTCATTATCGCCACGCCGATGCACCGGCATAAGGTCGCGGCTAAGAAGACACAGACTGAAGTCGCTGTTGATGCCGAACTCGAACCGAGCGCAACCGGAAAGGACGATGATGCAAGCTGAAGTTCGTATCGAACGATACGCCGACCAAGGCCGCTGCGTGGCCCATATCGACGGTCGTGTGGTGTTCGTCCGCTTCGCCTTGCCCGACGAACTCGTGCGAGTCGAACTTGACGAGCCCCACGACCGGGACGACCGGTTCTGGACCGGCGAAGTCGTCGAGGTTCTCGAGCCGTCCGAAGACCGAGCCACCCCGGCATGGCCACTTGCCGGTCCCTTGGCGATGGGCGGGGGAGTGGGCGGCGCGGATCTCGTGCACGTCTCTTTGCCCGGCCAGCTCAAGTGGAAGGCCATCACCGTCTCCGAACAGATGAGCCGACTCGGCCATATCGACGTGGCCGTTCCCATCGAGCGCATGCCCGGCGACAAGGCAGCCGGCGGCCTCAATTGGCGTACCCGCATCGAAATGATTGCCGACGACAACGGCATGCCATCCATGCGCCGGCGCGGCACACACAACCGCGTGGCCATCGACACCATGCCGCTTGCCACGCGCACGCTGCTGGACGTCGCCAAGCGCGAACACGTGTGGGAAGGCGGCTTTGAACCCGGCTCCCAGATTCGTCTTTCCGTGCCCGAACCGCGCGGCGAGATCGTCGATACCGCGGCAGCAGACGACAATTACGCCGTACTTGTGGACGGCGAACTGCGCGCCGGCTCCCAGCTGCTCACCGAACAGGTGACCATCAACGGCACGACCTTCGACTATCAGGTTGACGCCAACGGTTTCTGGCAAGTGCATCGCCAAGCGCCGATCGCCCTCGGTACGCACGTGATCAACCTGGTCAACGGGCAGCTGCAGTCAGCGGCGGACGCCGTAATCTGGGATTTGTATTCCGGTTCCG
>OGRE01002726.1_pt1 | contig 11817 bp, 5 predicted proteins | sample 1553421 | NCBI WGS metagenome assembly OGRE01 (sample SAMEA2580076, study PRJEB22360) | human gut metagenome | biome: human gut; feature: human-associated habitat; material: faeces | place: Denmark | collected 2008/2010 | reverse complement strand
TCTAGACAATCTTGCAAGCAAGATTGTGAGACTGTTGACTTTTGCAACAGTCTCAATAAAGGACGCACGGATCGCGCCTACCCCATGAGCGGGTGACACGTCCGTGCGTCCTGACGGGTTGCCTCCTACATAGTAAGGGTAGGGGGCTTTGATGTGAGTGCTACATAAGCACCTTACTTGACACAGACCTTTGCAGTGGTCGTGCCGATAGAGAGTAGGTACATGCCAGCCTGTGGTGCGGTGAGTGTGCAGAGCTTGTCCGCTACGGTGCGCTGCTCGATGAGACGGCCTGAGTAGTCATAGAGGGCGACGGTGCCAAGCGCACTATCCGTATTGCTGGTCAGGGTAATCGTCTGACCCTCTAGGGCAATAGCTACGTCTGCTGTGCCCGCTGTAGGCGCGTCGATGGCGTTGCCCTCTTCCACCTTGGCGTAGTAGGCTACGATGCGTAGATCCTTCGTTGCCTTGGTGGTGTACTCTAGTGAGCCGTCGACAGGGTTGATGCGCTCCCTATTGACCATCCAATAGTCTAGACGGTAGCCCTTGTCTGGCTCGACATAGACACGGATGTCTGCATTCTCAGGAGCTTTGCTCTTGAGCGCACTACGTACACCGCCTATCTCTAGGTAGATAGGACCGCCGTTGCCCTCCTGTGACACATCAATCGTATAGTATACCTTGTCACGCTCGAAGAGAACCTCGACCACATAGTCCTTGCCCGAGATGACTTGCCACTGATTGTTTTCAGCAGGCTTGGGACCCTCCTTACCATTGACGAACCACTTCTTGACGTGGTAGTGCTCTGCGGGATGTGCCGTGAAGATGATTGTCTCAGACTCTCCAACAGCTGTCGTAGCTCCTGAGTCAAGAGGCTTCCCCTTGTAGGTAGCTGTGATCGTGCCTCCCACGTTGTCTCGTACAGAGTAAGTGACCGTATAGGGACGATGGACGAACTCGACCGTCACCTCTGTGGGCTTTTCGATGTTGAGCGTATACGTCTGGCTGTTTTGCTCTCCAGCGGTCATCGCGGTCTCTGTACCATTGATCTTAAAGCTCTTGACGACGTAGTCAAGCTTAGGATCTGCGGTAAAGGTGATAGCCGTATGCTCCTCGACCTCCGTCTGCGAGTCTATTACGGTGCCGGTAGCCGTTGTGGCTTTGAGGGTACCATGCTCGCCAATGACACGATAGGTGAGTAGGTACTTCTTAATTTGTGGCTCTGTGCCTGGAATGGGCAAGATGTGGAAGCCCTTCCACACTTTAGCCGCCTTGTAGGCCTCCTGCGAATTATGAGGTACGAAGAGATTGATGTTCGCAGGCTTAAGCCCATTGAAGGCCTTGATGTGAGACTTAGGAGGTTGGACCGCCTCAACTGTAATATCTGTCAGCGCCTTACAATAAGCAAATGCGCCAAACATAACCTCTGTCGTCTTGGCTCCGAGATACACTTTTGTAAGAGCCTTACAGCTGAAGAAGCAGGTGTTAGGTACGACAGCAACATTGGGTAGGCGCACCTCGGTGAGTCCAGAGCCAGAGAAGCTCTCTGTGTCTAGCGTCGTCAATGTCTCAGGCCAAGGGAATGCGGTGAGTGCGGTACACTCCTTAAAGGCATATTTGCCAATAGTGATGAGCGCAGGCATCGGGCTAAGCTTGGTGAGACTGCGATTCTGTGCAAAGGCGCTATCGCAGATCTTAGTCACTTGAGTGCCGAGGACGACCTCCTCCAGCTTATACATCTGAGCAAGTGCTCTCTCACCAACCACCTTGAGGGTGTGGGGGAGTGTCACCTTGCGAACGAGAGGCATATTATAAAAAGCAGCCTCGGGGAGCTGATCCTCAGCAAAGGTCGCATCTGCGATGTTGATCTCAGTCAGATTGCCCATGTTGTCACGGATTGTCTGGCAGTCCTCCGCATTCATCGGACCAGAGACCGTGATGGACTGGCACTTGAGGAGATCCATCCCCTTCATCAGCTTAGCTAGAGATCCAGCCTCGGTGAGCTGTACGACTGGGTGTATCGGATCGTAGCTAGGCTTAGGCGTGCTGGCGTCACGGAAGGTGATGCGCATCACGGCACGATCCATCTGACCACGATCAGCAGTCTCACCGAGTACACCGACGAAGCCCTCGTTGATAGCTTTGTCTGTCGCTTTATTGATTGTGCGGATGGGCATCTCTTTGACATTCTTAGGATAGCTGCAGAACTCAATAAAGGATCTGCCGTCGGCAGCAGTAGTAGTAGCCTTAGAGCGTACGGAGAGGAGGATAGACTGCCCTGTGTAGACAAAAGGCTTGTCGAGCTCTAGCTCTAGCGTGTGATAGTCCACACCAGCCTTTGAGGTCTCGTGATTACCATTGGCCGTTAAGTCCATCAGATCGAGCGTGATCGTCTTCTTCATATAGAGATCTTGCGCTGGATTGATAGGTAGCCAGTGATACTTGCCAGCTACTGGCTCAAAGTGATCGTCGGATACGTTGGTGAGGTAGATCTGGAGGTCGTTGGTGTACTCCGTGTTGTAGGACTCGCCTTCAGACAGATAGATCTGGAAGGCTAGCTTGGTGATCTCCTTGCCCTCTAGTCCTTGTAGCTCCGCAGCGGTATAGATCTGCTGGGTGACGCTACTGAGGCAATCAAAGTCAAAGGGCGCCGTCTGCCCGATGCTCTGATCGAAGTGTGACGAGGGATTGGCAAAGTCTCCCAAGTCTATGGTCTGCGCCTGCAGCTGCCCAATGAGCGGGAGCAAGAGGCATAAGAGTAATGTGCTAAAACGTAGTCGTTTCTGTTGCATAGATAGATGTTTATTTGAATTACAAGTGATCGGGGAGCGTCGCAACTCATTGTTCCCCTTTATCTATGCAAAGTTACGGGCTATTCTTCCTGTCGAAAATACCTAACTATACTGATTTGCTCTAGAGTGAATACCTATATACGATTAGTTGGAGCATCACGATGGTTGTAGGGAAGTGGGGATCCCTAAGGAGCAACGGTAGAGGGGACTGAGATATTTGGAAAATGGCAGTTGTAGCACTGGTTATTCTGCTGTAGCTCTGGTTGTTTCGTGTCGTTTTGCGGAGGCGACTGCTCTCTGTGTCGAAAGTTTTTTGCGGAAAAGACTTGCAGGTTCCGAAAAATGTTGTACCTTTGCATCTGCAAACGGGGAGGAACGCCTCACACTTGTGAGCTTCCGATTGTTTCAACCCCCTTGTTTGTCGTTTTTTAAGGGTTTAGTTTTCATCGGCCGCGTAGCTCAACTGAATAGAGCATTTGACTACGGATCAAAAGGTTGCAGGTTTGAATCCTGCCGCGGTCACAAAAAGAGCCTCCTGAGATGGGAGGCTCTTTTTGCGTTTATAGGTCTGATGTAAGCGGTGGATTACTTCGTCGCTTCGAGAAGTATCGTAATAGCGCGCTCGATCAGTGCATCTTGGCGCTGCGCTGTCGCCTCGTCTGTCTGCTCCTGGATGATATCTGGCTCGATACCCCCCTCGATGCTATGCCGCTGAGCGTCGTACATACGAGAGGAGGAGTAGCGTAGCCACCAGCCGTTAGGCAGTTCGCTACTACGAGGCAAGCCACCGCCACCACCTGTACGGTCACCCATGAAGAGGACGTGACGGGTTGTCCCCTTGACATAAGCGACCAGCGAATTGGCTGCGCTATAAGTCCCGCGATCCATGAGGATCACCGTAGGACGCTGCCAGCTGAAGGGGGCACGAGCGAGCTTGATCTCTTTGAGGGGCCCGAAGTCATTATGCCCAGGTCCGGTTTTCGTACTCATATAGCCGACGACCGTGTCGGAGGGGATCAAGACGCTAGCCAGACGATCCGCATTGGTCAGCAATCCACCACCATTGCTACGCATATCGATGATCAAGCCACGACAATGTGCCAGTCTTGAGAAGACTGCGTGTAGGTGAGTCAAGGAGATAGACGCGGAGAAAGAGGGGATCACCATATAGCCGATCGAGTCAGCTGAATGCCCATTGTAAGTGATAGGCGTATAGTAAATAGAGCCACCGCGGCGCATATGAGGCTGCAGGTAAAGGTTGCGTATGCGACTGTCTAGGCAGTATCTAGAGCCTTCATAAATGTTCCACCCCCCTACATCAAAGGGTGCGACGAGGTTCACATGCCCATCCTTGAGGTGACACATCAGCCCTACCATGAGGTCGAAGAACTCATCCTCCGACTGGCATTGCTGTACCAGAGGCGTGTAGATATCCTTGAGATCGCTCCAAGTGGTATCGCCTGAGGCTGGGAGCTTATCGTCAAAGAAGCAGTACCCCTCGTCTAGGATGGTCCAAAGTGCTGTAAAGTTCGTCTGATAGTCCCTAGTGTATTCCTGCTCTTCAGGCTCTTGTGTGCAGGCAAGCAGTAGTGGCAGGAGTAGCAGGCCGACAAGCCCGCTATGTAGTCTCGTTAGATTCATAAGCTGATGGCAGTCGTGTGGTTTTCATTACGTACCTCTTGGTAGCCTCTGAAGGGACGGAAGTAAGTGGCTAGACCGACTCCTAGATAGTGTCCCGAGAAGCCTCGATAGATGGAGTGGATACGTCTTGCCGAGTCGGTGTAGTCGTAGGTCATGCGCAGGGTCATGATGCGCCATATAGGGATGTCTAGAGCCACTCCTATCTGGTAGTAGTGCCGCCGACCGAAGGTGTGCAGTGCGAAGTGGTTGATGAGATTGTCGTAGTAGTAAGCCTGTAGGTAAGACTCATTGTAATAGGGCGCGAAGCCTAGCCCCACCAATGCTGAGGTCATCTGCAAGCGCAGGTCAGCGACGAACCACCCGATGCGTAGACGGTAGGCTGCCAAGGCTTGTGCCGTTAGGTCGCCGTTGAGTTGCTGATCGGCTGGGTTGTTTTGGTTGCGCCCATTATAAGATGTACCTCCCTCGACTAGGACGCCAGGACCTACTCCGACGACCATCCCAAAGGGCAGACGCCACTGATGTATGAAGCTCCACTTCGTGTCGAAAGCAAGGTGCCTGGTGGCACTGTTGCGTGCGGGGTTGAGAAGCTGCGCATAGGCTAGCTGGGTGCTCTGCATGACGAGCCACTCAGGATGCGACTGAGTGAGTGGAGCCTCCGAGGAGAGTCGGTAGCTCAATGATTGCCCACGGTAGTAGAGTGGCGAGAGGTACTCATTGTATAACTTGTTCCACCCGAAGCGAAAGTCGTGTGCTAGATACAGTAGTCGGTGAGGCGCAGAGGCAGTTGTATCCGCCTCTTGTGCGGAGAGCGAGGCGCTAGTGCCTAGCAGTGATAGCCCCAAGCAAAGCGCTAGAAGGATCTGTCGTAATCTTTGTGTCATAGCTAGTGATGCTTAGCTTATTCTTCAGTTGGCTCCTCTTCTTCTGTTTCTTTAGTTACAGACTCCACTTTTTCAAAGTTTGCAATAGGTAGTGCGGTAAGTCGCTTGCCTCGTGCGGAGAGCTTCTTGAGTGGCTCATACTCAGTCACTGCGATCTCGATCGTTGCCGCCTTCTTGCGCCCTTGAGGCTTCGTGATCAGTGTAAACTGTGCCTCGGGCTCATCGGTGAGTGCTAGTAGCTGCTCTTCGGGCTCTATGATAGGTTGCGGCTTCTTCCTATCGGGTAGGCAGACACGCTTGATATAGGTAACCCCCTCAGGCGTGGTGTAGATGACGCTCCAGACTTTGTCGGGATCGTACTTCTCGATGATCTTGGGCGACTCAGAGAAGTGGTTACTCTCGCCAAAGTCTGTCGTATAGGTCTGCTCCGAAGGTAGAATGACGAGGATGCGGTCGCTCGCCTCAAACTCGCCTAGGTAATCTCCTTGCTTGTTGTAGTTAATGCGGTTCACATCTGGGTCAAACCACACCTTGCGTCCTCCGAGCGTCGAGCCACCCTGCTCCTTGAGTGAGATACGTTCGATTGGAGCTCGGGTCACAATGTTGCCCTTAGCGGTACGCCCTTTGATAGCAATGTCAGCAAAGTCCTTGTCGAAGAAGAGGATGCGTCGCGAAGTACCACCACGTAGCAGCTTGACCGTCACACTCTCCGCCTCTCCGTTGGGGTTGGCAGAGAAGTAGAGCACCTTGCTACCTGGTGTCCCCATAGTCAAGTCGTACTCACGGTCACGCACACTGGCCGACACGTGAAAGCGCTTGATAAACGAGGTCTTCGTCTTGCCATCCAGATAGATCGCATTGTAGATCGTGCGCTTGTCGCCGCGCACATACTTATTGATGTGCAGGACACGCTCCTTGCCGAGGAACTTCTTCTCCTCGATCTTGGTAATCAGATAGGTCCCATCACGGAAGAAGACGATCATATCATCGATCTCGCTACAGTCGCACACATACTCTCCGCCCTTGATGCCCGTCCCGGCGAAGCCCATCTTGCGATCTATGTAGAGCTTGAGATTCTCCTCGACCACCTTCGTTGCTTCGATCGAGCCAAAGTGTCCGATCTGAGTGCGTCGCTCCCAGCCTGAGCCATACTCCTCTAGGAGCGAACGGTAGTAGTGTATCGTGTAGTCGGTGATATGGTCTAGATGGTGCTGTATCTGTGCCATCTCCTCGGTAAGGCGTAGGATGAGCTGCTCGTTTTTCTCTAGGTTAAACTTCAGTATCCTCGCCATCTTGATCTCTAGGAGGCGTGCTAAGTCATCGTCCGTGATAGGTCTTAGCAAAGAGTCTCCCACGATAGGCTCTAGAGCCTTGCGAATGACGTCCAGAGCTGTCTGCTGATCAGGTGCTTCCTCAAAGGCTGGCAACTTGTAGATACGATGCTCTATGAAGATCCGCTCCAGCGAAGCTCCCATATACTCCTCCTGACGGTCGTGTAGCTGTAGACGTAGATCCTCTTGTAGCAATCCACGTGTATGCTCCACCGAGTGGCGTAGCAGGTCGCTCACCCCGAGAAAGCGAGGCTTGTCGTCCTCAATGACACACGCATTGGGCGAGATAGAGACCTCGCAATCGGTGAAGGCATAGAGTCCGTCGATCGTCTTATCGGCCGAAACTCCAACGGGTAGGTAGACGCGTATGTCGGCCGTCTCGGCGGTCATATCGTCTATGCGCTTGATCTTGATCAGACCCTTGTCGTTGGCCTTGAGGATCGAGTCAATGAGCGTCGAGGTGGTTTTGCCAAAGGGCAGATCACGCACACTCAGCACACGATCCTCGATACGCTCGATGCGTGCACGGCTCTTGACCTGTCCGCCACGCTTACCATCGTTGTAGCGATCCACGTCGATGATGCCTCCCGTGGGGAAGTCAGGGTAGAGGGTAAAGGGCTCCCCACGAAGGTATGCGCAGGCAGCTTCGATCAGCTCCTTGGGGTTGTGCGGGAGGATCTTGCAGGAGAGACCTACGGCGATCCCCTCGGCACCTTGCGCTAGTAGTAGAGGAAAGCGAGCGGGCAGGTAGACAGGCTCACGCGACTTGCCGTCGTAGCTCTTCATCCAGGGAGTGATCTTGTCACCAAAGAGTATCTCGAGGGCAAAGTTGGAGAGCTTAGCCTCGATGTATCGTCCTGCGGCAGCCTCGTCGCCTGTGAGTATGTTACCCCAGTTACCCTGCGTGTCGATGAGATAGCCTTTCTGACCGAGCTGTACTAAAGCATCATTGATCGAGGCATCACCGTGTGGGTGGTAAGCCATCGTAGCACCCACGATCTTAGCAACCTTGTGGAGGGTCCCGTTTTCCATCAGATGCATCGTGTAGAGTACACGTCGCTGCACCGGCTTGAGTCCGTCCTCAATGTGAGGCACCGCACGCTCTAGGATTACGTACGATGCGTAGTCGAGGAACCAGTGACGGTACATCCCGCCGAGGGTGTACAGGCGTCCGTCGCCCTCCACCTCTTCGGGAGCCACATAGCTCTCGTCCACCTCTTCAGAGGCTGTAGGCGAGGCGGTTTCCCTCTCTGCGGACGTTGCGTCTATCTCTTGTTCTTGCTCTATGTTGTTCTTGTCTAGATCCATGTGATGCGAATTAGCCTTGGTGCCGTCACGAAGGTACGACTTTTTCACCAAAAGTAATATGGGGGCGCTTGGAGCTGCTAACCCAAGCTTCACGGCAAAGGTGTATTGAAATGAAATCAGAGTGATCCGACAAAACTGAAGTTTGTCGGACCACTCTGAACAGTTATTAGATTTCTGTCTGTGTGTACTAGCTCAGATCGATAGCGTAGTACTTCATCGAGCCTCCAGGGTAGAAGCCCTTGACTAGTATCGCCTTGTCTCCAAAGCGTGTCTTCTGAGCTGCATCAACTAGCTTGCGTGCTGCAGAAACACTGCGTACAGCCTTATTATTGATCGAGAGAATGATAAAGCCCTCCTTGACGCCAGCCTCTTGGAACTTGCCTTTGCCGACCTTGACAACCTCGAGTCCGTAGCTGATGCCTTGCTTGCGTAACTGGTCGCCCGAGATCTCTCGCAGAGAGGCGCCGAGGAGGCTACTGCTGTCTCTCTTGACGATCTCTGTGCTACCCTCATCGTTTTTGAGCTTAACCTTGAAGTCTCGCTTAGCACCCTTGCGGTCTACGGTAACGACGATGGTGTCTCCAGGACGGCAACGACCGATACGCTCCTGTAGCTCGCCCATCTCGGTGATCTTGTTGCCATCGATGGCTACGATGACGTCTCCTGCCTCGATGCCAGCAGCGTAAGCTGCGCTGACCTCTGAAAATTCGTTGACGTAGACACCCTGAGAGACCTTGAGGTTCTTCTCCTTTTTGACATCCTCATTGACCGTACCTCCGATGATGCCAAGGACAGCGCGCTGTACGGAGCCGTACTTCTTGAGGTCGCTGACGATTTTGGCTGCGGTATTGATGGGGACAGCAAAGGAATAGCCTGAGTAGTTGCCTGTCTCGGAGAAGATCATGGTGTTGATACCGATGAGTCGTCCCTGAGCATCTACAAGAGCACCACCACTATTACCGCGATTCACGGCAGCGTCTGTCTGTATGTAGCGCGCTATCTGTGCCGTGCCCTGAGGCCCCTCGACAGCGGTGCTACGAGCCTTGGCGCTGATGATACCAGCGGTGACGGTGCCTGTCAGATTGAAGGGGTTGCCCACAGCAAGTACCCACTCGCCAAGCTGGATCTTGTCACTATCGCCAAAGGGAATGGTGGGCAGATCCTTAGCATCGACCTTAAGCAGCGCGATGTCTACGGTTGGGTCGGATCCGATGAACTTAGCATCAAAGGAGCGACCATCGTTGAGGGAGACGGAGATGCTCTTAGCCCCTTCGACTACGTGGTTGTTCGTGATAATGTAGCCATCGGTGCTGATGATGACACCAGATCCGAAACTGGTAACGGTGCGTGACTGCGGCCGGTCGAAGCCTCGTCCCCCACCAAAGAAGAATTCAAAGGGATCTATATAATCGATGGTCTGCTCGCCCTCTACTTTAATATGTACGACTGCTTGTACCGCTAGTTCAGCCGCTGGAGAGAGGTCTGGGGCATTGCCTACGGTACGACTAGAGGTGAGCTCGTAGTCGGACTGTAGAAACCCGTAGTCGTTTTCTGAACTCGGGTAGCCACCCTGTCGTAGAGTGGAGTAGGAAGAGCTTTCTGTTGATGTCGCGTTCCTGAGGGTGGCACGTACTACCCCCCACGAGACGAAACCACTGACGAGGGCTATGCCTAGCGTCAGGAGTGCGTATTTGAGGTATTTGTTCATAGTATTGAGGTTATACTTCTTGCTAATAAATTGATCGGATAGTCCTCGGGAGCGAAGCTTATTGTCGTTTGCGCCAGAGAGGAGTTATATCCATTAGACGATTGAAGTGGCGAAATGTTGCATTGGGAGTGTCTAGAAATAAGCGTTACATCTCAAATGATATGAGAAGACGCACACCCGCTCGTCTGCCGGTGTGCGTCTTCTATAAATTGTGGAAGCGCAATTAGAAACGCTTATCTGTCGGGAATTTTACCAGAAGCGGTAACGTGTGTCCTCGACAGGAGTCTTTATGACGAGCTCTTGCATAGCTCTGTATGCCATCTGCTGTCCATAGGAGCGACGTCTCTGAGCTGTAGCTGCAGGAGATGGCTTCGTGACAGATGCGTCAACGTTCTCTGAGATAGGCTGGAGGACAACCACCTCTGTACCTGCACGGAATGGAGCAGAGAGCAGACCGACAGCCGTCGTCATAGCCTTACCAACGAGTGCTGATGGCGTGTTGGGAGAGGTGACGTAGCTGATGTTGTAGAGCGTGTCTACGCTCGACTGCATCTCTGTAGCGTAGCTGTCGAGGCTGTTCAGCTTTTTGCTTGCTAGGTTGGAGGCAAGCTGGTCGCCACGCTGCTCCATCAAAACGATGTCTCTTACTTGATCGGCAACCTGCTCGAAGGGCTGGAAGCCTGCGGGGTACTTTGTCTCAACTTCTGCTACGACTAGGTAGTCGTTCTCGCCACAGCGGAAGAGCTTGTCTGATACTGTCCCTGCCTTAGAGCGTAGAGCCCAGCTGATGATCTCACGAGAGTTCGGGATCGATGCGAGAGCTGCTGAGGAGCTGTTGACATACTCGCCACGGACGACTGATAGACCAGCTGCTTGAGCGTCTTCCATCATCTTGTCGAAGCTCTTGTCACTCGTAAAGATCTCGTTGATCTTAGCTTGCGCCGTGCGGAAGGTCTCCTCGGAGAAGTTGATGGGTACTGTGAGCTGCGCGATCTTATAGTGATTGACAGACGCTGATGGGGCTGTTCTGCGGACGAGAAGTGTAGCTCCAGGTCTCTCCATCTTGACAAATTGATTGATAGGAGTCTTGGTCAGTGTGTCTAGCCCCATGCCGAAGAGCTCTGCCTCGGTAAAGGTGCTGTCGGGCATACCTGTATAGTTATCCTGATTGATGAGATAGCCACCATTTGCCTTAGTCTGATCATCCATAGCGTAGGTTGCTACGATCTGAGCAAGTGTGGCAGATCCACTCTGGATGGCTGCTATCAGGCTATCAGCCTTTAGCGCATTGATTGTATCAAGCGGGATCAGATTGACCTTTACCTCCTCGGGAGCTTGCTTGCGATCGAGGAGCTTGATAAGTGTATAGCTGTCATTGACAATGACAGGCTCGTTGACGCTTCCTATCGCACCCTCGCGAAGCATAGTCATGGCGTTGGGGATGGTAGAGAGATACTGCTCTAGCTCCTTGTCTGTGAAGTAGGTCTCGTAGGCATTGCCATTGTCGTAGTTGCGGACCACCTTAGCAGGAGTTTTCGTAGCTAATAGCTGGACACGTGCGGTGTCTACCTGAGCCTTTGCAGCTGCGTAGTCAGCCTCACTAGGACGCACTAGAGTGCTGTAGTAATTGACCTTAGCTTGCTCAAAGGGGAATGCAAATTGCTGCTTGTGGCTATCGTAGTAAGCCTGCACCTGCTGGTCTGTTACTGTGACCTGATCATTTGGCAGGATGGTGCTAGGCGTGCGTACGACAGCAACGGTGCGGGTGCCTAACCCTGTGGTGTACTTCTCGTCGAGAGAGTTGATAGCGTAGCTGCGGGTGAGCAGTGCGTTAACCTTCTCAGAGAGTCGCTGTGTGCGGATCTGCTTCTCTGTCTCTAACCACTGATTGCGTACAGAGATCATCATGCTTTGCTGCTCAGCTGGGAGGCTCTTTATCTTGTTCATATCCAGCTCGCTCATGATATTGCGGATCTGCTCTGGATCGTTCATGTCTACTCCAAACTGTGAGAAGAACTGTGCCGCCCACTGTGACGTAGGTAGCCCCTCACCAAAGATGAGCGCAGAGACCTCTGCAGGGGTGACACGTAGTCCGAGCGCTTTAGCCTCCTGCTCTAGGACGTAGTCGGCTATGAGCTCCTGTGCTAGCTGGTTGC
>OGRE01002717.1_pt1 | contig 11842 bp, 10 predicted proteins | sample 1553421 | NCBI WGS metagenome assembly OGRE01 (sample SAMEA2580076, study PRJEB22360) | human gut metagenome | biome: human gut; feature: human-associated habitat; material: faeces | place: Denmark | collected 2008/2010 | reverse complement strand
GTGATCTGAATATAGAAAACCGGAAGATATGGTATGTGTCTTCCGGCTCTTCAAAATATTCAAGAATGCCCCAGCATTCTTGCTGCGAGATGCGCGTCATGCAATGCATGACATACTTCTTCTGTGATAAAATACTTATATTTTACTTCATACAACAACATTTACTTATCACTGTACAAATCCTTAAGCACCTGTCTTGCATTTTTCTTCTGGTAACCATCTGGGTCGCTTATCATCTTTCCCTTTCCTGCTCTCCAGCGGAACTGTGCATAATCCGTCAGATAACTCTTATCTTTTTTGCAGGATGGATATCTCTTATACCAGGATGGATAATATTTCTTCATATACTTTTTGGCAAGCTTTACTGCCTCGCTGTTTGTTCGTCCCTTTTTATCTGGGGTTCCAGACAGGCGTACTCCTGCCGGACTCGAATGCACTAAAACAACACTGCCATCTGCACAGCTTCCCACAACAATATAGATATGCGTAGGTGAACTCATAATATCCCCCGGTTTCCAGTCCTTTACCGCTATCGTCTTTTTATAGGTTCCCCAGCCGTACTTTGCATAAGTAGATGCTGCTTTCGATGCCTTTGTAACATAACCCTGACCCTGTTTTCCATTTTTTGTTTTATTTATGTTGTATACACTCCATCCAACAAATCCAGAACAATCCAGTCCATTTCCAAATGCAAACCTGTGCTTTCTATAATTATAGCTTGCTTTCTGCTTTGCACAAAACTTCCTCCAGCTCGCATTCAGTCCAATTCGCAGACCGTCTGTACCTGCCCCGGTATCTGCCTTATTCCAGCCACCGCCCCAGATATACATGGTAGAACCTACAGGAGCAAGTGCCGTTGTCAGAAAATTTTTAATCGTAGAAGTTGAGTTTTTTGCTACCGTTGTTCTGGCAACCGCCCCAAAAGAACTATATATACGCTTCTCTTCGCCATTCTTCTTGTATATTTTATATGCCCTTACTTTATATTGGTATACACTCCCTCTTTTCTTATTTTTAAAGACAAGCTTACATTGCTTTGTCGCCCTTAACTTCAGGAAAACATTTTCTTCTTCCGCTTTTTCAAACACTTCATAACCATCCGCTCTCTGCACTGATTCCCAGGAAAGTACCACTTGACCATCTACTCCATTTGCCAGCACACCAAGAGGTTTACTTAAACTTGTTTTTGCCATCGCATCTGCTCCCCGTCCCAAAAATAATATTGATACTATCAATATCCATGCTATGTATTTCTTTTTCATCATTACCTTCCTTTCTTTTTCTCATCCATGGTAGCATAGAGCATTACACAATTTCAATAGTTATCCGACATCCCACAAACATTTTAATAAAAGAACAAATTTCTTGCCCTTTTCAACAAATTTTTTCTTAAATTTTTCCTAAAAATGTGTTACAATTTATTACAAATTACATATGAGGAGATGTGTCATCTATGAACACAAACAAACACTCGAAAAAAGTTGTGCATCTGCCGAAATTTATACAAAAGAATCATACGGCAATACTTTTTTCTCTTCTACTTTTTTTGATGCTCCCTGTAACTTTTGTTCACGCACAACGTCTATATACGACAGACGGTGTAAATGTGCGCGCAAAACCAAATAGTTCTTCGAAAGTACTTACATCTGTTTCTGCCGGAACATCTGTAACGAAAACTGGTAGAAGTGGAAACTGGATTGCCGTCAGGGTAAATGGCATAAAAGGTTATATTTACAAATCTTATCTGTCTGGAAGTAAAAATACCTCTACTGCCACAGTCTCTAAAAGTACTTCTTACCGTGCAGTCATTACAGCAAGTAGTGTGAATCTGCGCGCAAAGCCTTCTTTTTCTAGCCGTGTAAAGGGTAGTTTATCTGCAGGTCAGGCTGTGACGGTTTGTTCTACAAATGGCTCCTGGAAAAAAGTACAAACTTCCAAGGGCAAAAAAGGCTATGTATACGGAATTTATGTTAGGAAAAGTGCTTCATCATCAAAGACTACAGCCAAGAAAACTACTACTGCTTCTTCTAGCAGTTACCGAACAAAAGCAGTCTCCTACGCAAAAAGAAGAGTTGGCGATAAATACAGCCAGTCTCGAAGAAACCAGAAAGGATATGCTGATTGCTCTAGTCTGATGCGTGACGCTTATAAGAGTGCTTCCGGCAAATATATCGGAAACACAACCTATGAACAGTTAGAATTGATGCATTCTTATCTGTATTCGATTTCTTCTGTCAGACAGGCAACAGTTGGAGACCTGGTGTTCCATCAGAACGGCTCTAATCATGTTGGGATTTATCTTGGAAATGGAAAGGTTCTTCATGCTTCACAGACTGCGGGGAAAGTGAAGATCAGTACGTTTAGTAGTAGTAGCCGGTATTGGGATACGGGTTGTAATGCGGCGGGATATTGTGTGAAACACTGATCTACCGCAAGCAGGAGGATGCTCCTAAACGAGCAGATGCCCCAAAGAGGAAAGCCCCTATATTTGCGCCCTTAAAGCGAGAATTGAATGTTCGCTTAACGGCCACAAATATAGGGGCTTTCCTCTTTGAGAGCTGTTTTTGGCTGGAGATAGCTCGCTAACTTATAAAATCTAATGTGTAAAATTAAGAAGTTTAATTCATGCAAAGATATGCAAAATATCCCACATACGCCACAAGCATTACAACCCCGCATGGTCTGCGAAGTTCTTTATGGCGTATCGTTCCAAGCCATAGGATAACACCTGCCGCTACTGCCACCGCAGAGTCAATCAGGAACTTGCTTTCAAATGGTACATTGCAAATCAATGCAGTTGTTCCTATTACGAAAAGAATGTTAAAGATATTGCTTCCAACGATATTTCCAATGGCAATCCCGGCATTACCGCTTTTAGCAGCAGTAACCGAAGTAACCAGTTCTGGAAGTGATGTTCCAAAGGCTACAATAGTAAGACCGATGAAACGCTCACTCATGCCAAAAGCTCTTGCAATCTCTGATGCGGCATCTACAACAAGGTCACTGCCCCAGACTACCATAATACCTCCAGCGATAATGAAAATAATGCATTTTAAATAGGACATCTGGCATTCATCTTCTTCTTCAGCCGCTTTATTCTTTTTCGACATCACAAAAAGATAGGCCAGGAAAGCGATAAACAATATCCAAAATATAACGCCTTCTGGAAAGCTGACTGCCCGTCTAGTTATTCCAAAAACAATCATTAAAGCTGTAATTCCTATCATAAATGGAATCTCACAATACAAAGTAGATTTTTGAATCGCAACATTTGTTATAACGGCTGTGATTCCTAGAATAACAAGCACATTCATAATATTACTGCCTACTACATTACCGATAGTGATTCCGGCACTTCCCTTTAATGCGGAAGTAATGCTGACCGCCGCTTCCGGAAGGCTTGTTCCCATTGCTACAATAGTAAGGCCGACAATCAATTGCGGGATTCCCAACTTCCCTGCAATTCCTGCTGCACCATCTACAAAAAAATCTGCTCCTTTTACTAAAAGGACAAATCCGACACATAAAAGTAAAATCTGAAGTATCATTAAGTCATTCTCCTTCTAAATATTTATCTACTCTCGAAATTCTGTACATTCTCAAAATCCAATGCAAAAGCAGACATTTTAAAACGTGTGTGAAAATTCTTCATTGCGTGCTTGAAACATACTCCAAGAGTACACTACTCTTAGAGCGTGTAACTTACAAAAGTCAAGGCTTCTTGTTTCATTTCGGAGTATATTTGAATATATTTACTGAAGGTGATAGTGAGGAAGTTCTGCCTGCTTTCCAAAGCTTTCTTTATGAAGGGCATCCATAACTTTTTCTACTGGACAAATGTCATGTTCTTCCCGCAGGAATTCAAAGATTTCTTCGATTCCCTCTCCAGTATAGGCACTTGTAAAAAATATTTTTTTACACCCAGTGAGTTTTAGCCATTCGGCTGCCTGCTGTGGATTCGCTGCCCAGTGGTCAATCTTGGTTACAATTCCCACTTCGTCGCGGTTTCCAAGCGGTGTTATGTTTGGAGGATATAAAGAATAGGGTTCTGTCGCACTTAACACAATTCCTACCACATCGGATTCTGCAGCATACAGATCAATCGTATGCGCCAAATCCAGATTCTCCGCATATTCGCCCGGCATATCAATGACACAGTCATACTGGCTGACATATTGTGTCTTTTTATAGGTAATATTCTCCCCACGTAAAACCTGCTTTAGTGTTGTCTTCCCACTTTCACTTCTTCCAATTAACAATATCCTTCTCATATAACTTCCCCCTGCTTTTTAGTTGCCATACATCATATATAGTTATACTCCCATAAAGAACATCAATGCAGCCCATGTAAATAATGGATAATACATTCCATGTTCGTCTCTTCCTTTACAAAGATATTCTTCGGCATCTTCTTTACTTACCAGACGGAATCCCTCAAACACTTCTGAACCTTCTGCCCCATCATGGTTCATCTTTGGCATCTCATCACGGTTGATGGAAATGTATACTAAAGCGTTCCCTTCGTCTGTCATGCCCGGTGTACTGAATACGCATGGAGAAACAACTTTGATCTCATCGGATTCCTCCACTTCGATTCCTGTCTCCTCTTTCAACTCACGAATGGCAGTATCTACAAGAGCATTCGGATTATTCCAGTCTCCTTTATCAATGAGTCCTGCCGGAACACTTAACATATACTGTCCGACCGGATAACGATACTCCCAGTTTAAGAGAAGCTTCTTTGGCTGCCCCTTAATATTAAGAACAACGAAACAGCTTACTGCATCTGGCTGCATGGTTCCACACTCTTCATCTGGTGTCAGTGCAACCATTCTATCCTTGTTTCTTCGGCTGGCACAGTAGTAATGGCCACCCTCTCTGTACTGTAAATCATACAGGTTCATATATTCTGATTCATAAATGGTTTCCATTTTTCCGTTATACATAATTTTATCGCCTTTCTTGCTATAAAAAATCCTAAAAGAAATACCATTTTACACAAAAGCGGTACTTCTTTTAGGATATATTGTCATACATTTAAATGGCTTTGTCAAGGTGATTCTGTGGTAAAATCCGATGTACAACCATGCACAACACAGCAGTAATTACAATATCCGGCAGTGTGTAACCGATTATGATATCTACATGCATCAATGCACGGTATAAAATAAGTCCAATAAGCCATACAGCCAGGTTTGCCCAATCCCATTCTTTCACAGCTCTTCTCTTTTTATTAAAGAAGAAATCAGCAATCATAACTGCAATCATCGGCGCAAACACGGAGTTAATCAGATAAAGAAATTCTTCGATATTGTCCATTGGATAAAGAATTGCCGCAATCGTACCAACGATAACTACAACGACAGAAATGTATTTTCCATTGATTTTTTTAGAAAAACTCTCCCCGACAACTTCACCAGAAACACCTGCAGAATGTGCTGCCAAAAAGTTAGTGGTAACGGTAGAAAAAACAATAATAAGAAGTCCGACTACACCAAGACCTGCACGAAGAGAAATCTGTGCGATATCAGAAGTTCCCATACCGATTGCAGCAGACATTCCGATAATATACATCCAGCAGCTTACGAGTCCGTAAACAATTGTGCTTACTGTCGTCGCCTTTACTGGCTTTGTGCTGTTTGAAGTGTAATCACTGATTACCGGAATCCAGGACAATGGCATGGATGCGGCAAGTTCAATCGCTGCACCAAAAGAAAGTGTTTCACCACTCACACTACCGCCGTTTAAAAATGCCCCTGCGTTGCCCTTTGTCACGATAACAAAACATAAAGCGACTGTCATTAAAAATAATGCCGTCATCGCAACCATATTGATTTTTTCAAGACGTTTTAAACCGACCAGAACCCACACAAGCAGTAACACACCGATGATGGCACACCACACACCTGCTCCTGCAGAAAAAATACCATTCGCTGCCAAAGCTCCGTCATAATTTAAAATCGCAAGCCAGCCTGCAAGCTGTAAAATATTTAAAATAGAAAATGGCAGGTTTCCCTTTCGTCCAAAGCTGACTGCAACGGTCTCCATAGCATTATTGTTTGTCTTTGCTCCAAGATATCCTGCTAAAAATAACAGAATACATCCAATAACGTGACCAATTAAAATAGCCAGAAGGCCAGTTTTCATTCCAAGTGGTGCAAAATATGTTCCTGTCAGGATTTCTGACATTGAAACTCCTGCACCAAACCAGATCAGTCCATTACTGAGGACCGATGTTTTATTTTCTTCCATACTAAAATATCCTCCTTGTAAAAATATTAGAAACAAGTATAATATTATAGTACACTTTAGCCATATTTAAATAGCCAATTCGCATACAGCCAGTATGGTCAGATGTATACAATAATACATATGTACTCTTGAAATCTTTTTAATTTTGATTTTATGAGGTTTTTTTGTCAGTTGTGTCAAAATTTTTGAGGCATACGCGGTACGCATGTTGATAAATTTCAGGTGCAGCTGATGGAAAATCGGTCACAAAAGTAATTGTAAGAAAAACACCGAGAGCACATTACATACATTAAGGAGAATTCGAATGCTAACCTATTCTTTTACAAACTTAAAAAATGAATCTCTATACATGCATCTTTATCAATGTATCCGTCAGGATATTGTTGATGGCAAGTTAGTTTCCGGGGAAAAGCTCCCTTCCAAAGAAGTTTTGCAAAAAATCTCGGCGTAAGTACGATCACGATTGAAAATGCCTATGCTCAGCTTTTATCGGAAGGATATATTTACTCCATTCCAAAGAAGGGATTTTATGTCTCTGATTTTAAAAATAATGTGATAAAACCAGTCAAACTGACAACAGAAAATGTGAAACTTTCCTCTGGGCAGTCTGACTTTCTTGCTGACTTTTCCAGCAACCAGACACGTCCGGAAAACTTTCCATTTTCTATCTGGGCAAAATTGATGCGTGAGACTTTTAATACAAACAGCCCAGAACTGATGACGAAACCACCCTGCGGAGGAATTATGGGACTTCGTCAGGCAATCGCCACCCATCTGGAACAATTTCGTGGAATGCATGTACAGCCGGAGCAGATTTTTATTGGAGCCGGAACTGAATACTTATACGGACTTTTAATCCAGCTTCTGGGATTTGACAAAAAATATGCCATTGAAAATCCAGGCTACGAAAAAATTGCCGCAATCTACAACAGCTACAATGTGGCATATCACTATATTCCAATGGATAATAACGGTATCCTTGTCGATGAATTAGAAAAAAGTGAAGCCGATGTGGTACATATTTCTCCATCCCACCACTTTCCTACTGGAATCGTTACCCCGATAAGCCGCCGCTACGAGCTGCTTGGCTGGGCCGCCGCCTCTGCCGACCGCTACATTATTGAAGATGACTATGACAGTGAATTCCGCCTGACTGGAAAGCCAATCCCGTCCTTACAGAGTATGGATATCACACAGAAAGTCATCTATATTAATACCTTTACTAAGAGTCTATCTTCAACAATGCGAATCAGCTACATGGTACTCCCACCGAAACTTGCCAACCGCTTTCTGGAACGGTTAAGTTTCTATTCCTGTACCGTCTCAAACTTTGAACAGTACGCTCTAATGCGCTTTATTAACGAAGGCTGTTTCGAAAAACATATTAACCGAATGCGAAACTTCTATCATAAACAAAGAGACAGCCTTCTTGATGCCATAAAAAACAGCCCGCTCGCTTCCTATGTCACTATCATGGAAGAAGACTCTGGACTACATTTTCTGCTCAAGGTCAATACGGAACTGTCCGATGAAGAACTCATGCAGAGAGCTTTACAAAAAGGTGTCAAACTAAACAGCCTCTCCGCCTACTATCACGACAGCCCAGATGATTTTGCGGCACATACCTTCATCATAAACTATTCCTATCTCAATACAACGGGGGTGGAGGACGCGATAAAGGTGCTTTATGATGTGATAAAGAAATAGATGCTAAATAAGCTAAGCCTTATTTCCTGTATAAAGCTGGTAGTATCTTCCCTGTTCTTCAATCAAATCATCATGGGAGCCTCTCTCAATGATTCGCCCCTGTTCTAATACCATAATACAATCACTGTTTTTGATAGTAGAAAGGCGATGTGCGATAACGAAGGTAGTTCTTCCATGCATCAGTCGATCCATACCTTCCTGTACGATTTTCTCAGTACGGGTATCAATGGAACTGGTTGCTTCATCAAGGATTAATACTGGTGGGTCTGCGATGGCTGCTCTTGCGATAGATAGGAGCTGTCTCTGACCCTGACTTAAGTTGGCACCATCTCCAGTAAGAACAGTGTCATATCCCTGTGGAAGCCGTTCGATAAAGCTGTCTGCGTTGGCAAGTTTTGCTGCTTCGATAACCTCTTCATCGGTCGCATCTAATTTACCATAGCGGATATTGTCTTTGACGCTTGCTGTAAATAAATGCGTATCCTGTAACACCATTCCGAGGGAATGTCTTAAATCGGCTTTCTTTATCTTATTGATGTTAATGCCGTCGTAACGGATTTTTCCATCCTGTATATCATAGAAACGGTTGATAAGGTTAGTGATAGTTGTCTTTCCAGCTCCGGTAGAACCAACGAATGCAATCTTTTGTCCTGGTGTGGCAAACATTTTGATATCGTGAAGTACAATCTTCTTCTCATCGTATCCAAAGTCTACACCGAGGAATTCTACATCACCAAGAAGCTTGGCATACGTTGTTGTTCCATCTTCTTTATGAAAATGTTTCCATGCCCAGGTTCCAGTATGTTTGTCTGTTTCGTGAATCGTTCCATCTGCATCTTCTGTTGCATTGACAAGAGTTACATAGCCTTCATCTACTTCTGGTTCTTCGTCAAGAAGCTCAAAGATTCGCTGTGCTCCGGCAAGTGCCATTGCAACAAAGTTTACCTGTTGGCTGACCTGACCGATTGGCATATTTAAACTCTTATTAAATGTCAAAAAGCTTGCTAATCCACCAAGAGTAAAACTGCCAATTCCATTGATAGCAAGAATACCACCAACAATCGCAACGATAACATAACTGATATTTCCAACCTGTGCATTTACTGGCATGGCAATATTGGCAAATTTATTTGCATTATCCGCACTGTGAAACAGTTTATCATTTAATTCTTTAAATTCTTCAATACTTTTTTCTTCATGGCAGAATACTTTGACAACTTTTTGTCCCTGCATCATTTCCTCGATATAACCATTAGCCGCACCAAGGTCTTTTTGTTGCTGGACGAAGTATTTTCCACTCAAAGTTGCAATACGTTTAGAAAGATAAACCATAATGCCGACCATAGCCAGACTGACAACAGTAAGCGGAACACTTAACACAAGCATACATACGATAATACTGACAACCATAATTCCACTATTAAAAATCTGTGGAATACTCTGGGAAATCATCTGGCGCAACGTATCAATATCGTTCGTATACACGGACATGATATCTCCATGTGCATGTGTATCAAAATATTTAATCGGAAGGTCCTGCATATGCGTAAACAAATCATCACGCAGGCTTCGTAACGTACCCTGAGTGATATTTACCATAATCTGTGAATACAACAGTGTAACAGCTACTCCAATCGCATAAAATCCAGCAACTCTTGTGATTGCGTGTGCAAGACCGGAAAAATCACGACTTCCATCTTTTAGCATTGGAACAATATAATCATCAATCAAAGTCTGCATAAACATCGTTCCCTGTACGTTACAGATAACACTGATCAAAATACAGATCAATACTGTAACAAAGGCAGCCCCGTAATGCTTCATAATATATCCCATAAGACGTTTTAATAAAACTCCGGGATTCTCTACCTTTTTAGCATTTTTCATATTCTTTATCCGTGCCATCTCTATTCACCTCCGTTCTCATCAAAGTCTCCGCCACCCTTAGTCTGGGATTCGTAGACATCTCTGTAAATTTCATTGGATTTCATAAGATTCTCATGGGTATCAAAACCGGAAATTTCTCCGTTATCCATAACAATAATTCTGTCTGCACTCTGAATACTGGAGACTCTCTGTGCAATGATTAATTTTGTTGTATCTGGAATTTCTTTTGCAAATGCTTCACGAATCTTTGCATCGGTTGCGGTATCTACGGCACTTGTACTGTCATCAAGAATCAGAATCTTTGGCTTTTTAAGAAGGGCTCTTGCAATACACAGACGCTGCTTTTGCCCACCAGAAACATTCGAACCACCCTGTTCGATATATGTATGATAACCATCTGGCATCCGGTCAATAAATTCATCCGCACAGGCAAGATGGCAGGCCCTCTTACACTCTTCCTCTGTTGCATTCTCATCACCCCAGCGGAGGTTATCGAGAATTGTACCGGAGAAAAGAACATTTTTCTGTAATACAACAGAAACTTCATCTCGAAGTGTTTCAATATCGTATTCCCTTACATCTTTTCCGCCAACAAGTAAACGTCCTTCGGAAACATCATACAGACGGCTGATTAAGTTAACAAGACTGGACTTTGCACTACCAGTTCCACCAATGATACCGATTGTCTCTCCTTCTTTGATAGAAAGGTCAATATCATTTAATACATTTTTCTTGCCCTCTTTATTATAACGGAAAGAAACGTGGTCAAAGACAATACTTCCATCTTTTACTTTATAAACAGGATTCTCTGGATTCACAATATCCGGTGTTTCATTTAACACTTCAGATACACGCTCTGCACTTGCCACACTCATAGAAAGCATAACAAATACCATGGAAAGCATCATAAGGTTCATTAAAATACTCATACAATAAGCAAGAAGCATCATGAGTTCCCCTGTTGTAAGTGCAGACTGTACAATCATCTTTGCACCAAGCCAGCTAATACCAAGAATACAGGAGTATACTGTAAGCATCATTAATGGAGAGTTAAAAGAAACAATTCTCTCCGCTTTTACCGCCATACGATATACATTACCACTTGCCTTTGTAAAGCGGCTCTTTTCATATTTTTCACGTACATATGCTTTTACAACACGAATTGCAGAAACATTTTCCTGCACACTTTCATTTAAGTCATCATACTTCTTAAACATTGCTGTAAAATATCCCATTGCCCTCCAGATAATAATTGCAAGAAGCGCACCAAGAATAATAACCGCAACCAGATAAATACTTGCGAGCTTTACATTCACCGAAAATGACATAATCATTGCACAGATTAAACTAAATGGCGCACGCACACACATACGAAGAAGCATCTGATAGGAGTTCTGTAAGTTTGTTACGTCTGTTGTCATACGGGTAACCAAACTTGGGGTACTGAACTTATCAATATTAGAAAAAGAAAATGTCTGAATATTCTCAAACATCGCCTGTCGTAAGTTCTTTGCAAATCCAGTTGATGCCCTCGCACCGTACTTTCCTCCCATAATACCGGCAAACAAACCTATGCCTGCTGCCACAACCATCCATATACCAATAATATAAATATGATGAATATCTCCCTTTTCCACGCCATCATCAATAATTGATGACATCAAAAGAGGAATAATCATTTCCATGATCACCTCTAAAATCATGAAAATTGGTGTAATAATAGAATCTTTCTTAAACTCTTTAACCTGTCCTGCAAGAGTCTTTATCATTCTAAACCACCGTCCTTTCTCTTTCTTTTTTAATTATATATTCTCTTGATGCACACAGCACTTTGCATTGCCTTACTGCATCTGTTCAAGATTCTCTCGAATCTGCTTTGCCACCTTAAAAAAAGTCTGCAATTCTTCTTCATCGATTCCCTCACGAACCTTTTTCTCCACATTATCAATATTTTGTAGAAAACATTCATGAAGTTTTTCTCCTTTTTCCAGAAGAC
>OGRE01002705.1_pt1 | contig 11895 bp, 10 predicted proteins | sample 1553421 | NCBI WGS metagenome assembly OGRE01 (sample SAMEA2580076, study PRJEB22360) | human gut metagenome | biome: human gut; feature: human-associated habitat; material: faeces | place: Denmark | collected 2008/2010 | reverse complement strand
ATATAAGTATGAAGGAAAAGAAACTTGGTGGTCGCCCAAAGTTGGCGAGTTACCAGAAGCGCACAAAATGTTTTCGGGTAATGTTTACCGAGAACGACTATATCTATATACAATCCAAAGCCCAACAGGCAGGATTGTCTGTCAATGAATTTTGCCACCAGGCTGCAATGGGCTGTGAAGTCGGCCAGCGCATCAGTCCGGAAATAGTGTCGGCAATCCGTGACCTTTCTGGTATAGCCAATAATGTCAACCAGATCGCCCATCAGATGCACATCTATGGTTTGGAAGCAGTGAAACAACAATGCTTTTCTATTATATCAGAAGTCAGCAGAATTATCACCCAAGTAAAAAATAACAGTCATGATAGCGAAGATTAAAACAAGAGCCGATTTTGGAGGAATAGTAAATTACGCCAATGACCAAAAGAACAAGAAAAAGAGTGCCACACTTTTGGCATACGAAGGTATCTGTGCTATCAACAATAAAACCATAGCAGATTCATTTCAGATACAAGCCTCTATGCGTCCGAAAGTAAAAAGTCCGGTGAAACACGTATCACTTGCTTTCTCTCCGCAAGATACCATCCGTTTTCCCAATGACGAAAAAGGAAATGCACTTATGATGGAGATTGCCAAGAAATGGATGGAGCAAATGGGGATTCGCAATACCCAATATATCATAGCCAGGCATCATGAAACGGAACATCCACATTGCCATATCGTATTCAACCGGATAGACAATGACGGCAATCTCATTTCTGATAGCAACGAAAGGATACGAAATGCAAAAGTCTGTCGTGCTCTAACCAAAGAGTATAAACTTTACTTTGCTCCTAAAAACAGCAAAGCCAGAAATAAAAGTCGTTTGCGCACTCATCAATTACGTAAATATAATCTTCGTTCCTCAACTCTTGATGCGTTGGCGGCATCTCGCTCATGGCATGACTTCTTCCATATGCTCAAAGAGAAGGGAATAGATGTACGTTTTAATCATGCAGAAAACTCTGATAAAATTCGTGGTATATCCTTTTGTATGGATGAATTTAGCATTGCAGGTTCTAAACTTGATTCAGATCTAAGCTTTAACCGTCTTTGTGCAACATTGGGTAATGTGGCAACAGAACTTATAGTGCAACCCCATCAAGCAATTGTTTCTAGTGCTGGCGGAGGAACTAGTAACGAACAAGGATGGCGGGATGATAAGAACAAGGATAACCAAAGAAACGAACCTTTTTATAAAACCTCAAAACGTAGAAGATAATGAAAGAAGATGTAGTAGCTGCAAATCTCGCAAATTTGCGTCAAAGTATCAATGAATTGAAGGAATGCGTTAATAGGCAGAATGTAACTCCAAACCAACCGGAGCAACATATAAAGGTGGATTTGGATGAAAAGACCATTTATAATGGAGTTGCCAAAACTTTCTGCTCTTGTTGGAATGATGCATTGTCAGTAGTAAAGAAACATGTTTGGAGTCAACGACAGGATACATTGCCATTTTCACTATGGTTCCCCAAACTTATTGAACTGTTCAAGCAAAAATCAAGGTTTCTTGAATACATATATAGCCACGTTTGTGATTACAATCTCAATCGCATGACTATTGAGGCTAATACAGAAAACATATTAAAACGGCAGGATGAAATACTTGCAAAAATTAATGAACTGAAACATCCAATAACCATTATTCCACCTAATATCAATGGGATGTTTATACGTGGACATCATATCAAACTTCGATATGCCGTGGTCTTCGTTGTCGTTATTATGGTGTGGGCTGTTGCTGCTTCTGTTAGTAGTCTGAAATATAAGGAAGAATCCTTTGCACATTATTCCATGTATCGGGCGGTGAAGGAGCAGCATCAACATTTGATAGAAAAAGCAGGAATAAGACTAACGGAAAATCTGGAATAGTCATTGATATAGTGCCTTTGGATGTAATAAATTGCTGCTCTTATTCTTGACTTTTCCTTTCATAAACAGCTTCAGGTTCTGCTGCCATAAGTGAATCTGTTGTATTTGGTTGTTCGTAGGTTCTTAATTTTCTATCTTCAAGAAAAATATGATTTAAAGTATAAGCTAATGACTCAAGCGTTTGTTCGCGAGCTTTAGGTTTTAGTTGACACTCCCAAACTGTAATACAATGCCAGCCCATAGCTGCAAGCTGGCATTGTTCCTTTTTGTCACGTTCTTTATTCCTTTCTATTTTATTTGACCAAAAATCAATGTTGGTTTTGGGCAAATGAAAGTATTTACAGTTTTCATGACCATGCCAAAAGCAACCATTCACAAAAATGACTGTTCGGTATTTGCGAAGTACCAAATCAGGATGCCCTGGAAGACGCGGATGATTTATCCGATAGCGGAAGCCTCGGTTAAAAAGGAACTTCCGAACCAATAATTCAGGTTTCGTGTTCTTGGCACGAATGGCAGACATATTACGATGTATCTGTTCTTTGGTTAGATGGTCGGGCATATGTTATATATTTTAAAATTATGGTTCGATAAAAAGAGGAGTTCCTTTTTTATGATTCTCCAAGTTTGCTAATAAATTGCTGATAATATTTTTGTCCATATATGTCTCAAGCGCAGCATTTCTTGTTATTTCAAAAGTCATATATAAACTTCCTGGGCATCTAGTTGGATATTTCAAAGCTATCATATCTTCTTTCTTCTTTTCACAATGGCCATTTATATTGTATACTTGAAATATTTTAGGATTGTAGATGTCATAAAGTATCAGGTTCTCAGCCTCTTCAACACATTTTTTCTGACCAAGTACGGAACCTGCTCTTCTTCCAAGGCGGATATTATAGATGCCTGTTTCCAATATCCATGCTAATTGTCTTTTATTTTTATAACCACCAATTAAAATAGTTCCATTGTCGCCAAAGACATGCATAATCTCTTGATTAACATCTGTCCATTTAAAGGTTTCAAATGGGGAATCAGCAACCATCATATAAGGCTCATTACAATCAAGAGTATACGGAATGCTTTGATGCTGGATAGGTTTAATGATTTCTCTCAATTGGTCAGAAGAACAGCTTGTGGATATCAAGAATGAGGATGGTCGTATATCCCAAATAGAAAGATTTCTTACATTAAAATATGGATTTTGAATTATTATAGGTGTATAATTATCTTTCTCTATTTGAGAATAGTCTACTAAATAAAGAAAATATTTTTCTGCTCTTAATTGGGCTGCTTCTATCTCATTTGATGACCAATAGAAATGTACGTTTCCAGAATATGTCTTAACTTCAATATAGCGTTTGGCTTGACTTATTTCATCATCTAAAGAAAGAATATCAAAGCCTGCAGATGCATCGATAACGGAGATTTGCTTTATTTTGCTTTGCTGTTGGAGGGTAAAAGGACAACGTTTCTTTTCATACGAAATCACAAATTCTTCTCCTTTTTCTCCTATGATGCGTTCCTTTTCAAGTTGTGCCAATAACTGCTCTTGTGATATCTTGCGTTTGTGGGCAACACGTTTTGAGAACTCAGATTCAAAACATTCATTAATAGTAAAGAGAGTTCCATCAGGAATTAATGCGCCAAATGTTATAAGCAGATTTCTATAAACGGAACACTCCATGCTAAATGCATACATGGGAATTTGAAAGGCATTTTTTATCTCATTATATTTGAGATATTCTATATTTATCAAATCCATGTCAATCAGAGCATTCATGCAGAAACGGCATAATTGGGCTATAAACAGATTTTCATCTTCATGTGAATACAAAATGTCTTTAGCCTGACACTTGTTATCAACTATTGAAATGAGTTTTATTTCCTCAAAAGCTATGATGCCACATTTAAAGTTTAGGTCAATGCCATTTATAAAAGAACACGAAGCTCCAATGGAAGATAAGTCTTCTATATTACCAGTAAGAACCTTTCTACACAAAAGTAGTATACCAGCTCTGTTTCCAATGGAACTATATCTTTTTAGCTCTTTGCGCATAATCGTAAATAATAGCCTTTATATCATCAATTCCACCTTCCTCCAAATTGTTATCAAATAAAGGAATAGGCATACTCTCCATTATTTGATTTAATCGTTTCTCCTTTAACTGAAGCCTGGAATTTATTGTTTCATCAATTGAATTCTCTGAAATCAAATAGTAATATGTAGTGATTGTATCTTCAGGCAACCCATATCGATGAATTCTATCTTTAGATTGGATGAAATGAGCTGCGTTAAAAGATCTTTCTAGGTATATTGCATTATGGCATTTCTTATGCAAAGAAATAGATTCAGCGACAGCAGATGGGTTTGCTATGATAACATTAAAAGACGAGTTGTCCGAATTGAATTCTCTCACGATAAATTCTCTTGTTTCCATCTGACTTTCAAACTCATCATCAGCGGTTTCGACAGGAGTGACCCCATACAAAGACTTAGAAGGAATTCCCATGTCGCTTAAACATTGACTCATTTTCTCAATATTGCGTATAAATGATGCCCAAATGACCACTTTTCCACCTTGAGAAATGATATCTTTAACAATCTCACAAGCTTTAATAAACTTATTTGGCATCTCATTACTCACAAATTGGAGGATATTGCTAATGAAGATGCTATCCTCTTTCGATTCTACTATGGGATTTCCATCCTCATCAAATGCGCCATTAAAAGAGTGTCTTAATAGCTCTGGGTTTGTGGCAGCCTGCATGAGACGAATCATTTTAGCTTGGCGAATTTTTTTCAGATAAGGAGAATCATTGTCTTCATCAAAAGATTGCATAAGTTTGTTCTCTATCGTATCATAAACAATCCTCTGAGTATCAGACATAGGAACCGGTATTTCCTTATAAGTTGCAGGAGGAATGTTTAAGTCGCTCTTCTTTATCCGAATGAAGAAAGGTGATATTCTCTCAATCAAATCCGGTATTCGGTTATCATCCGAATTGGCTGACATATTAGAAAGCTGTGCAACATTATATGAGATAATATCTCTGTCTGGCCAGATAAATTTGAACAGATTATACAAGTCTTCATAGCCATTGGGAGCGGGTGTACCGGTAAGGACAACTCGGGACGTAGCAAGTTTTGCCAACTCCATAGTAGATGCAGCGGTTATTGCTCCTTGAGTGTTTTTTATTTTATGCGCTTCATCAAGTACAACCATCACTTTGTTACGTGATAAGAAGAAACAAAGATCATCTTTTATCGATATAACCGACTGATATGATGCAATCGTTAATTCACATGTATCAATTCCATGTAAATACAACGATTTCTTTTCCTTAGAAAGGCCACCAATCAATCTCATAGACTCAACCTTTCTACCGAAACATTCCTGATATTCATGTTCCCATGGACCAAACGAACTAAGAGGACCAATTATAAGCAGTTTATCGACGTGCTTGGGATTAGACTCAGGTAAATGTTTCAAATAAGCGTAGGCGCCATATACGATACTTGTTTTACCAGCTCCAGGGACAGAAAAATTACAGGCATTTTGTGCAAACGCCATATGGTAAGCAGACAGCATCTGTAAGGTATATAAACGACGTGTCTGCATATTTTTTACTAACGATTCTTTGAAGTCTTCAAATTCAGAAACAACAGGATGGTTCTCTCGAATGTCTTTAGCCTTCTTGGAGAACTCCGCAAAGCTCTGTTCCCTATCTTCAAATGCTTTTATCTCTTCGCTTACATTTTCATCGAAATGAATCTCACATTTTCCGTATTTTGCTAGTACAGATACATGAGACATGATGGTATTAATGTCCGTTACGTCTTCAATGACAATATCTGCTCCAGAAACTGAATGATGTAGATTTCGACGTAAATACATCATAGCAAAGCGATTCTGTAAAATTTTTATAGTATCACCATGTATCACAAATCCCTTGTCCAAGGATTTTATTAACAAAACTCCTGTATCAGCCATTAATTTGAGCCTTTAAAGATTTCGCCTTTTTTATAAGATCATCCAATCCCTTCGATATAGAATCTGCATTATTTTTAAAGCCATTAGAACTGCTATCAATTGAATCCAATGCACTATTTGCCTTATTGATAAGAATTATAGGTGCATTAGAATTCAGCTGACTATCTATTTCATCTTGAGCTTTTTTAAAGGTTGCAGTCATGACAGGGGTCAACTTCTTTCTCCAGTCTGCATCTCTTGCCTGTAAACATGGAGTAATATCGATTCCAGATGCATTTTTAACGTAGTCTTCGATAGGTTTCTCTATATAGGAAGATACTATTTCCTGATGATTTTCAAAGAATCTATTCCAGCGTTCTTTTGAACCAAAAATGCTGCTACTATTTTGTGTCGGCTTCCTAAAAATGTCACGAATATCGTTTTGCGGAAGATTCAAACGGATGTAGTCAAACGCAACACCGAGCATGTTGTTTATGTCTTCGTCGGTGTAATTCCACATATTGGCAACACCTGATTTATATTGTTTTAAAGCTATGTTCAGCTTTTGAAACGAGTCTTCATGGCCTTCCGCCATGGTATATATACCATCATACTCGTAGAAGCCGAGATACATATCCATCAACTCAAGAATTTCAATGTTTTGGTCAACTTCTTTTTTATTTATACCCATGAAGCTAGCTATCTCATCTCTTGTGAAGCCTGCGTCTTCAAGGTCTTTGCACTTAAGATATTTCTCAATAGGATTATAGTCTACCTTCTCATCTTCCCCCATCTGAAAAGATGTCTCTAACTGAAGGATGTCCTTTTTAGTTGCACTCTCAGGGAGTATAACAGCTTTAAAAAATTTACATCTGTCCTTCTCCTCCTGAATTGAATGAGGATCTTTGAGGATTTTGTTCATTAAAGAAGCCCTTCTGTTACCATCAATTATAACACCATCCGATGAGACGATTCCGAATTTAATCTGACCGGTTTTTCGCAAGCTATCCAGAGTGTTCTTGTTGGCTTCCTTTTTCGATTCCCACAAGAATGTCTCAATCAAAGTGATATCAGAATCTAATTCTGGGTTGAGGGTATGACTCTGCTTCTCATAGGATTTCACAACACTACCAATACGTCCATTGTATTGATTATAGATGAGAGCTTCCATTGGTATCTCCCAAACCTTAAAAGGCTTCAGTACACCACGATAAAGTAACTGGTAACCCGTTGCAAAAGGCTCGCCTTTTTGTACGCTCTTTAGAACTTCTTTTCTTTCTGCTTGTAACATATGCTATAGTTTTATTATTTCTTTAAGGTCTTCTATGTGCTGAAGGTTCAAACAATAGTCGCAATAATCCCATGCGTCACGTAAATCCGACTGTCTTCCAATCCAACCTGCGCCATCAAGAACAACGATCTGTTTTGCTTCTACATTCTTATTGCGAATAAAATCGCGCAAGTCTTTAATGCTTCTTTTAAAGTCAGTCTGACCTCTTGACGTTGTGATGTTGAAACTATATTTCAAATAAAATATTGGTAAGTTCTTGCCTGGACACTCAATAGCGTAATTCACCTGAATATCTCTTGTTCCATTGCCTATGGGGTCAACTTTAGGAGCACGAACTAGTTTCAGATTCAATATTTTACAGATTTCATTTAAAGTATCATCAATCTTTGCTATGTTTGCATTCGATAAATCCGAGTTGTACTGAGTATCGAATTCTTTGTTAATTAAAAATGCGAGGAAATCGTCATTCTTAAGTCGGTTCATAACATTGTCATCAATAATAAAATTGGCGAGTTTGAAACCCGGCAGTTGTGCTTTTAAAGAAGAGTCACAACTACCTTTCAAGAACAAGTTACAAACGCGTTCCATCATTGTATCATTTGTAAGCATGTATTTCCGAGTCTGTTTTGCATCCCATTCTGTTTGGAAAATCATTCCAAGTTGAATGCGGAACATGGAGATTACACGTTTGAACATTTCGTTGCTCACGCCAAGAATAACTAAAAGATTCGAAAGAGAATCTTCGTAAGTCCTTATGTAATTTTGAAGACCTGCACGGCTGTTAATCAAACTCATTTCAGCTTTGAGTTGATTAATCTTCTCTTTTCTTAGATTAGCATATTTCTCGTCAATATTATCGTTGACAAAGAATAAAGTCATCGATTGAAGAAAGCTGTTGTAAGGAATCTTTTTCATATCAGTTCGCAATAAGTTTTCTTAATAATCTGTCGGAAATTACCTTAATAACAGGAACACAGACAGAGTTACCTAATAAGTCAAAAGCTATTTCGTGACCATCTTTTCTATTTTCAAGATAATTAAGGTCATAGTCTTCATAACCAAAGAGCTTTAATCCTTCAGAAATAGAAAGATGACGAATACCATCACCATCAACGACACCAACTCTAGACATGTCCATAGCGACTAAGGTCGGAGTAATGTCATTTGAATCAAGGAACTGGCTATATTCGAAGCTCAGTTTTCCTGTTACAATATTATACCCTTTAGGTTTAGTCGCATCTGGTTCTCGCCTATAACCGATATTCCCATTAGCCTCAATAAGTATCTTTTTCTTTGGGTGCTCAAAGGTGAGATAACCTTTCTTAACAAGATCGTCAAGCATTTCTGGAAGTCTGATGTCATTATAGAACGTTTGAATCTGTTCCAACGTAAGAGGCATACCGTCCATCCAATCAATACCGATAATTTGTGCCCATTTCTTTTTTCTACGTTCTTTTAGGAGTATATTAAGAAGTTCCTTCTGTTTTTTTGTCACTTTTCCTCGTAGCTCAAGATCCCAACTATGTATGTTCCTTGAACCACCACGCTTGTCCTTGATATATTTGCCTTCAATTTCTTCAGGTTTGTAATGTTTGAGCAATGCTTTTGCAAAGTCCCCATTGTCTGTTGGTAGACCAGACTCCTTTACTTCACCAAATTTCTTGGACGAATGAGGTAAATCTTTCACATCTATTTTCCCCCTTGTCTTGTCTATACCAAGAATATATACACGTTTCCTTGACTGAGCTAATCCAAAATCAGCTGAGTCTAGCAATAATACCTCTACATTATAACCTGCAAGTTCCAATTTCGTTACGATGGTAGTAAGAGTCTTTCCATAAGGGCTTCCTTTAACCTCTCCTCCGTGCTTCATCAAACCTTCCACATTTTCTAGGATAAAGCCTGCGGGTTTCTGACCTCTCTGAGTAAATTCGTGAATGATACGTTCTATCTCGAAGAATAGTGTACCTCTTGTATCTAAGAAACCCAAGCCTTTTCCAGCAGCACTGAATGGCTGGCATGGAAATCCGCCGAGCAGAACGTCTATTCCTTCCGGAATCATATCTGCATGGACGTCATATATATTGTAGTCAACTTTCTCGTTTGGATATCTATTTTTGAGGGCTTCGATAGCAGCAGGTTTGATTTCAGAAGTGAGGGCACATTGTGTCTTGACACCTAAATCACTTGCGGCTTGTTCAAATCCAATTCTAATACCACTAAGGCCAGCAAATAAATCTATAAATGTATATTTTTCTTTCACTTTTTTCATTTACTTTTCCGTTTCATACAAATCTTTCAAATCACACTGCAGCACTTGTGATATCTCTATTAATTGCGGTGCGCTTGGTTGTGTAGTATTGGTACACCATCGGCTTATTGTCATTTTTGATACACCAAGCTGCTCTGCCAAATATGTATTTGTGATCATCTTCTCAGCCAAGACAACTCTAATTCTATTTTTATATACTTTCTTCTCCATAGAAAAAAACATTTCCACATTTATGTGCAAAAATAAACAATTCTGTTTAATTCATCAAGTGATATATACAGGTATGGGGCTATAATGTTTTCTTTTCTGTTTCTTCTTTTATCCTTCTCTCTCTAACTTTGTCTACGCCCGGCATTTTTTTAGCCAATACACTTTCTCCGGCAGGAAAATAGATAGGAAAAACTTTATATAAGAAACTTACAATATCATTACGCTTCTTTCCCATATTGAAAAAAGCAGAACAAACAAAATACATAAGATCTTGCTGACTACACGTATCTTTTTGCTGAATGGATATAGAGGGAGCGATTATCAAGTCATGTTCTGCAAATGCGTAAGCACTTGCAAGAATTGCTTTTTGTTCTTCCTCGGCAAACATCTTGATTTTATTTGCCAGCCATTCAAGTTCTCCTTGCAGAAGTGCTTTTTGCTTTTCGTTTTGCTCTTTCAATAGAATGGAAACTTTTTCCTGTTCTTTTACAGTAAGGGCTTCTTCTAATTTTTGATTCTTGCGTTTTACAATATTGTACTTTTCCATATATGCTACAGCTATGCAAAAATATCCGACAGCAATAGCAAAGATCAATACTGCATGAAATCTGATTTTAGCCTTTATATCAGTTTGCATATCTATATAATCGCAAGTCATAACAGTTATCAGTATCATAAGCGTTGCGCTCACATACATTGTTCTGGATTTAGCCTTAGAACTTATTGGGGCTATACCAAGCAATAAGGTTATTGCTAAGAAAGCCATAAGTAAGGTAAAAACTAATAAGAATATTGCCATGTGATTCTATTGTTGTTTATGGTTTGATAATAATGCGCCAATAGCCAGTCTTATCAGATCCTTCATGGACGAGAATGCCTCTGTCCTTAAGATTCTTTATCTGTTTCTTGACACCTTCCAAAGAGATCCCCAATTCATCTGCCATTTTTTCACGGGTTATCATAGGGTTTGATATAACCATATCAATGATACGTTGAGCCGTTCTACCAACAGGTTTATTGAGATTCTGTTTTACAGGGTACCTTTCGAGTGTACTTTTTTCGTTTACAGGGTACTTTTTCACCGAACTTTCTTCGTTTACAGGGTACTTTTCGAGGGTACTATTTACTCTGTTGGCAACTTCCTCAACAGGTATCCTTCCGTTCTCTCCCCAATTCAAATTATAGAATGTGGTATAGAAAGAAATTGCTTCCGTTTGATATTGTGGTTCTTTGCCCGGCAAGAAATTAGGCAGTTTCTCCGTAAGTTCCCTCATTTTTCTTAAACCCGAACCACGTTTCTCCATATAGTCCAATTGGGTAAACATATCCGCAATGACAGGGTTACGGCGCATGGAAGGCACTTTGTATATGTCTCGGTCTTGAATTTGTGTACCATCAAGCATTGCTCCTGGTGATACCAATTCTACTCGGTCATCATAGATGTCAATATGTACTTCACCACCCATTACTGTGTAATCTCTATGGATAAGATGGTTTACCAACCCTTCAAAGATTGCACGATCGGAATAGTCTGGGAGATTCAGGCGATAGTTTGGCATCTTCACCCATCCGCTCATGGTATAATTCTTGATGAAGTCCATACCATATTTCAAAAGCAATACGAGATTTGCCCGATGCTCTACGGAACTGATGGCATCGTCTTTATAGAGCCCCGTCCAACGGGTGCAGAAAATACGTGATTGGAATACGGTGCAATTGTCCACAAACAATAATCCGGCATTGGTCAGTTTCCCGTCAGATGTGACAAGTCCGAATGATTCCAAATATTTATCATTCCATTCCTGATGGGTTTGCTCACGGAAAGTGTTGGCAAGGATAACGAAAGAATGTTTGTTGGCATCTACTTGTGTAGGTAGCGAATCCCAAGTCATGTGCGTACCCTTTAATACTAATGAAAGAAGTTGTTGCGAATTGCATTCCACACTTTCATTACCGACTCGTGTATAAGCTGTACGTGTTCCGTCTTGATAATAATAATATGGTGTCAGCGTTCCTGCCTTTACTCTTACTTCAAGTAGGTTACGTCCTTCATGTTCAATCGGAATAAGTTGTACCTCTGGTACTGGGTCAAGCCTTGCCTTTATCATTTCACTGATAAAGTCGGCATCTGCTTGCGGATTCTCCAAACCTACAATTACTCCGTCATCATTTACTCCATAGAATAAGCTACCACCGTCCGTGTTGGCAAAAGCCGACACGGATTTAAGCCATGAC
>OGRE01002704.1_pt1 | contig 11899 bp, 7 predicted proteins | sample 1553421 | NCBI WGS metagenome assembly OGRE01 (sample SAMEA2580076, study PRJEB22360) | human gut metagenome | biome: human gut; feature: human-associated habitat; material: faeces | place: Denmark | collected 2008/2010 | reverse complement strand
CTATAGTGAAGTTTTATGTATTCGGGGGACTCTTCCACAAAACCGGACGCTCTTTAAAGTGAAAGGTGCGATACATCGTCCGGCTGAAGTATTTGTAGCCGAATTGACCGATATACTGAAAGCCAGAGGAATTACCGTTGCGAAGAAAAAAATCGAAGAACAACCCCGTACGGAATGGTTGACCCTGACTTCTCCTGAATTGGGGGAAATCGTATTCCATACCAACAAAGCCAGTGTCAATTTGTTTGCCGAAGCCTTAGGGTGCCTGGTAGCTCCGGCGGATTGGCCGGAAAAGGTCGGAATGTTACTCAAAGAGGCTGGGATACCGGCGGAAGGAATGATCTTAAAAGATGCCTGTGGGTTGTCGCCGATGGATGCTGTGCCGGCTTCTGTTTTTACCGACCTGTTGGTTTATGCAGACAAAGTGGTAGGGGAGACATTGGGCCGTTCATTGCCGGTGGCAGGAAAAGACGGTGGTTTAAGTGGTTATTGTATCGGAGCGACAGCATTGAAAGGACGGATGCAGGCTAAAACCGGGTCGATGTCCGGAGTACGTTGTCTGGCAGGTTACCTGACTACTACGGGGAATGAACGAATGGCCTTTACCGTTCTCATCAACCATTATACCTGTACTGCTTCACAATTACAAAAAGCGGTCGGAAAATTCTTGCAAAGTCTGCTGAGCTATTGATATTCCGATCCCCTCCCGTGATTGGTTTATCTTCGGAAAGAAAGGGTGAAAACACTTCCTGCACCGGTTTGTGATTTGACGGTGATATTGCCTTTATGGAGGGTCATGATTTGTTTACACAGGCTGAGACCGATACCCGAGCCTCCGGATTTGGTTGTGAAAAAAGGAACGAAGATTTTATCCAAAGCTTCAGGGACGATGCCCGGTCCGTTGTCCTCGACGTGGATGGTGATCTGAGTGGTGTCGGACTGGGTGGTGATGCGGATCAGGGGAGCCGGTATATCCCGACAGGCTTCTTCGGCATTTCGGATGAGATTGAGGAGTACCTGTTCGATCTGGGTACGGTCGGCTTGGATTTGCAGACGGGGATCGTGACAAATAAATTCACAGGGAATAACAGAGGTCGCATGGAGTTTCCGAAGACCGGTGAATAATTCTTCCAGCGAGAGCGGGACTAATTCGGGAGCCGGGATACGGGTAAGTTTCCGGTAATTTTGTACAAATTCGAGTAATCCCTTACTACGCCGGTGGATCGCTTCTAAAGCCTGGAGCATGACCGGTGAGGTCGCATCTTCGGTCGTTGTCCGGGCAACCCGTTCCGTCAGGGTTTCGGATAGAGAAATGATGGGGGCCAGGGAGTTCATGATTTCATGGGTCAGCACCCGGATCAGTTTTTGCCAGGCTTCGATTTCATTGTTTTCCAGTACCGAATGAATGTTTTTCAGGCTGATCAATAATAATTCTTTGCCCTGTATTCTGAAAATGACCGGATTCAGAGCGATTTCACGAACCCGGCCGGATTGTTCCAGACGCAGAATATGAGTTTCTCCGGGGATAAGCCGCAGCAATAGGTCGGGTAAGTCAGGGGTAATCGCTGCCAGTTCTGAAAGTTGGCGAAGGCTGGTCAGGCCGAATTCCCGAAGCACGGTTTTATTATACCATTCGATGGTGCCGTTCCGGTTGAGGACCAATATGCCCGAATCGATGGTACTCAACAAGGTATTATAATATAGGTGTTGTTCTTCGAGGGTGTACATTTTTTCCCGGAATTGCTTTAAAGCTTGTTCCATCGCCTGCGTTAACCGAGGGTCTGCCTGTTTTTTACTCCCCGGACGGAAAGATAACGAAAAATCTGAAAAACGGATAGCCGTAATGAGCCGCATGACCATTTCGGTCAACTTTTGTTGCTGCTTGTCGATATGGAGGATAAACAGGAGAATGACGAAAAAAGTAAAGAGCGAACAAAACCAAAGCGATTTCATCAATAGGATTCCCAACAAAACAGAAAGGAAGACCAACGATCCGCTTTGTAAGAGTAAGATCAGACGGGAGTTTTGGAAAGATTTCATCAGATTTCGTATTTTTCCAGTTTACGGTAAAGGGCAAAACGGGTGATGCCCAGCATTTCGGCAGCCCGGCTGATATTACCTTCACATTTTTTCATCGCTTTCTCTATCGCTTTTTGTTCCAATTCCATCAGGTTTAAGGTTTCCAGGTCACCGGTAGTACTACTATATGGGGGACGTAACATAAAATTGTCCGGTTCTAACAGCTTGCCCGGGGCCAGGATAACGGCCCGTTCGACAGCATGCTGTAATTCCCTTACATTGCCCGGCCAATTGTATTGGAGCAATTTTTGTTGGGTGTCTCGTGTAAAGCCTGTGATTTCTTTTTTGTATTTATAGCAATAGCGGTTGAGAAAATGCCGGGCCAGGAGTAAAATATCCTTTCCCCGTTCCCGGAGGGGAGGAATCGGGATTTCGATGGTATTGATGCGGTAAAGAAGGTCCTGGCGGAATTTTCCTGTAGTGACCATATTGTGGATATCGGCATTGGTGGCACAGATCAAACGGATATCGATGTTTTTAGGCTGAGTAGAACCTAAACGGGTGATTTGACGTTTCTCGATCGCTGTCAATAGCCGGGCTTGCATGGGAAGCGAGAGATTTCCGATTTCGTCCAGAAACAGGGTTCCCCCCGAGGCGGTTTCCATACGTCCTGCTTTGTCTTTCCGGGCATCGGTGAAAGCTCCTTTTTCGTAACCGAAAAGCTCGCTTTCGAATAAGGTTTCCGGGATTGCCCCCAGGTCGATCGGGACAAAAGGAGCTCCGTTGCGGGGAGAGTTTTGGTAAATGGCTCTGGCTATCAGGTCTTTCCCCGTACCGTTTTCACCCAATAGAAGAATGTTGGCGTCGGTACCCGAGATCTTTTTGATGGTGTGAATTACTTCCAGTATGGCCGGCGATTCACCGATGATTTCTACTCCTTCGTCCGGAGCGGAAAGGGCTGTCAGCTGCTCTTTCAAAGCCACTACTTCGGTCCGGGTTTGGCGGAGACGGATAGCCGAGGAAATGGTGGCCAGCAGTTTTTCGGTTTCCCAGGGTTTAGGAATAAAATCGATCGCGCCGGCACGAATAGCTTTCACGGCTTTCTCGGTGTCGGCGTATGCGGTGATAAACAACACGACGGCTTGCGGGTCTTTTTGAAAATTTTTTCCCAGCCATAGAAAGCCTTCTTGTCCACTGCTGGCATCCCGGCTGAAATTCATGTCCAGTAAGATAATGTCCGGGTTGAAATTGTCCATAAAATATTCTATACGCGCAGGAGAAGTGGTGACCTTTATTTTTTCCACATAAGGCTCTAATAATAGATTCAAAGCAAAAAGCACATCTTCATTATCGTCTACAATCAGAATTTTTCCATCCATGGTTTTAGGATTGAACAGGTGTTGTTATTCATTTCAAACAAATGTAGGAATAATATTTACAGCTTGTATGTGCGGATTCGAACATTTTTTGTGCGGATATGCACATCTATTTTATCGCTTTTGTTTTGTAAGTTGTTGATTATTATATTATTTTGTTTATGGCACGTTGTTTGCCTCCCTGATTTGTAAAAAGAAACCTATGAACCTGAAATTATGCTATATCACAGGATGGTCATTACTGGTAGCTACCGGGCTTTCGGCCCAGAATAGGGGCGATCTTGCGGTTAAAGTAGCCCGGGATAGCGGTCAGGTGATCGAATTGACTTTGCAGGAGGCTGTCGACATGGCCCGTACAAATTCACCCTCGGCAGTATCTGCCCGTCACACTTTCCGTTCGGCTTATTGGAGTTATCGTTCTTTTCGGGCGAATTATCTGCCTTCATTGACGCTTTCGTCTAATCCCGATCTGACACGAACGATTAGTAAAGTCACCTTGGGGGATGGTTCGGAGAAATACGTCAGTCAGAATATGTTGACGGTAGACGGTGAATTGTCGATTTCCCAAAATGTCTCCCTGACCGGAGGTAGTTTTTTTGTACAGAGTTCGTTACAACGGATGAAATTATTCGATTCTAATTCGGTATCCTTCCGTTCTTCCCCGATTATTATCGGTTATAGCCAATCCTTGTTCGGATACAATAGCCTGAGATGGGACCGCCGGATCGAACCGGTACGTTATCGGGAGGCGAAAAAGGCCTATGTGGAATCGCTCGAGCTGGTATCTGCTGAAACGGTGAATAAATTTTTCGCTTTGGCACAGGCTCAGAGTAATTACGATATGGCCCGGTTCAATTACAATAATGCGGATACTCTGTATAAATTCGGTAAAGGTAGGTATGAGATCGGACGGATCACAGAAAACGAACTTTTACAGTTGGAAATCAATCGGTTGAACGAATCGACCAACGTGATGGATGCTTCCATTGAAATGGACAACTGCCGTCAGGCTTTGTGTGTGTATTTGGGTCTGGATAAAAATGTTATTCTGAAAGTCCGGGTAAATGTCGAAGTTCCCCGGGTCCGGGTGAATCCGGAGCAAGCCTACGAATTATTCAACCGTAATAGTCCCGATATAGATGATCTCGAACGGCAATTATTAGAAAGTAAGAGTGGTGTGGCACAGGCCAGGGCGAATGCCGGATTGAAGGCCGATCTGTATGTGCAGTGCGGATTGTCACAGACGGGGACCACTTTTAACCAGGCCTATACAAATCCCAACGATCAGCAACAGGTTCGTGTCGGGATTTCCTTACCGATCCTCGACTGGGGCCGTGGACGCGGACGGGTGAAAGTGGCGAAATCCAGGGAAGAATTGGTGAAAATACAGGTGGAACAACAACGGAACAACCTGGAAATGAATGTCCGTAAATTGGTATTACAATTCAACTTGCAGGCCGAACGGGTACAGATTGCTATGAAAACCGACCAGACAGCCCGCCGCCGTCATGAGGTGGCCCGTAAACTGTACTTACTGGGAAAATCCACTATTCTCGACTTGAATGCATCGGTCACCGAGAAAGACACTGCCAGCCGTAATTTCCTTTATGCTTTGAGTAATTACTGGAATTTGTATTATATGCTCCGGAGTATGACGCTCTATGACTTTGCCCGCCATTCGGAGATCAGTGTAGATTATAAAAAACTTGAAAATTAAATAGTATGGACCGGATTCTTGAAAAAAAACCTTTTATCATCCGCTATCGGAACTATCTGATTGCCGGTGTCGTTTTTCTCGCCTTTTTGATTTACGTGGTCGTAAATTCGATGGGAGGACGCAAGCTTCGTACAGAGGCCGATAAACTGTCGGTCGAAACGGTGAGACAAGATAAATTCCTGGAGTATGTGGATGCCGAAGGGATTGTACAACCGATCCTGACGTTGAAAGTAAATACCCGTGAAGGGGGAAGTGTCGATAAGATCATCGGCGAAGAAGGGGTGATGCTGGAAAAAGGAGATACTATCCTGATACTGACCAATCCGGAACTGATCCGTTCTATCGACGACCAAAGGGATGATTTGGATAAACAAATTACTGCATTCCGCGAGAAAGCGATCGAGATGGAACAAAAAAGCCTGAATTTGAAACAACAGGTATTACAGGCCGCTTATGAATTGGAGCGCCTCGAAAAAAGCTATGTTTTGGATCAGGAAGAATATAAGATGGGAGTGAAAAGCAAGGCGCAGCTCGAAGTTGCCCGGGATGAGTACGAATATAAAAAGAAAAGTACGGCTTTACAACTCGAGGGATTACAGCACGATTCTACCGTGACGGTGATCCGGAAAGAATTGATGCAAGGCGATCTCGAACGCGAAAAGAAAAAATTTGCCCGGGCCTGTGAACGTCTGGATAAATTGGTGGTCAGAGCTCCCGTGAAGGGACAACTGAGCTTTGTCAAAGTGACCCCGGGACAACAGGTAGGCCCGAATGAAAGCATTGCCGAGATCAAAGTGCTCGACCAGTTTAAAATCCACACTTCTCTAAGCGAATATTACATCGACCGGATTACTACCGGACTACCCGCCACCGTCAATTATCAGGATGAAAAATATCCGCTGAAAATTACCCGGGTGGTTCCTGAGGTGAAGGATCGTACCTTTGATGTCGATTTGGTATTTTGTGAAAAGATGCCCGATAATGTACGCATCGGGAAAAGCTACCGGATACAGGTCGAACTGGGACAGCCCGAAGATGCCGTCGTTATTCCGAAAGGCAATTTCTTCCAGTATACGGGAGGACAATGGATCTACAAATTGGACGAATCCGGTAACAGAGCGGTGAAAGTACCCATTACGGTAGGCCGGCAGAATCCGCGTCAATATGAGATTATCGAAGGATTGAAAGCAGGGGATCGGGTGATCACCTCAGGTTACGATACTTTTGGAGATGCCGAAGAATTGATTCTCAAATGATAAAAGAGCAGGCAGGCATGTTGAGACAGGATTTGTAGATCGTCTGGCGGTGGCTCTGCAAATGGACAGGGCTGTCGGTAGCGATCCTGCAAGGGCCCTGAAAGAAGGAAAGTAGAAATTACAGAAAATTGAATAAAGAGATGAGTTGTCATGGACTGAAAATGGCATACCGGAATTTATTGAAGTACAAGTTACAATCGGTGATTTGTGTACTCGGGTTAGCCGGAGGATTATCCTGCTTTACGGTATGTAATTATATGTTGAGGAAAGAGTTGGCCTGGAATAAACAGTTACCCCATTACGGGGAGACTTATAAATTGGTCACTATCCGGGAAAATGGGGAGGTCGACGGGTTGGTCAGCCTGGATCTGGCTGAACAGTTGAAACAGGAGTTTCCTGAGATTGAAAAATCGGTATATTATGTCGGTATGTCCGGGGTCAGCGATAAATTATGTGTCGTCGGGCAGGAAAATGGGAAACAGACAGCTGCGAAGGCTTTCTTTGTGCTGACGGATAGTTCTTTTTTCGATTTTTATGATTTTCGGCTGACGGCGGGGAATGGGGAGAAATTGAAAAAGCAACCCGATGTTTTGATACTGACATCCGAAGGGGCCGATAAAATTTTCGGTACTTCGGAAGCGGTCGGAAAGAGTTTTACAGAAGTAAATGATTTTAAGAATACTGAGCGTTCCTGGACCGTGGCGGCGATGATGGAAAATTTTCCGCATCGTACGGATTTTCAGTATGGGGACGGGGTGATCCTGAATTCCGATGTATTGCGTCAGGCCCGATACAGGGATTATGTTTTCGTATACTATCGCTTGCGGGAGGGGACTTCCTATGAATTGCTGAACCGTAAAATCGGCGTTTATATGGAGAAACATCCGGAGTGGAGGGGAAATACACCTTTGACTGTGAAAGTTTATCCTTACAAAGACTATAAGAAACTGACCGGGAAGCCTCTATTGAGTAAGGCGGGATTGGTATTTTCCGGAATCGGGTTGCTGGTCTTGCTGACAGCGCTGTTCAATTTCCTGTTGTTTACGGCCGGCAGGATGTTCAACCGCAGGAAAGAACTGGGTATCCGGGAACTCCACGGAGCGACATCAGGGAGGCTGCTTCAGCTGTTTATGGTCGAAATAACCCTGACTTTGCTCATCACCGGAGTGATAGCGGCGGCCATGCTGGAACTGATTTCGATGTATTTTGCCGGGGAATGGACCTATTATATGAATTTTTCCGAGGGTGGGAGTTGGGTGATTAAAATGGGAGGTGATTTAGCCGAATACCTGATCGGAGTGTGGCTGTTGATGTTGGCTGTCGGATACGGAATTATCCGGCAGGTACGGCAAGCGACTATGTTACGTAATTTACAAGGAGGAGGGATTGCTTACCGTGCCCGTATGCAGACAGTGCTATTGGGAATCCAGCTGGTCATTTGTATGTTCCTGATCGGTCTCTCCTGGTTTATGCAGAATCAGCAAAAAGCCTTGGAAAGCCAGATGGCCGGGGGGATGACCCGGGCGGAGATGGAGCGTATTTATGCCTTTAATCTGAATGGTGAGAGTCTCGAGCCGATCCGGAAACAAATGCGCGATATGCTGGCGGCGAATCCCTATGCCGAAGAATGGTGCCGGAGTGGTACCGGATTACTCGCTCCCTGGATGATGTATCCCAAAGGCTATCGGATAGAAGGTGTGGAGGAAGAGAAAGAAGTGACGTTGAACTATAATTGTGTCGACCCGAACTATACCGATTTTATCCATGCGAAAATGGAGGAAGGGCGTTTTTTCAAGACCGGTGAACCTTATGTGATGGTCGTTAACCGGGCATTTGCCGATTGGCTGGGTGAAAATCCGATCGGAAAGTCTGTGACTATCGATGGGATGATGGGAGTGATTACTTACCGGATTATCGGTATCATGGAGAATCTTTTACCCGTAGGAAACGAACCCCGGATCATACCGGGAATTTATCTGCCTTTCCCGGAAGGTTATATCAACGAAACGCTTTATGTGAAATTCAGGCCGGGATATGTTCAGCAAGGGATACAGCCATTGAAAGATAAAGTGCAAGCTCAGTTGAGTTCGTTTACCCCTCTATATATTGAAAATCTTTGGGTAGATATGGAAGGTTATTTAAGTAAGGTGATCGAACTCGGCAGTATGATCTTTTGGCTGGCTGTTTTTTGTATACTGATCAGTGCTTTGGGTGTGTATTCGGCAATGATGCTGGCCGTGGAAAAACGAAGCCGGGAGATGGCTATCCGTAAAATCAACGGAGCTACTTTGACGGATATTGCCGGAATCTTTTGTCTGCATTATCTGAAACTCTTGATCTTTGCCGCCTGTATCGCTTTTCCGCTGATATACGGGACGATGCACCGGTGGCTGGAAGAATATAGCCACCGGATCACGTTGAGACCGGATGTGTTTGCTGCGATTTTTATTCTGATGATGATCATTATGCTGTTGACAATCGGGTCTCAATTGCTGAAAATCATCCGGGTGAATCCGACCGAGGTATTGAAAAACGATTGAAGATATTATTTTTTGTGATTGGTATGAAATTATGATTCGACACATTTTGATTGTTGCCTGGCGCAATATCTGTAAATATAAAGTATCGGCCGGAATTGCGGTAGTCGGTCTGGCGATGGGATTACTCTGTTTTGTATTGTGTAATTTTTGTGCCCGTTTGTTCTTTTCGATAGATAAGGTCTTCCCTAACTATGACCGGATGGCGGAGATACAGATCAAGGTAGGAGAAGGCGGGGAGTTGCAGGATTATTTTGCCGGGACACCGCCGACTTTGGCCGGGGATATGGAAACGGCTTTTCCGGGACAGATCGAGTGTTGTACGGCAGTATCCTATGGGGGACAAATGAATGTAACCTTCGAACGCGGAGAGAAAAAACCTTTGGTCTGTATGCTTTATACGATCGAGGTCGACAGCAACTTTCAGAAGGTTTTCTCGGTGCAACTGACCGAAGGAAATTGGAGGCAGTTGTTCCGGCAAAAGAATGCTGTAGTATTGAGCCGGTCTGCTGCACGTCGGATTTTTGGAAAACAAAATCCGGTCGGTAAGGTATTCCATCCGAATAAATTGACAAGAAGGTCCGAAAGAAATTATACTCCGGAAGAATTGGCTGCTATCGATTATGTGGTGTCGGGAGTGATGGAGGATTTGCCGGTGAATGCCAGTTATAGTCTCCTGAATCGGATTGATGCCCTGTTGATTAACGATCAGCAGGGCCGATTTGCCGGGTATGTACCGGGAGAGGAAACCGGATGTACGACGTTTGCTTTGCTATATCCCGGAGTGAAAAAAGAAACGGTGAATCAAAGGATCGATCCCGAAAAAAATAAGGTTTTTGTCTCGGGAATGGAAGGAAGACCGCAGTTATTGTCACCCGGAAAGAACAGTACGGAATATTATCATGATCTCGGCTATGGGTATTTATGCATCGGATTATTGATCCTGTTGGTGGCGGTACTGAATTTTTTTATTTTCATCAGCGGTAATTTTCTGAATCGACAAAAGGAATACAATATCCGCCGGGCTATCGGGAGTAGCTGTCGACAGGTATTGGGGTTGTTGTTTGCCGAAACGATGATCATGCTTATGGCTGTCGGGATTATCGTGGCTTGTTTGCTCGAATTACTATACGATAGGTTGGATTTTAGTCTGACGAGGCAGGTGATCGTTTTTGAGCCGGCTATGCTGTACCGCCATTTGTTACAATATCTGGGGGGCTGTGTCGTCCTGTTTCTGGGAGTTTGCTGGGGGATTTCCCATCGGCTGAATCGTCAGAGCATACAGACCGGTATAGGAACCTCCCTGAAAATAAGAAAAAACAGATTACGGAATTGGATGTTGGGTATGCAATTGGTGATTTGTTTCCTGTTTTTTACCGGCGGACTGGCCGTTTATTTACAATCGGAAATGAATATGAAGAATATTTTTCCTTTTCTCGATAAACAGGAGAGGGAGCATATCCTCGAAGTTAATCTCACCTATCCGCAGTTGCAGGGATTGGAAACGGCTTATATCGCCCGTTTCGGAGAGATTGCCGGTGTCACCGATGTCTTGCCGATGGATAAGGATTTGTTCGGCGGATACTTTTCGACGACGACGGTTCGGCTGGGGGAAGGGAAGTACCGGGAATTCTGTGAGGTGCGGACCGGACCGAATTTTGCTTCTTTCTTTCATATTCCCGTACTTGCCGGCGAAATGTTTAAGTATCCGGGGCAAAGGGTGGCTGACCGGATTATCGACGGCATATACGGAGGAAAGGTCATCACCGATGGATTTGAAGATATCGATGGGAAAAAAATAAATATCTGTGGGGTGGTGGAAGCTATTCCTCAGATTTATGCAGAAAGTCATACGTGGGCACGTTTATGGATGTTGAGTGAACATCCCAGGTGGTGTTATCTTAAAGTACTTCCCGGCTCCAAAGCGAAGGTCATGGAGACGGTGCAACGTATGCTGGCCGAAGAAGTGCCGGAAAGTCTGGACAACCGGATTTTTACACTGGAAGAATTGGTGCAGAAAGAAAATCACTCCCAGGAACAGATGAAATCGATGTTGCTGTTTTTCACGCTGGTGTGCCTGTCGATTACTGTTCTGGGGATTTATTCGGCGATCAGTATCGATACCGAAAGGCGACGAAAGGAAATCGCTATCCGTAAAATCAACGGAGCATCGGCTTATGTGATAGTACGTCTCTTTGCCCGGTTATACCTGAGGTTATTAGTGGCGGCGATGGTGCTTACTTTCCCTTTTCTGAACTGGATCATGCATTTGTGGCTTCAGGGGTTTACCCTGCATTTCGGTCACGGTCCGGCCTTTTGGATTTTTATAGTCTTTGTGATGGTAACGGTGGTGGCTTTGACCATTGCCTGGAAAATACGCGCGATCATCCGGGTGAATCCGGTGGAGGCACTGAGGGATGAATAAGAGGTAAAAGGCCGGGAGGCTATAGGCTAAGGGCTGAAACAGAAAGGAGAAGGCTGAAGTGACTTGACAAACTCCTCTGAAAGAAGATAATATCGTCTTTCAGAGGAAAATTGAATTGATAAAATCGCTGGAACGTAATGGAGCAACCTTTATTTGGCCCGGTATTTATTTTCCCGGAGGATATTCAGGACTTTTTCTTTCACTTCTCCCTGAATGATGATCTCTCCGTCTTTTACCGATCCGCCGACTCCGCATTTGTTTTTTAGCAGTTTGGCCAGTTCTTTCAGATCGTCTTCCCTGCCTACAAAGCCCTGTACTAAGGTGACCGTTTTCCCTTTACGTTGTTTGGAGTCGAGCATTACTCTCAGATTTTGTTTTTCCGGGGGTAATGTCTCGTCTTCTGTCTCGTTATTGTATTCGTAATTATAGTTCGGATCAGTGGAATAAACTACATGGATTCGGTTCTTTTTATCTGCTTTCATAAACTAATATCTTAAATTCCTGAGATGATACATCCCTAATCTTTCATCTTCACTTCTCTCCCATCTCTTAATAGAAATACAAATATA
>OGRE01002696.1_pt1 | contig 11924 bp, 9 predicted proteins | sample 1553421 | NCBI WGS metagenome assembly OGRE01 (sample SAMEA2580076, study PRJEB22360) | human gut metagenome | biome: human gut; feature: human-associated habitat; material: faeces | place: Denmark | collected 2008/2010 | reverse complement strand
CCACAGCAACCTGTCCTTTATACGGCTGATTTCCCGCTTCACAGAATATAAGCGCTGCTAACAGCTCCTGCTGTTTTTTCAGTTTCTTTTGTTCCTGTTTTTTTCTTGCTTCTCTTTTTGCACGGATTTTCTGTCGTCTGATTTCCTGCTCTTTTTCCAATACTGCCTGCTTTAATCTGATCTTTTGTACTCGTATTGTCTCCCTCGTCTGAACTGCAATCGATCTGGAATGTCTGACGTTTCCCTCCACCGATGCCGCTTTCGCTGTAAATCCAGTCATACACACGGTACATATCAAAGCCGCTAAGAATAATACAATCTTTTTACTTCCCTTACCTGCAGAACCTGCCACTGGCAACTTCCTCCGGATGCTATGACAATTCATAAATATAATACCCTCCTATATGTGCCAAACCATTTTCTTTACATAAATCATACTCATTCATTTCAATTTTATTACAAATATTACAAAAATGTTACGCACAACGTCTGGTATCATATCATAATCTGGCTGTTCTGTCAAATATTACTCGAAGAATAGAAAAATCAAATAGGACAACATTCCTAATATGTAAAAAACCTGCTACAGAATCCTGTAGCAGGTTTTATCTTGACATCTTTAAATTGTGGCAATATCGATCAATGTCAGTTTCTTAATATCTGTATTCTCCAGACTGGATACAAGCGCTTTTGCTGTATCAATCGCTGTCAATACATTCACACCTGTCTCAATCGCATTTCTACGGATCACAAAACCATCTCTAGAATGTTCTGCTCCCTGATGCGGTGTATCGATAACAAGGTCGATCTTATGTCCCAAGATAAGATCCATCAGGTTCGGAGATTCCTGCTCGATCTTATTTACTGCATTTGCTTTCACTCCTGCTTCTTTCAGGATATCCGCAGTTCCTCTCGTTGCAAAGATCTTATATCCAAGTTTCTCGAATCTGCGTCCGATATCGATTGCTTCTTCCTTATCTTCATCACGAACAGTCATGATCATATTCTTATGCTTCGGCAGACGGATTCCGGCTCCGATAAATGCCTTATACAATGCTTCGTCAAATGTCTTCGCAATTCCCAGACACTCTCCGGTAGATTTCATCTCAGGTCCTAAGCTGATATCTGCACCACGTATTTTCTCGAAGGAGAATACCGGCATCTTAACAGCAAAATAATCTGCTTCCGGCTGTAATCCTGGTGTGTATCCGAGATCTTTGATCTTTGCTCCGATGATGACTTTTGTTGCAAGCGGAACGATTGGGATACCGGTTACTTTACTGATATATGGAACCGTACGGCTGGAACGAGGGTTTACCTCAATGACGTACACTTCTTCACCACATACAATAAACTGGATATTGATCAGTCCGATAACGTGCAGTGATTTTGCAAGTCTTCTTGTATATTCTGCGATCGTCTGCTTCGTCTTCTCGGAAATGCTCTGTGCCGGATATACGGAAATACTGTCTCCGGAATGGATTCCTGCACGCTCAATATGTTCCATGATTCCTGGGATCAGGATATCTTCGCCATCGCATACTGCATCGACCTCAATCTCTTTACCCTGCAGATATTTATCTACAAGAATTGGATGATCCTGTGCAATCCGGTTGATGATGCCGATAAATTCATCAATATCATGGTCGTTGATCGCAATCTGCATTCCCTGTCCGCCAAGTACATAAGAAGGTCTCACAAGTACCGGATACCCCAGTCTGTTTGCAACTTCTTTTGCTTCTTCTGCTGTAAATACAGTACCACCTGTTGGTCTTGGAATCTTACACTCTTCCAGAATCTCATCAAACAGCTCACGGTCTTCCGCTGCATCTACATTCTCGGCAGAAGTTCCAAGGATTGGAACGCCCATTTTCATAAGAGACTCTGTCAGCTTGATCGCTGTCTGTCCACCAAACTGTACGACTGCTCCGTCTGGTTTTTCAAGATCAACAATACTCTCTACATCTTCCGGTGTCAGCGGTTCAAAATACAATTTATCTGCAATGTCAAAGTCTGTACTTACTGTCTCCGGGTTATTATTTACAATGATTGTCTCATAGTCTTCTTTTGCAAATGCCCATGTACAATGCACAGAACAGAAATCAAACTCAATTCCCTGTCCGATACGGATCGGACCTGATCCAAGAACAAGTACTTTCTTCTTGTCATTCGTCTCTTCAACTTCGTTCTCGCTGCCAAATACAGAATAATAGTACGGTGTCTCTGCTGCAAACTCAGCCGCACACGTATCAACCATCTTATATGCTGCCGTAATTCCATATTCATGGCGCATATCGTGAATCTGGCGCTCTGTATTGCCTGTTAATTTTGCAATAACAGAATCTGGGAATTCCATACGTTTTGCTTCTTTTAATGTCTCTGCATTCAGTGTTTCATTCTGCAGCTTCTGTTCCATCTCAACAAGAATTGCAATCTTGTCAATGAACCATTTGTCAATCTTTGTGATTGCATGAATCTCATCATAGCTGATTCCCTGGCGGATCGCTTCTGCAATCTTCCAGATTCTTCTGTCATCTACAACTTTTAACTCTTCTAACAGCTCCTCACCTTTCAGATGTGAAAAATCGTAAGACATCAGGCTGTCTACATGCTGCTCCAGAGAACGGATTGCTTTCATAAGTGCACCTTCAAAGTTATCACAGATACTCATAACTTCTCCGGTTGCTTTCATCTGTGTTGTCAGTGTACGTTTTGCACTGATAAATTTATCAAATGGAAGTCTCGGGATCTTTACAACGCAATAGTCAAGCATTGGCTCGAAACTTGCATAGGTCTTCTTCGTAACTGCATTCTTAATCTCATCCAGTGTATATCCAAGTGCGATCTTTGCAGCAACTTTCGCAATTGGATATCCGGTTGCTTTGGAAGCCAGTGCAGAAGAACGGCTTACACGCGGATTTACCTCGATAACACAGTACTCAAATGTGTCAGGATTCAACGCATACTGTACGTTACATCCTCCGGTAATATTCAGCTCGCTGATAATGTTCAGCGCGGAAGTTCGCAACATCTGGTACTCCTTATCACCCAGTGTCTGGGAAGGTGCAACTACAATACTGTCACCGGTATGCACACCAACCGGATCAATATTTTCCATATTACATACAGTAATGCAGTTTCCATTGCCGTCACGCATCACTTCATACTCAATCTCTTTCCATCCGGCAATACAACGCTCTACCAGTACCTGTCCGACACGGGAAAGTCTGAGACCATTTTCCAGAATCTCAACTAACTGTGTTCGGTCGTGGGCGATACCACCGCCGCTTCCACCAAGTGTGTAAGCCGGACGAAGTACAACCGGGTATCCGATCTTCTCCGCAAATGCAATACCATCTTCCACATTCTCAACAACGAGGGAAGCTGCACATGGCTCACCGATCTTCTCCATCGTCTCTTTAAATTCCAGACGGTCCTCTGCTTTCTTGATTGTCTGGGAAGTGGTACCGATCAGGCGTACGTTATGCTCTCTTAAGAAACCATTCTCTTCCATCTCCATGGCAAGGTTCAGTGCTGCCTGTCCACCAAGCGTAGGAAGTACACTGTCCGGTTTTTCCTTTAAAATGAGCTGTTCTACAACTTCAACGGTAAGTGGTTCAATATATACACGGTCAGCAATATCTTTATCTGTCATAATCGTTGCCGGGTTAGAGTTCAGAAGAACAACTTCAAGCCCTTCTTCTTTCAGTGAACGGCATGCCTGTGTACCGGCATAATCGAACTCTGCCGCCTGTCCGATTACAATCGGACCGGAACCGATTACTAATACTTTTTTGATATCTTTAATTCTTGGCATTACTGTACCTCCTTCATCATATCCATGAATCTGTCAAATAAATATCCTGAGTCCTGTGGTCCCGGGCAAGCTTCCGGATGAAACTGTACGGTAAAGATATTCTTTCCGACATAAGACAGACCTTCATTGGTTCCGTCATTGACATTTACAAATGCTTCTGTTGCGATTGATGAATCCAATGTAGAAGCATCTACTGCATATCCATGGTTCTGAGAAGAAATGTACACACGGTTATTACTTAAATCTTTTACCGGGTGATTTCCACCTCTGTGTCCATATTTTAACTTATATGTCTTTCCACCATTTGCGAGTGCCATAAGCTGATGTCCCAGACAGATTGCAAAGATCGGAATATCACTGTCATATAACTTCTTCACTTCTTTAATAATAGAAACACAGGTCTCCGGATCTCCAGGTCCATTTGAGAGCATGATACCATCCGGTTTAGAATCAATGATTTCTTGTGCAGATGTATGTGCCGGATAAATGGTCACTTCACATCCACGCTTATTTAAAGAACGGGCGATGTTATTCTTGGCACCAAAATCCATCAATGCAACTTTTGGTCCATCACCTTCCAAGATATAAGATTTATCACAGGTTACTTCTGATACAACGTCTCCGACTACATATTCTTTTAACTTCGGAAGGATCTCATCCAGATCGTAATTCTCATTCGTTGTGATCATACCGTTCATCGTACCTTTCTCACGAAGAATCTTCGTCAGCGCACGCGTGTCAATTCCTGCAATTCCCGGAATGTCCTGCTTTTCAAGAAAATCCTGAATTGTTCCTTCACATCTGAAATTGCTCGGTACTCTGGAAAGTTCTCTGACGATATAACCTTTTGGCCAGGCTTTCTTCGATTCCATATCCGGTGTAATTCCATAGTTGCCGATCAATGGGTATGTCATAACGACTGCCTGTCCCGCATAAGAAGGGTCAGTTAATACTTCCAAATATCCTGTCATTGAAGTATTAAACACAATCTCGCTGATCATATCTTTTTTAGAGCCTATGCTGGTTCCAGTAAAGACGGTTCCGTCTTCTAATATAAGAAATGCTTTCATATATCCACCTATTCCCTTCCTGATTATCCTATTGTATCCGTGGGTTTCCAAGGTATCTTTTTCCGCCAGAGTTTTAAGCAAACGCATTCCCCGGCTTGTCGCCTCCATAAAAAAAGCAGTCTGCGTATGCACAACTGCTCTGTTATGACACTTGTTCAGACGCCTTCGTCTCCACAAATTGTAAAAATTATACTACATATTTTTTTTAATTTCAACCTCATTCCCGTAAAAATATTCATATTCTTTTTCTTATCCGCATACATTATACATGACAAAGTATTTTGAGGTATGATCCCATGCCAGAAAACGACCGTATAAATACGTCTTTGCCGGACAATTCTGCAAAAGGCAGTCTGAAAGTCAGCCTTACTTCCTCTCTCACTGCCGCCCCGGTTGCAAATGCTAAAGTATCCATCTCTTACACCGGTATACCAGACAGTACTCTGGAAGAACTGATGACTGATTCTTCCGGTCAAACAGAATCTCTTACATTAGATGCACCGCCCCTGGAATACAGTCTTGATCCCGCCTTTGACGAACAGCCTTACTCTGAATACACACTCCGCATAGAAGCCGAAGGATATGCACCAATCAGTGTTGCCGGTGCAGAAGTTCTTGCATCGACGCTCTCTCTGCAAAATCTTGCGCTTGCACCCCTTGGCGCTGAAAACAATGATTCCGTCTATGTTATTCCTGCTCATACTCTATATGGAGAGTATCCGGCAAAAATTCCGGAAGAAGAAATAAAACCTGTTCAGGAATCCGGGGAAATTGTTTTAAGCCGGGTTGTTGTTCCTGAATATATCGTTGTCCATGATGGAAGTCCGAGAGATTCCACCGCTAAAAACTACTATGTAAAATATAAAGATTACATCAAAAATGTTGCTTCCAGTGAAATCTATGCGACCTGGCCTGCCGCCACGATCCGTGCAAATGTGCTTGCCATCATGTCTTTTACCCTGAACCGTGTCTACACAGAGTGGTACCGCAATCAGGGCTATGACTTTACGATTACTTCCTCTACGGCTTTCGATCACAAATGGATTCCGAACCGGAATATTTTCGATTCCATCTCTGTCGTAGTCGATGAGCTGTTTGCCGACTACCTCTCCAGACCAAATGTCAAACAGCCGATCCTCACGCAATACTGTGATGGGCGTCAGGTACAGTGCCCGAATTGGATGACACAGTGGGGATCTAAATCACTTGGAGATCAGGGTTACACACCAATCGAAATTCTCCGCTATTATTATGGAGATGACATGTATATCAATACTGCTGAAGCAATTTCCGGTGTTCCGGCATCATGGCCGGGGTACGATCTTAGTGTTGGTTCTTCCGGTGACAAAGTACGTCAGATGCAGGAACAACTCAATGTGATTGCCGGTGCCTATCCTGCGCTTCCGAAAGTAGATGCCGATGGAATTTACGGCACAGCTACGGAAAACTCAGTTCGGAAATTCCAGTCCATTTTTAATTTACCCCAAACCGGAGTTGTAGATTATAAAACATGGTATAAAATTTCTGAAATCTATGTCGGAGTCTCCAGAATTGCTGAATTAACATAATTATATTTTCAAAAAGCTGTCCGGGAGCAATATCATTTTCACTTCATGATATTGTTCCGGACAGCTTTCTTTTATCATCCGGGATAATAAGCACTACCTTCCGTCTGTGACGTTCTGCTAATACCGTATAATCCTAGAAGAATATTCTCTTTACATCATTAAACAATACAAACACCATCAAAAGCATCAAAAGCACGAATCCCAGTCCATGCACATAGCCTTCTTTCTCCGGTGGAATCCTCTTTCTCCGGATTGCTTCTACAAAGAGAAACACCAGTCTTCCTCCGTCCAGTGCCGGAAGTGGCAGCAAATTCATAACTCCCAGGTTTGCCGATAATAAAATTCCGATATAGAGAAACTGTTCAATTACAACAATCGCTCCATAGCTCTTCGTCTGTTGGTATGCATCTGCTACAACATTTACAATTCCGACCGGTCCGGATAACTGATCCATTCCTATCTTTCTCATAACTAACATTTTCAGGCTGTCTACCGTCGAACAGATCCAATATTTCACTTCATAAACACCATACTGGAGACTCTCTGCAAAAGAAGCTTTTGTATTACCGGCCCCAGTGATTCCATAACGATAATATCCCAGCTTCTTATCCATCTTCGGAGTCAGCTTTACAGTATAGGTTTTCCCATTTCGCTCATAGGTAACTTTGGCAGCCTCTCCCTGATGAAACTGATTGTAAGAAGTAACTTCACGAAAAATGTGAATCTTTTTATCTCCGATTTTTACAATCTTATCTCCTGCCCGAATGCCTGCCGCAGCAGCTGGATACCCCTGTTCCACAGAAGCCGCTACCGGAGCGTCATATCCTACCATCATAATCAATACTATTGATGCGATAAATGCAAGAATAAAATTAAAAACCGGTCCTGCTGCAATAACAGAAATTCTCGCCCACACAGATTTATTATTAAAGTTTCCCGGTGCATCTGACGCTTCGTCATCTTCTCCCATCATGCACAAGCCGCCAATTGGAAAAAGTTTCAGACAATATCTTGTTCCCTTATACTCTTTTGAAACAAGATTCGGTCCCATTCCGATTGCAAACTCTTCCACATCAATTCCATTTTTTTTTGCCAGTGTGAAATGTCCCAGTTCATGAAAAATTACAATAAAACTGAAGACCAGTATTGCAAATATAATACCTACTATATTACTCAATCTAATTATTACCTCCTGCTTTCGATTCGTTCATACGTCTCTGCTTCGGTCTGGAGAATCTGTTCCAGTGACGGATTCGCTATATTCTTATGTGCATTCATACAGTCTTCGATGATTTCCATAATTTCCAGATATTTGACTTCACGTTTCAGGAACTTGCTTACCGCCAGCTCATTTGCCGCATTGAGCACGGTCGGAAGACTTCCGCCTTCTCTTCCTGCCTTATATGCGAGTTTCAGACCATAAAACGTCTCCATATCCGGCTTTTCAAAATCCAGTTTTCCCATTTCCCAGAAATCCAGTCTGTCACCCGGCAGATATCTACGCTCTGGATAATAAAGCGCATACTGAATCGGCAGTTTCATATCCGGTGTCCCAAGCTGCGCCATTACGGCTCCGTCTTCATATTCAACCATGGAATGGATGACACTCTGTGGCTGTACAACAACCTGGATCTGATCCACATTTACATCAAACAGCCATTTCGCCTCAATCACTTCCAGTCCTTTGTTTACCATTGTAGAAGAATCAATGGTAATTTTCTGTCCCATCGACCAATTTGGATGTTTCAATGCATCTTCCACACGGATATTCAGAAGATCTTCTTCTTTTTTTCCGCGGAATGGACCGCCGGATGCCGTCAGAAGGATCTTGTGGATCGGATTGCCTTTATTTCCCTGAAGAGACTGGAAAATAGCACTGTGTTCACTGTCTACCGGTAAAATACGGACATTATATTCCTTTGCCATCGGCATGATCAGATGTCCGGCTGTTACCATCGTCTCTTTGTTGGCAAGCGCAATGTCTTTTCCTGCCTGTATCGCTGCGATCGTCGGACGCAGTCCGATCATTCCTACAATTGCCGTCACAAGAATCTCTGCCTTTTCAAGCGTTGCGATCTCAATAAGCCCCTCCATTCCTGTTACAACTCTTGTATCTGTATCTGCAATTTTTACTTTTAACTCTTCTGCTTTGCCTTCGCTCCATACAGCAACACACACCGGATGAAACTCCCGGATCTGTTGTTCCAGCAGTTCGATATTCTTACCGGCTGCAAGCCCAAGCACTTCAATATCTTTATTTTCTCTGACTACTTCGAGTGTCTGTGTTCCAATCGATCCGGTGGAACCAAGAATTGCTATTTTCTTCATAAAATCCCTCTCTTTAATCCTATAACCACTGTTTTATTTTACAGATTGCCGGCGAGAAATGTTGTCAGGAAATAAATGACCGGTGCTGTAAAAAGAACACTGTCAAAACGATCCAGAATACCGCCGTGTCCCGGAATCAGCGTACCATAATCTTTAATATCATGATTTCTCTTAATGGCAGAAGCTGCCAGATCTCCAATCTGGGAAATCGCTCCTCCGGCTCCGCAGATGATTGCATAATGCAACACATTTGCCTGTGCTCCGGCAAAATGATTCATTGCAGCTGCAAATATCGCGCCAAGCAACGCTGCACCTACAATTCCTCCGATTCCACCTTCTACCGACTTCTTCGGGCTTAACTTCGGCGCCATCTTATGTTTACCGATCAGCATGCCGACGCAATACGCACAGGTATCACATCCCCAGGAACTCAGGAAAATGAGCCATACTACAATGCCACCATCCTCTAACATTCTTGTCTGATATACATAAGACATCATCATTGCCACATAAAATACTCCAAAAAATACTGTTGCAACCTGATCTGCTACAAATGCAGGATACGAAAATACATAAACTGCCATCAATACGATCATAAATCCCATGATCAGTAGCGGCAAACGATTTAACTGATTCGTATACAGAAGTGCATAATAAGCTACTGCTACCAGATAACCGGCAAATGCAATTGGTTTCTTCTGCACACCCACTACCTTATACAATTCTGTCATACCGATCAGACTGATTACGCCAAGTACGCCAAAGAGTACTTCTCCTCCGCATCCAACTGTAGCGATCAGGATGATCACCAGAACAATTCCACTTAAAAGTCTTGTTTTAAACATCTTTTTTCTGTTCCTCCTTCACGCCTCCGTAGCGGCGGTCTCTTCTATTATATTGCTCAATCGCCTTTTCCAGTTCTGCTTTTGAAAAATCCGGCCACGGAACATCTGTAAAATAAAATTCCGTATATGCAAGCTGCCAGAGCAGATAATTGGATAATCTGAGTTCCCCACTTGTACGGATCAGAAGATCCGGATCCGGGATTCCATGTGTATCCAGATAGCCTGAAATAACTTCTTCTGAAATCTCTCCCGGCTTTAATTTACCTTCTGCACAGTCTGCGGAAATTCTGCGGACTGCACGCATAATCTCATCTCTGCTTCCGTAATTCAATGCAATCTGGAAATTCAGTCCACCGTTATCCTTTGTAGCTTCTTCCAGTTCCTCTATACGATTTCGGATGTCATCATCCAGTCTGGTCTTATCACCGATTACACGGACTTTCATATCATTTTTCGCTGCTGTTTTCAGGCAGGTCTTCATATAACTGCGCAACAGCTTCATCAACGCGTTCACTTCATCTGCCGGACGGTTCCAGTTCTCTGTCGAAAACGCATATACAGTCAGATATTTGATCCCCATTTTCCATGCTTCTTCACAGATTTTCTCAACATTCTTGCTTCCCTGTACATGCCCATAATTACGTGGCATTCCTTTTGCTTTCGCCCAACGTCCGTTTCCATCCAAAATAATCGCAATATGCTGCGGTACATTCATCTGGTTTCTCCTCCCACGAATGGGGGACAGTTACCAAAATCTCTTTGGCTTCTGTCCCCTCATTTATTAAACCGTCATTACTTCTTTTGATTTTGCTTCAACTGCTTTGTCAACTTCTTTGACATATTTGTCTGTCAGTTTCTGAAGATCATCTTCCATATCCTTAATCTCATCTTCAGATACATCAGAACCTTTCAGTTTCTTGAATGCATCATTTCCGTCACGACGAATATTACGGATTGCAACCTTTGCTGCCTCTCCTTTTTTCTTAACATCCTTTACCAGTTCTTTTCTTCGTTCCTCGGTCAGTTCCGGGAATACCAGACGGATACATGTTCCATCGTTTGTCGGATTGATTCCAAGATCAGAAGTCATGATCGCTTTTTCGATTACTTTTACCATCGACTTCTCCCATGGCTGGATCTGGATCATACGCGGCTCCGGTACAGATACGTTTGCAACCTGCTGGATTGGTGTCGGTGTTCCATAATAATCTACCATGATTTTATTCAAAACATTTGGATTGGCACGTCCTGCACGGATTGCTCCGAGCTCTCCATCCAGATTACCCATTGTCTTGGTCATCTTCTCTTCATATGCTTTTAATTTCTCGTTCATAAATATTTCCTCCTATTATTATACAGTTACTTTTGTACCTGTAAATGTTCCTGTCATCGTCTCAACGATACTGTTCTCCTCATTCAGTCCGAATACTAGCATCGGCATCTTATTTTCCAGGCACATGATAGATGCTGTCAGGTCAACTGCCATCAGCTTCTTATCGATGATCTCCTGAATCGAAATCTCATCATACTTCTTCGCATCCGGATTCACCTTCGGATCGCTGTCATAAATTCCATCAATTGCTTTTGCCAGAAGCATTGCATCTGCCTCGATCTCGATCGCACGGAGAACAGCTCCTGTATCTGTTGAGAAATACGGATGTCCTGTACCGCCTGCAAAGAATACCAGCTTGCCCTGTGCAAAGCTCTCTTCTACACTGTCCTTGGAATACAGTTTTGTAAATGCACCACATGCAAATGGTGTATAAATCTCAGTCTTCATACCTGTATATCTGCAAAGGTCAGATACATAAATACAGTTCATAATAGTAGCAAGCATACCGATCTGATCTGCCTTGTTGCGGTCTATCGTCTCACTGGTACGTCCTCTCCAGAAGTTTCCACCGCCGATCACAATGCCGATCTGTACTCCCTCATCAGAAATTGCCTTGATCTGCTTCGCTACTGCAAGAACAGTTGCCTCGTCAAATCCTGTTTTCTTCGGTCCGGCAAGAGCCTCGCCGCTTAATTTTAATAAAACTCTTTTCATTTCCATGCTTTTATCCTGCCTTATTTTTTATTCTTTTATTTTACCATACTCCGGCAACAACCTCATTTCCGCTGTCATCAACAGTGGTAGAAACTGTGAAAGAGTCATAATAATGATATCCTGTCTCTCCGGTCTCCGGCTCGTTCTCATAATCACTTCCGTTAGCCTCTCCCAGTGCTGCAACAAGACTGGAAAGCGGCTGTCCGATATACTGTTTCGCCTTATCTGCATTGGAATCATTCGGTGCTG
>OGRE01002685.1_pt1 | contig 11995 bp, 9 predicted proteins | sample 1553421 | NCBI WGS metagenome assembly OGRE01 (sample SAMEA2580076, study PRJEB22360) | human gut metagenome | biome: human gut; feature: human-associated habitat; material: faeces | place: Denmark | collected 2008/2010 | reverse complement strand
GCTGGCACTGCCGGACGGCCCCGGCGTCGGTGACGTCGAGTTCGGCCACGTCGGTAAAGGTGTAGTTGTTGGGCGATACGGCGCTCAGCCGCTGCATTTCACGGCCCAGCTGGCCGTTGGCGCCCGTTACGAGTATGTTCATGGTCTGTCGTATTCGAAAAGTTCCGGTGCGTCGGCCAGCTTCGGGTGCCGGCGGGCTTTCTCCGAGAGGGGGATTTTGCCCGCCGCGGAAGCCGCCAGTCGATCGCGAGCGCGGGGTCGTCCCACGCGATGCCGCCCTCGCTGCCGGGGGCGTAGTAGTTGTCGCATTTGTATTGGAAGACGGCCTCGTCGCTCAACACGGCGAATCCGTGGGCGAATCCGCGGGGGATGAACAGCTGCCGCTTGTTCTCTCCGTCGAGCAGCGCGGCGACGTGCCGTCCGAAGGTCGGCGATCCGCGGCGGATGTCCACCGCCACGTCGAGCACGCGGCCCCTGACCACGCTCACCAGCTTCGCCTGGGCGTATTCCCCCTTCTGGAAATGCAGGCCCCGGACCACTCCGTAGCGCGATTTCGACTCGTTGTCCTGCACGAACCGCACCGGCCCGACCAGTTCGTCGAACCGCCGCTGCGAGAAACGCTCCATAAAATAACCCCTTGCGTCCCCGAACACCTCCGGTTCGAGAAGCACCACGCCGGGGATCTCCGTTTTTATCGCTTTCATCGTTTCGATTCTTCGATTACCTTCAACAGATACCGTCCGTACTGGTTCTTGAGCATCTGCCCGGCCAGTGCGCGCATCTTCTCCTCCGTGATCCAGCCGTTGCGGTAGGCGATGCCTTCGAGGCAGGCGATTTTCAGTCCCTGCCGCTTCTCGATCACCTCCACGAAGATCGAGGCTTCGGCCAGCGAGTCGTGCGTGCCCGTGTCGAGCCATGCGAATCCCCGCTGGAGGGTCTGCACTTTCAACGCTCCGCCGGCGAGAAACGCCTGGTTCACCGAGGTGATCTCCAGTTCGCCGCGCGCCGAGGGACGGATGGATTTGGCCACCTCCACGACCTTGTTGGGGTAGAAGTACAGCCCCACCACGGCGTAGTTCGACTTCGGATGCGCAGGCTTCTCCTCGATCGAGAGGCAGTTGCCCGCGGCGTCGAACTCCGCGACGCCGTACCGCTCGGGGTCCTCGACCCGGTAGCCGAAGATCGTCGCCTTGCCCGCTTCCTCCGCGCTGCGCACGGCCTCCCGGAGCATGCCCGTGAAGCCCGCTCCGTGGAAGATATTGTCGCCCAGCACCAGACAGACCGAATCGCCGCCGATGAACTCCTCGCCGATCAGAAACGCCTGCGCCAGCCCGTCGGGCGAGGGCTGTTCGGCGTACTCGATGCTTACGCCGTAGTCCGAGCCGTCGCCCAGCAGCCGCCGGAATCCCGGGAGGTCGGCCGGCGTCGAGATCACGAGTATCTCGCGGATGCCGGCCAGCATCAACGCCGAAATCGGATAATAAATCATGGGCTTGTCATAAATGGGCAGCAGTTGCTTGCTCACACCTTTCGTGATGGGATACAGGCGCGTGCCCGAGCCTCCGGCTAATACGATACCTTTCATTTTCTTGCGTCGTTGACGTCGCCCGCGGGCCTTTTCTCCGGGTCTTCGGGCGGATAATTTCGATCGAAGGTACGGTTTTTTTGCGAAAATCCGATCTCCGTGCCTGTTTTTTTGCAAAGTATCGCTATCTTTACCGGGACTAATTCAAACCATAGACAGTATGATTCTCGACGATAAACTTCTGGACGAAGTGACCGCCCGGGCGAAGACGAGCGAACGCCTGCGGATGAATTTCAACCTTCACGACTCGCTCGACGCCAAGGCCCAGCGTCTGCTCAACGCCCTGGAGCCGGGCACGGCGCTGCCCGTGCACCGCCATCCCCACACGGACGAAACCTATGTCATCCTGCGCGGCCGCTTCGACGTGATTTTCTGCGACGAGCACGGCCGCCAGACGCAGCGTTTCGCGCTCGACCCGCTGAAAGGCGTCTACGGCATCCACGTCCCCAAAGGGCAGTGGCACACGCTGGAGGTTCTCGAAAGCGGCACGGTGCTGTTCGAGGTCAAGGACGGTCCCTATGCGCCGTTGGCGCCGGAGGACATGGTGCGATGACGCGGGCCGCCGAACGACTGTTCGCCCTCGTGCGGGCGACGCTGCGCAACCGTATGGACGACGCATCGCTGTTCGAGGGGACCGACGCGGCGCAGTGGCGTGAAATCTACGACCTCTCCTCGGTGCAGGGCGTGCTGGCCCAGGCGTGGGACGGGATGCAGCTCCTGCCCGAAGCGATGCGGCCGCCCAGGGCGCTGCGCCTGCAATGGGCCGTCAACGTCGAACGGATCGAAAAGGTCTACCGCCGGCAGGAGCGGGCCATCGCCCGCCTCGCGGCGTTCTACCGCGAGCATGCGATCCCGATGATGCTGCTCAAGGGCTACGGCCTGAGCCTTTTCTATCCCGTTCCGGAACACCGTCCCTGCGGGGACATCGACATCTGGCTTTTCGGGCGTCAGCCCGAGGCCGACAAGCTGGTCGCCCGGGAGTGGGGCGTTCCGGTCGACGTGCACAAGGAGCACCACACGACGTTCGACGTCGACGGCATCATGGTCGAGAATCATTACGACTTTGTCAATAAGGAGACGCACGCCTCCAACGCGCGTCTCGAACGGCTGTTCAAGCAGTATGCCGCGCAGCCCGGCGAGTCGGTCGCCGTTGCGGGCGTAGCCGTCTACCTGCCTTCGGAGCAGCTCAACGCCCTGTTCCTGCTGCGCCATGCCGCCGTGCATTTCGCGGCGATCAACATCGGCCTGCGGCATGTTCTGGACTGGTGCGTCTTCGTCGCGCACTGCCACGACCGGATCGACTGGCCGGCGCTGTACGCCGTGGCCCGGGAGACCCGGATGGTCGGGTTCCTGAACTGCCTCAACGCCCTCTGCGTCGACTGCCTGGGGCTGGAGGCCCCGTCGCTCCCGGATTTCGAACGCGACGCCGAACTCGAAAAGCGGGTGCTGGACGAAATCCTCTCCCCGGCGTTCTCCGGCGAGCAGCCCGAAGGGTTGCTGCGCGTGGTCCGGTTCAAGACCCGCCGCTGGTGGGCGAACCGCTGGAAACACCGGCTGGTCTTCGACGAGGGTCTTGCCGGCGCCTTCGTGCGTTCGGCCTGGGCGCACCTGAAACGTCCCCGATCCATCGCACACTGACGGGAGCCGGCTTATGCCGGCTCTTCCGTTTTACCGCATAACCCGATCGCATGATGAAGAAAAAGAGCCACCCGGAATTCGTGCGTGCCCTGAAGGCGCGGAATCTCAAAATCACGGTCGTCGGAACATACGAAAACTGCCTCTCCCGGGTTGCCGTAAGATGCGACGTATGCGGTTGGGAGTGGGCGCCGGTCGGGGGTAGCCTGTTGCGCGGCCACGGCTGTCCCAAGTGCGCGGGAACCATGCGGAAATCCCACGCGGAGTTCGTGGAGGAGCTAAAATCCCGAAGGGATGACGTGATCATCGTCGGCCCGTATGTGAAAGCGCTCGAAAAGACCCGGTTCCGGTTCCTGAAATGCGGACACGAATGGGACGTGACCCCTGCGCATATACTTAACGGCCGGGGATGTCCGCTGTGCGCGCATTCCCGCCGGGGAGCGTCCCAGCGACTGACGATGGAGCGTTTTTTGAAACGCCTCCATAAAATCGACCGGAATCTCGTCGTCCGGGAGGGCGGGAAATATGTAAACTATACGACGCCGATCCCTCTCCGCTGCAACGCCTGCAAATACGAGTACGAAGTAAAGCCGAGCGATGTTCTGCACGGCGGCGGCTGTCCGAACTGCCACAGGGCATGCACCTCCTTTCCGGAACAGTTTATCCGCCACGCCTTTGTCCGCATGCTCGGCGAATCGGAAGTCCTGTCGCGGGACAAGACTGCGGCAGGAGTCGAATTGGACGTCTGCATTCCCGCCTTGAGGGCGGCCGTGGAACCCGGTTCGTGGTACTGGCACCGGAATCTGGTGGAGAGGGATCGGGAAAAGCGTCTGCTGTGCGAAAGGAAAGGCATCCGGCTGATAACCGTATATGACCATTATGATGAAACGGCCGTTCCTTTCGACGATTGCCTGGTGACTCCCTGCGACCTTGCCTCCCGCCGGAATATGGACAAGCTGGTTGCGGTGACGAAAACCCTTTTCGGGGCGTTCGGGCTGGATTCGAACCTCGCCGCGGGCGAATGGGAGACGATCCGGAGGAGGGCCGAACTGGATTCGCGGCGGATGACCACCGAAGAATTCCGGGCGGAGCTGGCCGGGATCAATGATAAAATCGAGGTTATCGGCGAATACACGAGGGCCTCTGATAAAATCAGGGTGCGGTGCAAGGTCTGCAATCACGAGTGGTCCGTTGCGCCCACGACCCTGCGCCGGGGTTCGGGATGCGCCAGCTGTGCCGGCAGGTTGAAACTCTCGCATGAACGGTTCGTCGAAAGATTGAACCTGTTGCATCCGGAGATCGTCCCTCTGACCGAGTATGTCAACAGCCAGACCCGCATGACATTCGAGTGCAGGGCCTGCGGCCATGTATGGTCGGCGCAGGCGTATGGCCTCATCACGAAATCCCGCTCTTCCGGCTGCCGGAAATGCTCCGTTAGGGCGATGCTGCGACGACGAAGCCGGAAGGTAAGGTGCATCACCACCGGTGAGGTGTTCGACACGCTTCGGGAAGCCGCCGCCAAATACGGCGTCAGCCGCTCGGCGATCAGCCAGTGTTGCAGCGAGCCTCCGAAACTCAAACGTGCCGGCGGCCGGGAGTGGGAATACGTCGACCTGCTTTCCGGAGAGCGTTGACCTGACGCGGCCGATGCGCGGGAACCGGCCGGATAAAACCGGTCTCTCCTTCCCGAAAACGAAAAAAGGAAGGCCTCGACCTTCCTTTCTCTGGTGATCCCGCTGGGGCTCGAACCCAGGACCCCAACATTAAAAGTGTTGTGCTCTACCAGCTGAGCTACGGAATCTCCGTGTGCCAAAATGGGAATCGTTTCCGTTTTGGTGGTGCAAATGTACGGATTTATTTTTAAAATCCAATACCCGGCCTGCAAATTTTGCGCAAAAGTGTGTTTTTTGCCTTTCCGGCTGCCGGCTGCCGCCTGCAGGCGATAGGCGTCCGGGCATCTTCCGGCGGTTTCGGCCGGCCGGGATCGTGAAATTTGGCGCGCGGATTTTGTTTTGCCGAAATAAAAGGATATTTTTGTAGGCGTTAAGATGAAATCTAACTTTTAAAACCGAATAATTCTATGTGTAAAGCGCTGATAATCGGAGCCGGCGGCGTCGGAACGGTGGTGACGCAGAAAATCGCGGCCAATCCCGTCTTCACGGACGTGATGCTGGCCAGCCGTACCAAATCCAAATGCGACGCCGTTGCGGCCGCCATCGGCGGCAACCGCGTGAAGACCGCCGAGGTCGACGCCGACAGCGTGCCGCAGCTGTGCGAACTGTTCCGCGCGTTCAAACCCGACATCGTGGTCAACGTGGCGCTTCCGTACCAGGATCTCACGATCATGGACGCCTGCCTCGAATGCGGCTGCAACTACCTCGACACGGCCAACTACGAGCCGAAGGACGAGGCGCATTTCGAATACTCGTGGCAGTGGGCCTATCAGGACCGCTTCAAGGCCGCGGGACTCACGGCGATCCTCGGCTGCGGTTTCGACCCGGGCGTGACGGCCATCTTCACGGCCTATGCCGCCAAGCACCATTTCGACGAAATCCACTACCTCGACATCGTCGACTGCAACGCCGGCAACCACGGCATGGCTTTCGCCACGAACTTCAACCCCGAGATCAACATCCGTGAGGTGACCCAGAAAGGGCGTTATTACGAGAACGGAGAGTGGGTGGTGACCGAGCCGCACGAGATCCACAAGCCGCTCAATTATCCGGGCATCGGCGAGCGCGAGTCGTACGTCATCTACCACGAGGAGCTGGAGTCGCTCGTGAAGAACTATCCCACGATCCGGCGTGCGCGCTTCTGGATGACCTTCGGTCAGGAGTACCTGACGCACCTGCGCGTGATCCAGAACATCGGCATGGCGCGTATCGACCCGATCATCTACAACGGGGTCGAGATCGTCCCGATCCAGTTCCTTAAGGCGGTTCTTCCCGATCCCAAGTCGCTGGGCGCCAACTATCACGGCCAGACCTCGATCGGCTGCCGCATCAAGGGCCTGAAGGACGGCAAGGAGCGCACCTACTATATTTATAACAACTGCGACCACGAACAAGCCTTCAAGGAGACCGGCACGCAGGCCGTGTCGTTCACCACGGGCGTTCCGGCGGCTTTGGGCGCTTCGATGTGGGCCAAGGGCCTCTGGCGCGGCGCCGGCGTGTTCAACGTCGAGGAGTTCGATCCCGATCCGTTCCTCGCCGAGCTGGGCGAGCAGGGCCTGCCGTGGCACGAGCTGTTCGATGTGAATCTCGAAGTGTAGGTTTTTGAAGATTGCGGCGCATCTGCCGCACATCCCTCAAAATCCCCGGATGGATAGTGCCGAAGTACGTCCCATCCGGGGATTTTTCACGATGCACGACAGATGCACCGCACCGATCGAAAACCGCAGCGGGATTTTCCGCTCCTCCAAAATCAAAACTGTCGTATCGTTTTCCGCAGAACCGCTTTTCCCGAAATGCCCCTGCCGGCGACCGGCTCCGATGCTTATTTCCGGACCGGGTTTCGCAAGCGATAAGTATAAATGCGTATTTTCCCGAAAACCAAGCCTGCGCAGCGTGGTTTTCAGGAGGTTTTTGCTACTTTTGCAACTGTTTTGGACGTTTTCGTTGAGCGAGGGCAGAGCCGGGCTTGCCCGGATTATGCCGAGCGGAGAAAACGAAGGATGAAATCCAACTAAAAACAATTCGATGATTGACTTTCTGAAACTGCCTTCACCGTGCTACGTCCTCGACGAGGAGCTGCTGGACCGGAACCTGGCGACTGTCGACCGTGTGCGCCGGGAATCGGGCGCCGAAATTATCGTCGCCCTGAAGGCCTGCGCCATGTGGAGCATTTTTCCCGAGCTGGCGAAGCATTCCGACGGTGCGACTGCAAGTTCCGCTGCCGAGGCGCGTCTCGTTTTCGAGGAGTTCGGGCGTCCCGCCCACACCTACGCCCCGGTCTACACGGACTCCAATATCGACGAAATCCTCAATTGCAGCGATCATATCACGTTCAATTCGCTGTCGCAGTTCCGCCGCTTCGGCCAGAAAGCCCTTATCAACGGCATTTCCTGCGGCCTGCGGATCAACCCGCAGTATTCGCCCGTCGAGACGGACCTCTACAACCCCTGCGTCCCCGGCTCGCGGCTGGGCGTCACGGCCGAACAGCTGGCGGCGCACGGCGGACTTCCGGCGGGTGTCGAGGGGCTGCATTTCCACGTCCTCTGCGAATCGCGCCCGGAGCATCTGCAAAAGGCGCTGGAGGCCGTCGAGACGCATTTCGGAGCGTATCTCGACCGGATCAAATGGCTCAACATGGGCGGCGGCCACCTGATGACGGCCTCGTGGTATGACTGCGACCGCCTGATCGCCCTGCTGAAGGCGTTCAGGTCCCGCCATCCGAACCTGCGGCTGATTCTCGAACCCGGCAGCGCCTTCACGTGGCGCACGGGCTTTCTGGTTTCGACCGTCGAGGACATCGTGGAGAACGGCGGGGTGACGACGGCGATGCTTGACGTGTCGTTCGCCTGCCACATGCCCGACTGCCTCGAAATGCCCTACAAACCCGCCGTCATCGGAGCGCATGAACCTGCCGACGGCGAAAAGCGCTGGCGCATGGGCGGCACGAGCTGCCTTGCGGGCGACTACTGCGGCGACTGGGCTTTCGACCGCGAGCTGAAGGTGGGGGAGCGCGTCGTCTTCGAGGACATGATCCACTACACGATGGTCAAGACCACGATGTTCAACGGCGTCCACCATCCGGCCATCGTCATCGCGCGCCGCGATGGCCGCACCGACGTCATCCGCGAATTCGGCTACGAGGACTTCCGGAACCGCATGTCATAGACAATATTGAATTCAGATATACGAAACCTCTTCATGGAAAATTTCACACCTACCCCCTACACGTTGGAATGTGTCGCCACGGGCCGCGAATTCGAAGACGCCGGCTGGATGCTTGCCGACCCGCAGTGCAAGGAGCCTTCGCTCGTGCGCACCAAATACGCCCGCAAACAGATCGACGTGAAGCCCGCCGACTGGGGCCTGTACCGTTTCTCGGACTGGATGCCCGTGCGGCGTATCCTCAAAGGTTCGTCGGCTCCCGTGACCTATAAGAGCAAGGGCCTCGCCGCGCACCTCGGGCTGGAAAACCTCTGGATCACCTTCAACGGCTGGTATCCGGCCATCGGGGCCACGATGTCGACCTGCTCGTTCAAGGAGACCGAGGCCTATTCGGTCTGCGGCCGCGCCGCTGCCGACGAACGGCGCGTGCTGGTGGTGGCTTCGGCCGGAAACACCGCCCGGGCCTTCGCCAAGGTCTGCTCGGACAATAACATCAGGCTGCTGCTCTCGGTTCCCTACGACAATATCGGCGCGCTGTGGTTCGACCAGCCGCTGAACCCCTGCGTGAAACTCATTTCGTGCGAGAAGGGCGGCGACTATTTCGACGCCATCCATTTGAGCGACATTGCGCTGAAAAGCCCCGGCTTCTACGCCGAGGGCGGCGCCAAGAACGTCGCGCGCCGCGACGGCATGGCCTGCACGGTCCTTTCGGCCGTGACGACCATCGGCCGCATTCCCGATTACTATTTCCAGGCCGTGGGCAGCGGTACGGGCGCCATTGCCGCCTGGGAGGCCAACATGCGTCTGGTGGAGGACGGCCGCTTCGGGCGGAATACGATGAAGCTGATGGTGGCGCAGAACGCCCCGTTCGTTCCGATGTACGACGCCTGGCAGGCGGCATCGCGCAAGCTGCTGCCTTACGACGACGACAAGGCGCGCCGCGACGCGGAGATCATCGACGCCAAGGTGCTTTCGAACCGCCGTCCGCCTTACAGCGTCACGGGCGGTCTTTTCGATGCGCTGAAAGCCACCGGCGGCGAGGTTTTCGTGGCCACGAACGCCATGGCGCGCAAGGCCCGCAAGCTGTTCCACGAACTCGAAGGCGTCGACATCTATTCGGCGGCGGGCGTTGCGCTGGCGTCGCTCGTCAATGCCGTGAACGCGGGTAAAATCGAGAAGGACGCCACCGTCATGCTCAATGTCACGGGCGGCGGCGAGGAGCACTTCAAGGAGGGTAAGGAGCTGTGGTATCTCAAGCCGAGCCACGTCTTCCCGCTCGAACCCGACGAGGCGGATGTGGTGGAGAAAGTCGAAGCGCTGTTCAACTGAATGACAGCGGGTTGACTGATTGCTTCTGTGCGATTTACACAAACGGGCCTGTATAGCCCGTTTTTTTTGTTACCTTTGCGCGTCCGAACCGGGGATCAGCAGCCGGACCCGGTTGGGACGTTTTTTTACTTTTAACCCAAATTTCAAACAAATGGAAAACATCCAAACAAAGCAGTACCCCTGCTTCAAGCGTTGGAGTCGCAAAAACTGGTCGGTTTTTGCCAGTCTCCACCGTTATGTGACTATCGGGGTCCTCTCTGTCGGGATGTCGATCCTGCTGCTTGCGACGCAAGGTGCGTCTGCGCAGACTGCCGACACGACCGCTGTCCTCAAGACATTGCGGATACGGGAAGTCGGCGTCACCGGGAGTCAGACGGCTCCCGCGCGCAACGCCCAGTCGCACACCCCGCTTTTCGACCGGAAAGCCCAGGCCCCGGCGCCTGTCCAGACTCTGGAAGCCGCCCTGCGCCTTGCTCCTTCGGTCGATGTCCGCGAACGCGGAGGCAAGGGAACGCAGGCCGACATCTTCATCCGGGGAGGCTCTTTCGACCAGACCATGGTCCTTCTCAACGGCATTGATTTCACCGATGCCCGCACCGGGCATCAGTCCCACGCGCTGCCCGTCGACCTCGACTGCATTTCGGCCGTCGAACTGATCGACGGCGTTCCGGGCGTCGGAGCCTACGCCGGTGCGGTGAACATCCGCACCGCGCCGCTGCGGCCCACCTACCTGCGCCTCGAAGCCTCGGGCGGCCAGTACAGCTATGGCTACGGGAATCTTTCGGGCGCGGTGAGTGCGGGACGCTTCTCGGTGCTCGGCGCGGCTTCGTACCGCCGCAGCGACGGCTACCGGCACAATACCGATTTCTCCAACTACAACGCATTCGTACGGGCGACCTACGACGGCGGGCGGGCCGGGTTCTTCGACTTGCAGGCCGGGTGGCAGGACCGCGATTTCGGCTCCAACGGTTTCTATGCGGCCTACAATCCCGACCAGTGGGAGCATACCGCCACGGCCCTGGGGTCGCTGCGGTGGCTGAAAACCGCAGGCCGCTTTTCGCTGGGGGCCGCCGCGAGCTACCGCAAGAACTTCGACCGCTACGACTGGACGCGCGGCACGGCGATGAACCGCCACAACACGGACAATGTCGGAGCGAAGCTCTGGGCCGACTGCGACTGGGCGGCGGGCGTTACCACCGTGGGCGGAGACTATGCTTTCAACCACATTTACAGCACCAATCTGGGTGACAAGCTTTCGGTTCCCGAAGGCCATTACACCCATGCCAAGGCGCGCCACACGGGCAACCTGTGGCTGCGGCACGCCAAGCGGTGGCGGCATTTCGACGCGGCGGCTTCGGCGGGCGTGAGCCTCACGCCCTACGGCACTTCGGCCCTGTGGAGCCTTTCGGCGGGCTATGCCCCCGCGGCCGGGCTGCGCCTCGAAGCCGGGGCGCGGGGGGGGGGATCCCGAAGGGCGTGGCAGTCGATGCGCCTGCCGACCTTCACGGACCTCTACTACACCTCCCCGGCGCAGATCAACAACCTCGATCTTACGCCGGAACACGCAGTCACATACCGACTTGGCGTGGATTACCTCAAGCGGAGCTGGAACCTTTCGGCGCAAGCCTATTACCGCTCCGGGCGCGACATCATCGACTGGGTCTGGCGCGAGGACATGGGCAGCAAGTGGCATTCCGAACAGACGAGCAGCCTCGATACCTTCGGGATCGAACTCGCGGGCGGCTATACGGTTTCGGAAGGCTTCCTGTGCCGCGTGACGCTCTCGTACGGCTACATCACGACCGACCGGAACGCGGACGTCATCGCCAAAAGCGCGATGGATTTCATGCGTCACAAGGCGGCATTGGCCGTGGAGGTGCATTTCCTGCGGCGGATGTCGCTTGCGCTGACCGGCTCGGTCTACGACCGCAACGGCAGCTACACGCATTACCCCGAACCGGGCAACGCCTCCCTTAACGAAGAACGCGACTACAAGCCCTATTTCCTGCTCGACGGACGTCTCCAGTGGGAGAAGGGCATCTGCCGCCTTTATGTCGACGCCACGAACATCACCGACACGCGCTACTGCGACATCGGCGGAATCCGCCTGCCGGGTTTCTGGTGTACGGGCGGGGTGACGCTGACCATCGGCAAATAACCTCTCTTTTCCGGGACCGGGGCGCTTCCGCCCCCGGATTTCGGTCCGGCTGCAATCCTGGCCCGGTGCATTTGTGCACCGGGCCTTTCTGTTTTTCGCAAAAAGCCGCCTGTTTTGTTACGGTTTTTTCGGATTTCTCCCGATTATTATTTATCTTTGAAGTATAAGAATTTAAATGCGACGATCCTATGTCCCAAAGAATCATTGAATGCGTTCCCAATTTCAGCGAGGGACGCGATAAGGCCGTGATCCGGCAAATCACCGCGGCCATCGAGGCCTCCGGGGGCGTCAAACTGCTCGACGTGGACCCCGGCGAGGCGACCAACCGCACGGTCGTGACCTTCGTCGGCGAACCCGAAGCGGTCGTCGAGGCCGCTTTTGCCGGGGTGAAGCGGGCGGCCGAACTGATCGACATGCGCCGCCACAAGGGGGCGCATCCCCGCATGGGGGCCA
>OGRE01002684.1_pt1 | contig 11999 bp, 7 predicted proteins | sample 1553421 | NCBI WGS metagenome assembly OGRE01 (sample SAMEA2580076, study PRJEB22360) | human gut metagenome | biome: human gut; feature: human-associated habitat; material: faeces | place: Denmark | collected 2008/2010 | reverse complement strand
TGCCGGTTTTGACGCTCTGTGTGTGCACCAGACGGCCGTCCAGCGTGGCGACGCCCCCCGCGATGTTGGTGCCGCCCAGATCAATACCGATGCGATACATGAAAACGCTCCTCTCCGAAAACGGGAGCGGTCAGCCGCTCCCGTTGGTCTGTTTTTTCGACAGCTTACTTATTCCGGCGATAGCCGTCCTGCAAATGGGTCACGAAAGAGTTGTTGACACTGACGGTGCGCCCCGTCTCCGAGGACTTGATGCAGCCGAAAATGGTCCGCATGGTGGTCAGTGCCTCCCGCCCGGAAACCTCCGGCTCCCGGTCGTGCTCCAGTGCGTCGATGAACTCGTCGATGACGCCGGAGCGGGTCTGGTGCTCGAACTGATAGGCGGTGATGGTGTTGCTCAGGTCCCGCACCTCGATGGGGGCGGTGAGGCTGTTGTAGATCCGCATGACGCCACGGGTGCCGAACAGGCAGGTGGAGTTGCTCTCCTGACCGTATACCGTCCAACTGGCGGCCATGGTGCCGGCAGAGCCGCCGTTCATCCGCAGGATGCACAGGGCGTTGTCGTCCACGCCGATGAGGTGATCCTCCCGGTCGTGCTTGTTGAGGGTCAGGATCTTGGCGGTGGTTTCGATGACCGTCTGCCCCGTCAGATACTGCATCAGATCGATCTTGTGGATGCCCAGATCCGACAAAGCGCCCATAACGGCCTTTTTCTTGTCGAAGAACCAGTTGCCCTCCATGGACCAGCCCTCCGGGCCGGAGGTTCCAAGCCCCGTGCGGAAGGTGATGACGTCACCGATGACCCCCTGCTCCAGCAGCTCCTTGGCCCGGCGATGCACCGGATCGAAGCGCATATTGTGGCCGATCATCAGATGCCGGTTGTTGAACTCCGCCGCCGCCACCATGGACTCGCACTCCGCCAGCGTTACGGCCATGGGCTTCTCGCACAGCACGTGCTTCCCGGCGTAGAGAGCCGCCGTGGTCATCTCCGCATGGCTGCGGTTCTCCACACACACGGATACGGCGTCGATCTCCGGGTCCTTCAGCAGATCGAAGTAGGAGTCGTAGACCTTTCCGCCGTATTGGGCGGCCACCTCGTGCGCCCGCTGGCTGTTTTTGTCATAGTAGGCCACCAGCTGTGCGTTGGGGTTGGTGGCATATTCCGGCAGATGGCGCACCTGGGCGATCTTGCCGCAGCCGATGACAGCAACTCGTATCATACCGTTCGCTCCTTTCGCAAAATGCCTGTTGTCGCCCCTATTATAGCAAATCTGCCTGCGGGATGGAATCCCCTTTTTATAGAAAATTTCACCCCGGATGCAGACCGTCCCGCTGTCTGCTTTCAGCCGCCGCATGGCCCGCAGGTTCTCAGTGCGGGACTCGGCTCTCCTCGGCAAAAAGTCTCTTTTCCCGAAATAAGTTTCCAGGTTTACGCATAAAATAACAGCCTGCAACCTCCGCAAATGGCTTATCTACTGGGTTTTGCACAGTTTCCACAGACTTTTCCACCTCGTTATGTCAACACAAAAACCCTCCAAAAAGAGTGGAAATTGTCGATGCAGCGGTGGCCCTCCGGCGGAGTGGTTTTGGGAGGTTATTTTGTGTCTTCCTGACACGGCGGTGAGGGCCGAATAAGCGAAAAAAACACCACCCTTCGGGTGGTGTTTTTGGAGCGGGCGACGAGGCTCGAACTCGCTTCCCGGCATCCCACGAATGGCTCTCGCCATTCGCAGGAGCCCTGCCTCACCTCTTGATTTGACACGCTTCGCGCAGGTCGAGGCAGCGAGTTCTCCGGTGCTGCGGCACATTCTTTTTGGAGCGGGCGACGAGACTCGAACTCGCTTCCCGGCATCCCACGAATGGCTGTCGCCATTCGCAGGAGCCCTGCCTCACCTCTTGATTTGACGCGCTTCGCGCAGGTCGAGGCAGCGAGTTCTCCGGTGCTGCGGCACATTCCAAAAAGAATACCCCATCCTGTCGGATGGGGTATTCTTTTTGGAGCGGGCGACGAGGCTCGAACTCGCTACCTCGACCTTGGCAAGGTCGCGCTCTACCAGATGAGCTACGCCCGCAAACGCAAGATTGATTATACCTGCGTTTTTCGGATTTGTCAAGCGCTAATTTGTATTTTTTGTATTTTGTTCTGCACCCTCTGCGCTCCCTGCGCCGCTCAGCAGCACCTCAATGATGCCGGCGTTCCCCGAATCCGGGTAGAAATTCACCGTCCACGGCTCCTTGCTTTCCGGCTCCACCTCGGCCTGTATCTGCGTCACCTGTGTGCGGACCTCCTCCGCCTGATGGTCGAAGTAGCGCACCTGCACCACCAGCTCCGCAGCGTGGTTCCGTGCGGCCTCCCGCAGCAGATCCCCCAGAGCGGAGGTGCTGGTGATATGCACAATGCCCGCCACCTGAGCCGCCGTGCGGCGATAGCCGACGGTCAGCTGGATGGCGTCATAGTTCCGAGGTGTCTCGTCCACCGTATAGGTCAGGTACTCCACGGCGTAGGCTCCCAGCGGCGTCTCCTTCTGCACCTCCAGACACGCCCGCTCCGCCGCCTGCGGGGCGGGAAGCCCGCTGTCGTCGGGGTAGAGCCAGATGGTTCCCTCCTTGGCCCCGCCGCTGATCAGCACCAGCAGGGCATTCACCAGATCCTGATAGCTCTCCGCCCGGAGGACGGATCGGTCCTCGCTCTCGTAGTAGCTGGAGCTGTGGGGCTCGGTGACGCTGTAATCCCGGTTCAGCAGGGAGCCGCAGCCGGTAAGGGGCAGCATCAGCAGGGCCGCCGCCAGCGCCCATACACGTTTTCTCATGGCCGCACCTTACAGTCCGCCCGGCGCATATACGCCGAAGCCCTCGCCCAGTATCTCGTGGGCGTCGCAGACGATGACAAAGGCGTCTGGGTCGATCTCCTGCACCGCCCGCTTCACGGGGATGATCTGTGTCCGGGCGCAGGCGCACAGGATCACCTGCTTGTCCTTGCCGCTGTAAGCGCCCTTGCCCTGCAAAAGTGTCACACCACGATCCAGCTCCAGCAGGCGGTGGGTCAGCTCCTCATGGCAGTCGCTGATGATATAGGCCACCTTGGCGGCATTGGGGCCGTAGACCACCTTGTCGATGGACACGGAGATCAGAGACAGGGAGATCATGCCGTACAGCGCACGGGTCAGATCCCGGAAGATCAGGGCGTACGTCACCGTCACCAGAATGTCGATGGCAAGACACAGGGTACCGATGCTGAGGCTCTCCAGCTTCAGCTTCAGCAGCCGGGCCGCCAGCTCCGTGCCGCCGGTGGTGGCCCCCTCCCGCAGCATGATGCCGCAGGAGACGCCGATGATGACGCCGCCGTACAGACAGGCCAGAATGGGCTCCATAGGCTTGAAGGTATGCACCGCCGCCAGACCGTCGATCATCAGAGAGCTGACGGCCGTGGCATAGACGGAGGAGAACAGGAAATCCTTGCCGATGAACCGCCAGCCCAGCACGAACAGCGGCACGTTGAGGATAATGACGATGGTGCCGATGGGCAGGCCCGGCAGCAGGTAGTTGATGATCTGCCCCAGACCGGTGAAGCCGCCCACGCTGATGTGGTTGGGGTCAAACATCCAGTTGAACCCCACGGCATACAGGGCGCAGGACGCCGTGATGATGAGATACTGCGTCAGGACGTTCCGTTTCATAGGCTCCTCCTTTTTTCTTACAGCAGGGTCAGCTGCTCCTCGCCCCGGTCCTCCGGCCGCAGGAGAGCGCCGGTACCGGGGATGCTGCGGGCCCGATAGCGGGGGAGATTCACGATACCGGACTCCTCCGGCGTGCAGACTCGCTGCAGCTGGTATTTGGGCTTCAGGGTCATGACCGCCACGCCCTGTGTGGAGCGGGTGGCCTTGGGCAGCAGCAGGGACGTGTGGAAGATCAGCGCCCTGGGCTCCGTGGACAGCAGCGCCAGCTCCCGATTCTCCGTCAGCGGCAGAATGGCCACCAGCCTGCTCTTGTCGGAGTAGGCCCCGGTGAGCTTGCGGCGGTTGGAGACGGTGGCGTAGGCCTTCATCTCCACACGGGCAGCCTTGCCGTTTTCAAAGAAGAACAGCAGATGCCCGCTGTAATCCCCCGGCAGCACCATATAGACCACGCTCTCGCCCTCGTCCATGCCCAGCTTCGCCGGCAGATAGTCGCCCAGCACTGATGCCTTACTGTCACCGAACTCACTGAGACGGGTCTTGTAGACCTGACACCGGTCGGTGAAGAACATGACCTCGGCGGCATTGGTGGCCTCCGCCTGCTGGCCGGGGCCGTCGCCCTCCTTGTACTTCTGCTCGCCGCTCATCCGCAGGGACTGGGGCGTGATCTTCTTGAAATACCCCTCACGGGACAGGAACACGGTGACAGGATAGTCCTCCACCTGCTCCTCCTCCCGATACTCCTCCACCTCGTGGCTGTAAATGATCTCGGTTTTCCGGGGCTGGGCGTACTTCTTGCGTACCTGCGTCAGCTCCTCCACCATGATCTTGCGGATGCGGGCTGGCTTTTGCAGGGTGTCCTCCAGATCCTCGATCTCCCCTTGCAGTGTCTCCGTCTCCTGCACCCGCTTGAGGATGTACTCCTTGTTGATGTTGCGGAGCTTGATCTCCGCCACGTACTCCGCCTGCTTCTCATCGATGCCAAAGCCGATCATCAGATTGGGGATGACCTCGGCCTCCTCCTCCGTCTCCCGGATGATGGCGATGGCCTTGTCGATGTCCAGCAGGATGCGCTTCAGACCCAGCAGCAGATGCAGCTTCTCCTTCTTGCGGGAGAGGATGAAGTACACCCGCCGCCGCACACACTCCGTGCGCCATGCGATCCACTCCTCCAGCAGGGCCTTGACTCCCAGCACACGGGGCATCCCGGCGATGAGGATGTTGAAGTTGCAGCTGAAGGTGTCCTGCAGAGGCGTCAGCTTATACAGCTTCTGCATCAGCTTCTCCGGGTCCACCCCCCGCTTGAGGTCGATGGTGAGCTTCAGGCCGCTGAGGTCCGACTCGTCCCGCATATCGCTGATCTCCTTGACCTTGCCGGCCTTCACCAGCTCCGCCACCTTGTCCAGGATCACCTCGATGGAGGTGGAGTAGGGGATCTCGAAGATCTCGATGAGATTCTCCTTCTTGTCGTAGCGCCAGCGGGCCCGAACCTTGACGCCGCCCCGGCCGGTGCGGTAAATTTCCGCCAGCTCCGCCGGGTCGCACACCAGCTGTCCGCCGGTGGGAAAATCCGGCGCCAGCAGGGTGGAGGCGATGTCGTGGTCGGGATTTTTCAGCAGGGCGATGGTGGTGTCGCACACCTCCGCCAGATTAAAGCCGCAGATCTGGGAGGCCATGCCCACGGCGATACCCTGATTGGCCGACACCAGCACGTTGGGATAGGTGGTGGGCAACAGGGTAGGCTCCTTGGTGGTGTTGTCGTAGTTGTCCACGAAGTCCACGGCGTCACAGTCCAGATCCCGGAACAGCTCGGCACAGATGGGGGCCAGCTTTGCCTCGGTGTAGCGGCTGGCGGCATAGGCCATGTCACGGGAATAGACCTTGCCGAAGTTGCCCTTGCTGTCCACAAAGGGGTGCAGCAGCGACTCGTTTCCCTTGGCCAGACGCACCATGGTCTCGTAGATGGCCTGATCACCGTGGGGGTTGAGGCGCATGGTCTGGCCCACGATGTTGGCGGACTTGGTGCGCCCGCCGGTGAGCAGCCCCATCTTGTACATGGTGTACAGCAGCTTCCGGTGGGAGGGCTTGAAGCCGTCGATCTCCGGAATGGCCCGGGAGACGATGACGCTCATGGCGTAGGGCATATAGTTCTCGTCCAGTGTGCGGGTGATGGGCTGCTCCACCACCGTCCCCCGCAGCCCCATGACATTGGGATCGGCGGGACGATGGACGGTTTTCTCTTCTGTTTTCTTCTTTGCCATGAAAGATGATTCCTTTCGTATTCAAACTGGCGGGAGAAAGATGACCCCGTCAAAAAACGCTTGGGAACTGGCGCAGCCGGGCCGACGCAGATATCGTCCCTTACGGAGCGTCTAGCAGCAGGCGCATGTAGGGGCCGATGCCCACATCGTCCCGCCCGGCCCATACGCTCCCTCAGCTCACGTCGATCATATCCAGATAGCGGCAGCCGTTTTCAGCGATATAATCCTTCCGGCCGGAGAGGTTGTCCCCCAGCAGCAGGTCAAAGACACGGGCCGTCTCCTCGGCGTCGTCCGGCAGTACCTTCACCAGCCTCCGGGTCTCCGGATTCATGGTGGTCAGCCACATCATCTCCGGGTCGTTCTCGCCCAGTCCCTTGGAGCGATCCACCTTGTACTTCTTGCCCTCCAGCTGGCGCACCACCTCCGCCTTCTCCTTTTCGGAGTAGGCAAACCACGTCTTTTCCTTGCAGGTGATCTCGAACAGCGGCGTCTCGGCAATGTAGACGTAGCCCTCCTTGATGAGGGTGGGGCAGAGCCGGTAGAGCATGGTGAGGATCAGGGTACGGATCTGGAAGCCGTCCACGTCGCCATCGGTGCAGATGACCACCTTGCTCCAGCGGAGGTTGTTCAAATCGAACTGATTCAGCTCCTTGGCGGCCTTTCCCTGCACCTCCACGCCGCAGCCCAGCACCTTCATCAGATCCGTGATAACGTCGCTCTTGAAGATGCGGGGATAGTCCGCCTTCAGGCAGTTGAGGATCTTGCCCCGGACAGGCATCAGCCCCTGAAACTCTGCGTCACGGGATTGCTTGCAGGCGCCCAGAGCCGAGTCGCCCTCCACGATATAAATTTCCCGCCGGGACACATCCTTGGTGCGGCAGTCCACGAATTTCTGCACCCGGTTGGCGATGTCGATCTTCTCCGTCAGCTTCTTCCGGGTGTTGAGACGGGTGCGCTCCGCCGTCTCCCGGCTGCGCTTGTTCACCAGCACCTGATTGGCGATCCTCTCCGCCGCCTCCCGGTTCTCGATGAAGTACACCTGCAGCTGCTCCCGCAGGAACTCCGACATGGCGTCCTGCACAAACTTGTTGGTGATGGCCTTCTTGGTCTGGTTTTCGTAGCTGGTCTGGGTAGAGAAGTTGCTGCTCACCAGCACCAGACAGTCCTGCACATCGGGGAAGGTGATCTTGCTCTCCCCCTTGGTGTATTTATTGTTCTCCTTGAGATACTTGTCAATGGCGTAGACGAAGGCCAGGCGGGTGGCCTTATCGGGACTGCCGCCGTACTCCAGAAAGCTGGAGTTGTGGTAGTGCTCGATGAGGTGGACCCGGTTGGAGAAGCACCATGCGATGTTCAGCTTCACCTTGTACTCCGGCTTGTCCGCCCGATCCCGGCCCCGGCGCTCCGTCTCCCAGCACACCGGCTCCGTCAGGGGATCCTCCCCCGCCAGCTCCGCCAGATAGTCCCGGATGCCGTGCTCATAGAGGAAATCCTCCGTCTCAAACTTTCCCGGCGCTACCTCGCGCCGCAGGCGGAAGGTGACCCCGGCGTTGACCACGGCCTGCCGCCGCAGCACCTCCCGGTAGTAGTCCGCCGGGATGTCGATGTCGGTGAACACCTCCAGATCCGGCAGCCAGCGGATGGTGGAGCCGGTATGGCGGCGCTTGAGCTCCGTCACCCGCATCTCCCCGGCGATCTCGCCCCGTTCAAAGTGCAGGCGGTACTCCTTGCCGTCCCGGCAGACAGTGACGTCCATATAGCGGCTGGCGTACTGGGTGGCGCAGGAGCCCAGACCGTTGAGCCCCAGCGAGTACTCGTAGTTGTCGCTGTTTTCGTTGTCGTACTTGCCTCCGGCGTACAGCTCACAGAACACCAGCTCCCAGTTGTAGCGCCCCTCCTTCTCGTTCCAGTCCACGGGACAGCCACGGCCCTGATCCTCCACCTGAATGGAGAGATCGGCGAAGCGGGTCACGGTGATGAGCCGGCCATAGCCTGCACGGGCCTCGTCGATGGCGTTGGAGAGGATCTCGAACATGGCGTGCTCGCAGCCCTCCAGCCCGTCGGAGCCGAAGATGACGCCGGGCCGCTTGCGGACCCGGTCCGCCCCCTTCAGACTGGAGATACTGTCGTTGTCATAGGTTTTCTTCTTGGTCATATATGCCTCCTGCCGGGATAGCTCCCGGTATCGTTCCTTGCAGGCCCACAGAACTTTTTCGGTGGGCAACAGGAATATTTTATCGCATTTTTCCCTTTCTGGCAAGGGTCAGCGTCACCTTTTCCCCCAAAGGGCATTTTGCCCCCTTTTATGAGAAAGTCAACACAGGGCTTGCATTTTGCGGGGAAAGGGTCTAAACTGGTTGTGTATGTTCTGCGTATCACTCAGGAGGAAAGAACCATGATCCATATCACCGAGGTCACGACCAAGGCACAGCTGCGCCAGTTCGTGAACTTCCCCATCGACTTATATAGAGACGTTCCCCAGTACATCCCCGGTACATACAGCGACGATCTGGCAGACTGGGACCGTGAGAAAAACCCCGCCTTCAGCTACTGCGAGGCCCGTTGCTGGCTGGCCAGCCGGGATGACGGCACGCTGGTGGGCCGCATCGGTGCCATCCTCAGCCGTAAGTCCAATGACAAGTGGGGTACCCACCGCCTGCGTTTCACGCAGGTGGACTTCATCGACGACCGGGAGGTATCCGCCGCCCTGTTCCAGACGGTGGAGGACTGGGCCCGTCAGCTGGGCTGCACGGAGATCCACGGCCCTCTGGGCTTCACCGACATGGACCGGGAGGGGATGCTGGTGGAGGGCTTTGACCGCACCAGCTGCTTCTTTACCTATTATAACCACCCCTACTATATTGACCACCTGACGGCTCTGGGCTACGGCAAGGACGTGGACTGGACCGAGAATCTCATCTCCGTCCCCACGGACCAGCGGGTCATCCAGCGCTGGGAGAAGATCGCCGCCTATGTTCTGAAGCGGCAGCGCCTGCACATCCATCAGGTGCGCAGCCGTCTGGAGTACCCGCCCCTGATCCGGAAGGTATTCGAGCTGGTGAACGTGGCCTATGCCCCCCTGTACGGCACCGTGGAGCTGTCGGACGACCAGATCCGCAAGTACGCCGGGAAGTTCGCCCCCCTCATCAGGCCTGAGCTCACCTGTTTCGTCATGGACGAAAATGACGATCTGGTAGCCTTCGGCGTGGCGGCCCCCAGCATCGCCGCCGCCCTGAAAAAGCACGATGGCCGCCTGTTCCCCACCGGCTGGGCGGATGTGCTGAAGGCCTTCCACCGCAACGACACCATCGATCTGTTGCTGATCGCCGTGCGTCCCGACCTCCAGAAAAAGGGCGTCAACGCCGTCATCATCAGCAAGGTCATGCACGGCTGCTTCAAGATCGGCGTAAAGCAGGCGGAGACCGGCCCCATGCTGGAGACCAACGAGAAGGTCCAGACCCAGTGGCAGGACTTCCCGCTGGAGCAGCACAAGCGTCGCCGCTGCTTTGTGAAGGTGCTGACCCCCGCACCGCAGGAGTCTGCCGCTGCAGCCACCGCCCCTGCCGGAGCGGCAGAGTGATCGCTTCCTCCAAACATAACAGCGCTCCACCGTCATAAATGACGGTGGAGCGCTGTGCTTTTCAGCCTTAATCGTCGTCCTTGGCCTTCTCCTTTTCGGATAGCTCGTCAAAGGGTACCAGACAGTTGTGGAGTTTCCCCAGATCGTTGCGGCTGGCCGGGTCCGTGGAGCCGCTGTAACAGTAGCCCTCGGTCCGCATATAGGCATTCCAGCGGCGGTGTTCGATGACACGTAGCAGCTGCTTTTCCTCCTCCGTCCGCTCCGCCGGAGGCTTATCTGCACCGGGTACACCCAGCCGCAGCTTCAGCCGATGGTGGATGACCGAGGCGATGGAGGAGCGATAGTTGAACTCATAGCGCCAGAACACGTCCTCGTCTCCCCATTTCAGGTGCCGGGTCAGCGCCTCTGCCTCCAGCTGGGAGTGGAGGATGTTGCTCTCGGAGTACAGCATATCCCGTGCGCCCAGAAAATGAAGATCGTATGGGGTACCCCGGTAGTCGGTGACGGAGGTGAGAGCCACCGTCTTGAAGGGGTCCTGCACCACCGCCAGAATATAGGGGTGGAGACCCCGGCGCTGGCACAGCTCCCGCAGCCGCACCGCCGCCTCGATGTTCCGGGTGTCGCTGCCCAGCGCCACAAACACATACGTCAGCTGCGGCAGCGTCTGCACCAGCTCCAGAAATTCCCGGCTCTCCAGCCGCATCCCGGCGTGTATGCGGATATCGTACTGGGCCTCGCCGGGGATGCACCGTCCGTTGTGCTGGCGGTCCATCAGCTCCGGGCAGCGATAGGTGAACAGCTCCCGTGCGTTAGGCCGGGCGTCCACGGCGGTGAGCCGCAGGTCATAGCCGTCCATCTGGCCAAACCACGCCAGCGCCTTCAGCATCTCCGTGCCGTACTGGCCCAAGCCCAGCAGCAGCGCCGAGATCTGATGCCTGCCCTCCGGCAGAGGAGCCGCCGTCTCGAAGAGCTTCTCCCCCTGCTGATACAGCAGCAGCTGCACCAGTGAGCGCACCTCGTTGACCCGGCGGATCCGCATCCCGTGGGGATCCGCGGACTGGAACAGCAGCTCACTCTCGGCGCCGGTGGCGAAGAGATAGAGGTGCATATTAGAGCGGGTCCCCCACCGGCGGGTCAGCAGCACCGCCTGATGGATGTTCTCTGCCTTGTCCCGGCCCAGCAGGAAGAAGTAGACCGGGCGGGAGCGGTCAGAGCGCCGCAGCCGCAGCAGGGCGATGTCCGCCTTGAAGCAGGCGGCCCCCAGCCGGTGGGCGGCAGCCATCTGCTCCCCGAACTCCTCGCTCTCGTTTTCATAGACGTCCGTAAAGACAATGAGTCCCTTGGGATGGGCCGCCTTGATGCTGCCCGCCAGATACAGGGAGTCCTCGTTGAGCTCGGAAAAGACATACAGCTCCGTGCAGCGGCGGAAGGCATAGCGCCACAGGGCGGACAGATTCTTGAAGAAGGACAGCACCACACTGAAGGTCAGCAGCGGGCTCACCAGATACACCACAACGGCGGCGCCGAAATAGAGGTCGCTCCACACCGCCGGCTGGCTCATGGCGAACTCGTGGATGGGATCCAGCTCACCGTCCAGCACGAACATCCGCAGGGTGTGGTGTACGGCTCCCAGCAGCGCCTTCAGCCACGACAGATGTTCCCCGGCGTAGGCGGCGGCGTACATGGGCAGGTGCAGCAGAATGCCGCAGGTGAAAAAGCAGACCAGCAGCACCTTCAGGGTCTCATTGCCGCCGGAGGGGCGGGACCTGCGGCGCAGGGAGCGCAGCAGCAGCCCCAGCGCCGCCAGCAGCAGCGCCAGAACGCAGCAAAGGAGGATCTGTGGCATGGCAGGCGGCTCCTTTCCGATCAAATCAATATCAGGGGTCCATCCCCTGGATGGCATGAGCGATATATTGTTATTGTACCCCGCCGGGGGCAGGTCTGTCAATGCGGAAGGGCCGCTGTTTTTGCCCACCGGGGAGGCAAGGCCGTTTTCCCTTGCGCCGGAGCGGGGATTTTGCTATAATGCAGGGAGCAACAGGCCGCTGCGGGCGGCAGGGGAGGGCTGGGATGTTCAAACGGATGTATCTGGAGATCACCAACGTGTGCAATCTCCGGTGCGCCTTCTGCCCCGGCACCCAGCGGCCCCGGCGGTTCATGACACCGGAGGAATTCCGGCAGTTGGCGGCCCGGCTGCGGCCCTACGGGACGTATCTCATGCTCCACGTCATGGGGGAGCCGCTGCTGCATCCCCAACTGGCGGAGCTGCTGGATATCGCCGGGGTGCTGGGCTTCCAGGTGTGCCTTGTGACCAACGGCACGCTGCTTCCCCGGCAGTTGCCCACACTGGAGGGTTCCCCGGCCCTGCACAAGCTCAGCGTCTCCCTCCACAGCTTCGAGGGAAACGGACGGCAGGATGCCGCAGCCCCGTATCTGGAGGGTGTCTGGCAGGCGGCGCAGCGGCTCAGCAGCCGGGGCGTCCTGTGC
>OGRE01002682.1_pt1 | contig 12006 bp, 8 predicted proteins | sample 1553421 | NCBI WGS metagenome assembly OGRE01 (sample SAMEA2580076, study PRJEB22360) | human gut metagenome | biome: human gut; feature: human-associated habitat; material: faeces | place: Denmark | collected 2008/2010 | reverse complement strand
TCACATAGGACGGAGCCAGGGCTCGATAATGAATTTATTCTGTTGTGCGGGTCAAGGCTATTGAGGCCTTAGCTTTTGGGATGTGCTGCGCGGCGTTTGGCATCCTCTACCTGTGAAAGAACATCGTAGAGGCGGATAATCTCCCGCTCTTTGGCGTTTTTCACTTCGAGATAGACGTCGTCCCCGTCAATGAGTGCATCGAAAACACGGGGCTTTGTCTCCTTGGGGCTGGCGGTGTTGCGGATCGGCTGCCTGATCATATCGTCAAATCCTCCTTCGATTGATATACAGTGTAAAAAAAGAAAGAGCCGATACAAGCCATTCCAGGTGTATGCCTGGGATGCTCGTACCGGCTGAACTCCTAACTGGTTCGGCTCGTATGGAGCGAGGTGGTAAAAAAGCTGGAGCGAATCCTTCCTTTGAGGGTTCTGCCTATCTACATTTGTCAGTAGCGTGTATCAGCATCTCTATCAATGTGGCAATGGGAACTTCTTCAGTTATATTTCCCTTGGCTTTTTTAAAGCGCACAGCTCGTGTGCCGTCCGGCAATGTAATGGGTTCTCCAATGGGAATGTGATAGAGCGGCGTATACATCAGATCTGGTCGGGAATTCTGCTGGCGTTCAGTCATACTGTATAAATCACCATCCTATCGGCACGCTGCTTGGCACTGAGTAGCTAATTGTGCAGAGGTGTAAAGAGGGACAAATTTCTTGTAAAGACCGGGAGTAGATAGAACTTCTACTACCTGTAGGCAGTTCTCGCACTCTATCCAGCCTGCGGTTTCTTCTAGATTAAGTTCGGAATTGATAGTGCCGTAGGTTGGACACCGGATATCGTACTGGCTCATAATAAAACCTCACTTTCTGTATTCATTCCAGATCCTTCAGAACATTAACTGCAACACCTTGAATAACACAGTTATCTACAAAAATGTCATCCATTTGTTTGTTTTCCGGGTGCAGACGGACGCGACGATTTTCTGGTTCGGGATAATATCGCTTTAGTGTGGCTTCATCATCCATAAGAGCAACAACAATCTGACCTTCATCGGCGTAATTTTGCTGGCGAATTAGAACAAGGTCACCGTGATCGATATTAGCTTCAATCATGGAATCGCCATTTGCGCGGAGAATGAAGAATTGACCACGGCCAAATAGCGCTATGGGGAGACGCACATATTCTTCGATATTCTCCTCTGCAAACTTAGGAACACCACAGGACACGCACCCAAGAACGGGTACCATTACAGATTCTTCTCTAGTCCTTTGGAATTCCCTTGTCCTAATGTTCCGATGACCGTCATAGTCCAACATCCCGTTTTCACGCATATACGAGAGATATCGACTGACAGTGGTCTTAGAGAGACCAATGCCACTTTCGATCTCTCGGAGCGTAGGTGCTGCACCATGCTTTTCCCTATACTCGTCAATAAATTTTTCGATGAGCGTAAAGTATTCTTTGTTTTTCGACCGCATGGCTATGCTCCTTTCGTTCTATATGGGACAAAATTCTCACTTACGGGATTATTATATCTTCAGTGCCGGATGGAGTCAATAGCATTTCGAGACTTTTGTCTCAGTTAGAACCAGCTGTCACGAAATTGTGACAGTTATCATGAAAGTATCAAATATGACAGATTGTGACCTCATTCGGTAACAAGCGAACTATTTAGAACATTTTGGACATGATGTCGCTGATTTCTGACAGCTAGATGTTGAAAATTGAGAATGCCTCTGATATAATATCTAGTGAATAATTAGGTCTACTGGAACGATTTGCGGAGGGGACTATGGCACAGGAAAATTGGCAAAAAATCAAACTTCTGAAGCTGGTTGAACTATTGCGGCAGGAAACCGATGACCAGCATCCCCTTACTACTGCAGAGATTTGTGCGCGTCTGGAGAAAATGGACATTTCCTGCGAACGGAGGACTCTGAGCAAGGATATAGCCTTGCTTAACAACCAAGGCTATGAGGTGTTGTGGCGTTGGGTCGGGAAGGAAAAGGGTTATTATATCCTGGATCGGAGCTTTTCCATTCCCGAACTGAAAATACTGATCGATGCCGTTCAAGCTGCCAGTTTTGTGACAGAAAAAAAGACAAGCGAACTTATCGACAAGATTGCTGACCTGGGTGGCAGCTATAGGGCGGACATTCTTAAAAGTAACATGGTATGCTTCAACACACGGAAGCACCGCAATGAGAGCATATATTACAATGTTGATTCGTTGGAAGAAGCTCTGCTGGAGCAAAAGAAAGTAATATTCCGTTACTTTGACCTTGATGCCAGTGGCAATCGTGTGTATCGTCGGGACGGCCATCATTATGTGGTTGAGCCGGTAGCACTGGTTTTTAACGAGGATAATTACTATCTGGTTGTTTACAGCGCCCGCCACGACAATACGGCAAACTACCGTGTGGATCGCATGGATTCGGTGGAAATCATTGAGGAGAGCATTTCTGAGAAAGCTCTGCAGCTTCGTACCGGTGTAGGCGAATATACAGAGCAAGCCTTGAAAATGTATGGCGGCCAGCTTGAGACAATTGTTCTGGAGTTCGACAAGAGATTAATCGGTGCAGTGTATGATCGGTTTGGTGAAGACACAAACATGGCCGATGTTGGGAATGATAAATGTGTAGCTACGTTGCAAGTGCAAACCAGTCCGACCTTCTGGGGATGGCTTTTTCAATTTGGTAATCAGATGCGCATTTTGTCGCCAGAATCAGCGATTGGCGAATATCGTAGATTATCTGAAAATATGTGCCAATAAATATAATTGTAAAGAGGTATCGTTATGCCAGACATCAAATATGAGATAACTCAATCTATTGCTTGCCTTTCCGAAGAGAAAAGTGGCTGGACTAAAGAACTTAATTTGGTTTCGTGGAATGGAAATGAACCAAAATATGACATTCGCTCGTGGTCAGCGGACCATTCAAAAATGGGAAAGGGCATAACTCTAACCAGAGAGGAACTGGTTCAATTGGCATCTGTCCTTCAGGAGCTGCTTTGATATGACAGCAAGGCAAAAACCATGGGATAGATATGAAGCTGTTGTTCTTTTGGAAGGATACCTTGATGTAGTACAAAAGAATATGCCGCGTAACGAGGTAATTGAGCGAGTTTCTCTTGAATTGAGAACCATGGCAATTAACCAAGGCTATGAAATTGATGATGTTTTCCGCAACAAGAATGGCATAACCTTTCAAATTAAGAGCATGGAGTCTGCGTATCTGGGCTATACCGTTATGAAACCGGCATCTAAACTCTTCGTGGAAACTGTGGCTTTATACAAAAACGACCCAAACGAATACGAAAAACTGAGGAAGGGGGCCAGGGACATGATAGACGGCACGAACACTGTCGAAAAAAAGTTTATGAGTTATCTTGCTTCTCAAGTCTCTCATGCGCTGTTTACTGAGCTTTCCTCGTACTATTCAGATATTGAGGCGTTTTGTCTAAAACTGAAGATACTGAAAAAGCCACTTTTTGAGACCACGGATTTTGATACCATCAAGCGAGTGCAAAAGACAATCGAGCAGAACAAAATATACAAGGTAACTCATAAGAAGAATTACATCAGAATTGTTGCGGCGTGCCGGTATTATTATGTCTTTGTTCGAGATGCGTTGTTTGAAATGCCCGATTCCAATGTTGATGCCACACAGGTAGTGCCAAGTGATGTCCAACCTACGGATGTGGTGGATGCGATTGAAATTACTGAGAATCCTGATATGCCAAGCATTCTGATGGGGGCTGATAACACTGTACAGACAGAGCCTTCTGATACTCCGAGCCCAAGCCTTGAGGAGATGGTGCGTGAAGCGTTGCGACAAGAAACTGAAGGGAATAAATATGGTACAACAATTTCGTTTCTCCAAGGCCAGATTCATGGTGGTGATCGGGCGCAGATAAAAGCAATCTTAGATGGTGCAGAGTGGGCCGAGTCCCAGTTTGGACGGTATTTCTTTGTCACTAGAGAAATACCTGCTGATAAACAGGAGGAAAAAGTCGCACCAGATCCGGGAAAAAGTACAGAGATACCGCTCGAAAGAACCGAGGAGGATAAGCGTCTTCTACAAAAATACCCGATTATTTATAAGCGGCTTTTTGGCGCGTTGTGTGAAATAACTGAGTCCCACCCTCAAGGTGCAACAGTTGCGGAACTCTATGCCCACATCAGTCGTGTTGGCCGCCCTGCTGTTATAGAGGAAATTCTGGATAATGTTAGCTGGGCATCTTCGGATGGAAGTAAATATATCTTTTCCAAGGAAATTGTCGACCATTGTGTTGCGATTGAGGACGACGCTGAAGTTTTGACGGAATCTTCTGCCGAGGAAGCAGTTTCTGAACCTCCAATGGAAAAAATCTTGGTTATTGACTTTAATGGTACAAACGAGTTGGCATATACAAAACCTGTAAGCTTCGCTTATTTCGGCGAAGAAAAGGCAGGTTATTCCTCTTGGACAGAGCTATATGTTGCTTTTTTTGCAACAATCTGTGAAGACTATTCCCATGTTTTTAGTGTTGGTATGTCCTTTTCGAAGAGTAAGGGGCGGGTAGAATTAGTGGAAAGCGGCAACTCTGAGACGATGATTGACCCTAAGCCTGTCCCTGGAACATCTTATTTGATTGAAACCAATTTGAGCGCAAGCAACATTATCTTAAAGATAAAGTATATTTTGGATTTGTGTAATGTCGATTACGAAAATGTCGTTATCAAATATAGAAAGAAAGGCACGACTACTCGTTCCAAACGAAATGAATTGGAAACCAAGCCGGTTACTCCGGCAACAACAATCCCGCTTGGAGAAGTTAGTTTTGATGCCTTCTTGAATTATCTTTCCGAAACGTTGCAAATGGCAGATAGAACTGCTTATAATTATGCCCTCGCGATTGGTGTTTGTGAATCTATAGCTAAAGCGCAACACTACGATAATTGGCATCTCTATTCGGAAGATTTGAATGCGGTTATGGATACTATCAGGCAGCTTAAAACCGACTCTGAATTTATTGATCGAAACAGAAGCCGACATAACCAGCTTAGTGCTGCGTTGGCAAAATTTGTGCAATTTCTCAGTGGCGATAGGATATCCCAGAGCGCAGGTTTGAGCGCTCATGAACAGACTCCAGCGAAAACGTCCAAACGGTACAAGAATGAGCCCTATGAAGAGGTCCTAAGGAACAACTTCAAAAAGGGCTTCCGTTTGGAGTCTCCCTTGGAGATTCGCAAGTTCAGACGGTATTATTCTTCCGTTCATAATGCGGAGTTAACGGACGCAGATGAGGTAATTTCGGATACCATCAAGCGGCTGTGTATCATCTATGATGGCAAAGCATATTTACCCGCTGTTATGCTGAGCGATGAGCTGAAAGAAAAGCTACTTCGTTATATTGAAGATAGTTTTGCAAGCGGTAAGACGGCAATATATTACCAGGCGATTTATACTGAATTTGCTGAGGAATTTTTGGATTATCACATCCATGATGCAGAAATGCTGAAGGCTTATTTGACCTTTGTGGCAGATGGCCGTTTCTATATCAATAGGAGCAGTGTTTCCAAGGAAGCAAATGTCACATTGGATCCACAATCCGAAATACGTGCTTGTTTGCAGGGCTATGGTCGCCCCGTGGAATACGAAGAATTATTTGCAGCACTGCCACATTTGCCCCAGAATAAGGTTAAGTTTATTCTGGCAAGTAATGGTGAATTCATCAACAACGGTCATGGTGCATACTTCCATGAAAGTGTGGTAGTGCTTTCGGATGAGGAGCTTGAGAATATTGCAGAAATCATTGCCTGTACCATTGAGGAAAAGGATTATATGGGCGGCAATGAGCTTTATGACGCAATTAAAGCCAAGTACCCTTACATCATAGAGAACAATCATGTCTACTCGGTGTATGGCTTTAGAGATGCGTTAAAGTTTAAGCTGGGTGAACGTTTTTCGTTCAAAGGCAATATTATCAGCCGAGCTGGGCAGGAATTGTCGATGGCGGATGTGTTCGCAAACTACGCAAAACATCATGACAGCTTTACCCTAACTGAACTCCAGGCATTAGCGTCGGATCTCGCAACCCCGATTTATTTTGACTCTGTGTACGCGAATTGCCTTCGTATAAGTAGAGGTCAGTTTGTGTCAAAGAGCCACGCTCAGTTCTCTATTGCTGATACTGATGCGGCTATTGACCGGGTTTGTACGGGGAATTATATCTCAATTCAGGATGTTACGAATTTTGGTATATTCCCATATGTGGGTTTCCCTTGGAATAGCTATTTGTTGGAGCATTATGTGGCAGAGTACAGCCACAAATATACGCTTTTGCATAGCAATTACAACGGCACGGAATGTGCGGGTGCCATTGTAAAACGCAGTGCGAAAATTGATAGCTTTGATGATTTTATCATTGATCTCCTTGCAAATAATGAGGTTGAACTGAAAAAGGCGCCTGTCCTTCAGTTCCTGAGTGACAAGGGATATCTTGCTAGGCGCAGATATTCCAATATTGAAACGCTGATCATTAAAGCAAACGCACAAAGAAACAGGAAGGACACAGATTGATATGTATTCATATAGCTGGGATACCGAGACTGGAGGGTTATTGCTGAACAGTTCCCCACTGTCATTCAGCAAGGAACCTCGGCCGGTGTACTATAAAGAACTGGACATATTGGGGTTCGACAAGTATTGGAATTATGCCAAGAATGATACCTACCCCTATATGTGGGCAGAGGCTAATAATTATATTTACCGTGGACGTATTGTGGCGAAATCTAAAGGTGGGAGTTTATATACTGCACCTGAAATCATTATTCTGGAAGAACCAGAGCCAAATGGAATGCCACTGCGTTTTGTTGATGTCCCGGCTATGGTGGAGAAAAATCGAGATATCTTAGAAAAGCTGGCTGCAGAAACAATCAAGAAAATATATAACACCTATGTGGAATACATGAGTCGTGTGGATGTTTTCTATGTTGCGTTCAGCGGGGGGAAGGACAGTATTGTCACCCTCGACCTCGTGCAACGAGCTTTACCCCATAATAAGTTTAAAGTGTTATTTGGTGACACTGGTATGGAATTCCCGGATACATATCAAGCTGTTGATGCCATTGAACAGGAATGCCGTGAACGAAATATAACTTTTCTTCGTGCAAAGTCTGACTATAGTCCTTCGTGCACATGGAATCAGTTTGGCCCTCCAGCAACCGTTACACGGTGGTGTTGCAGTGTTCATAAGACAGCACCGCAGGTATTAACGCTAAGAGAGCATACCGGGAAGCATGATTTTACAGGCATGGCGTTTATCGGAGTTAGAGCTAGTGAGAGCGCCTCTCGAAGCGAATATGATTATGTCAGCCTAGGTGAAAAACACAAGGGACAATACAGTTGTAATCCGATATTGGAATGGAACTCTGCTGAGCTTTATCTTTACATTTATACGCAAAACCTGTTAATGAATGAGGCTTATCGCAAAGGAAATCGCCGTGTGGGATGTTTGGTTTGTCCTCGCGCTGCTGAGCGAAATGACTACATGAGCAGAATGTGGTATCCCGATGAATTTGATGCACTTATTGGGACTGTGCGTTCTTTGTATGAGAAGTCATTCGTCTCGTCTGCAAAATTGGACGAGTTCATTGCAAATGGTGGTTGGAAAGCGCGAAAGAATGGCCGAGATATTTCAATCGAACTGAATTATACAGAGTTAGTAGAAGGCGGGAAGCCAACGATCAGAATTGAAAACCCTAAAACTGACTGGAAAATATGGATTAAAACCATTGGCGTATTGCTTAATGATTCATCACCCTACAGAATTCTGTTCCGAAACGAACAATACACATTCGATGTAAAAGAAGAGCAGAGTGTAATTCGTATAAGTTATTCCCCGGAGCTACCCAAGAAGAATCCGCTATTCGTCAAACTCCTGAAGAATGTGTTTAGAAAAACCGCCTGCTGCATTCGGTGCAGAGAATGTGAAGCTGATTGCCATAATGGTTGTATCAGCATGAAGGGTGGAATTCTTAGCATAAGTGATGATTGTCGCCATTGTGCGCAATGCCATAAGGTAGAAAAAGGATGCCTTGTATACAAATCATTAGAAATGCCCAAGGGAGGTTTAAAAATGAGTGCAAATGCGAATAAGAGTTTGAATTGTTATTCTCACCACGCACCCAAGATGGATTGGTTTATTCAGTTTTTCAACTTCAAGGACACCTTTGACCAGAATCATTCTCTTGGTTCTCAAATGTACAGCTTTTTCAAGCGTTTTTTGCGGGATGCAGAGCTTCTTGATGAGACAGGATACAGCAATTTTGCCTCTGTGGTCAATCAGCTTGGACTGGATAACCTTTCAAGCTGGGCACTAATGCTGACAAACCTGGCATATACCCCGCAGATTAACTGGTTGGTTAAGCGGGTCGAAACACATGAAACCGTTAGCAAAGATTACACCTTGTCCATGTTGGTTACAGATGGTGCGAAGGAAAGCTGGGTGAGTGACATTTGGAATTCCTACTCCAGAATTCTTGATTTACCCTTCAGTGAAGTGGGGCTGGGCATTGCGGGTCGAGAAAAGAATAAGCTGGTTTCTATTACCAGAAATTCGTGGCAGAATCCAGACCCTATTGTTATCCTGTACGCCTTGTTTAAATTCGCAGAAGCCTGTGGTGACTATTATCAATTCACATTGTCCAGGCTGTTGAACCACGATATTGATAGTGACGGTGTTAGCCCGACCGAAATCTTTGGCCTTGACCGTGACCAGATGGAGAAAATTTTGAATGGCCTGTCCATCAACTATCCAGACTTCATCAATGCCAGCTTCACTTTGGATCTGGACAATATTACACTGAATAGTGAAAAAACATCGCAAGATGTGCTGAAGCTGTTCTGAGGAGGATGTCGCTATGCCGATGTTAGAGAAATACCGTCATTATTTCGATATTGACCCAGACTATTTCCCCGCGGTCAATGAAGCTGTTATTACAAATAACCCGGAAATGTGGAAGAAGTTCTACCCTCATGAGACATTTGTCAAGCTGATTAAGAATACAGTTGATGTTCTGGAGCGCAAACAGAAGCTGTGTCTTTGGGTAGAAGGTGCGTACGGCACAGGCAAGTCCCATGCAGTCCTGACATTGAAGAAGTTGCTGGATGCCGATGATGCAGACACGCGTGCATACTTTAAGAAATACAATATGGACAACGATCTTTGCAACCGTTTTCAGGCTGTCAAAGCCAGTGGCCGCGTGTTGACTGTTCATCGTTATGGATCAGCCACAATCCGGGGCGATCATAACCTCGTCTTTGCTGTTCAGGAAAGCGTCGAAAAGGCACTGGTCGATGCAGGCATCGAAAACAAAGGCGGCAATGCACTTCGCGATGCAACAATTGCGTGGCTTTCCGATGCGGACAATAAGCGATATTTCAATGGGCTGATTACTGGAACCTACTCTGATTTGTTCGGTGGTGACGATATTGAAGCAGTCCTCGACAAACTGGTCAGCTTCTCTGGTGATGCGCTGACCAAGGTCATGGACAACATTTTCAAGGTTGCCGATGAACGTCAGATCAAAGCACTGTCTCTGAGTGTTTCTGGACTATGTAAATGGATTCGAGAAGTTATCAAGGCGAATGGCCTGAAGGCCATCGTATTTATTTGGGACGAGTTTACCGAATATTTCTATAACAACGCCCGTAATCTGACTGGTTTCCAGGAACTTTGTGAGATCAGCGAAACTGACCCGTTCTATTTCATCCTAGTTACCCACGTTACCCAAGGTTTATTCCATGAGCGGGATCAAGACTTTATTAAGCTGAACGGTCGTTTTGTCAGCCCTCATAGCCTGATTAGTCTACCAGAGAATATCGCATTCCAGTTGATGGGCGCAGCAATGGAAAAGAACACCGATCCCGCCGTAGCCGCTGATTGGGCACTCGCCATTGACGATCTGGAGGATAGAACTCGTGAATCCAGGAAACTAGTAAAAACTGTTGCTCGTATTTCTGACAAGGAAATGAAGGGTATTTTGCCGATTCATCCCTATGCCGCACTGTTGCTGAAGCATATTTCCTCGGCTTTTGATTCGAACCAGCGCAGTATGTTCGATTTCATTAAAAACGACCGTGGCGATGAGATCAAAGGCTTCCAGTGGTTTATTGATAACTATGGTCCTGAAGACGATAACCCACTCCTTACTGTTGATATGCTGTGGGAATTCTTCTATGACAAGGGAAAAGAGTACCTTGCTCATGATATTCGCTCTATTCTGGACTACTATAACCGTGCTGGGAATCAGCGTCTTGACTCCGATCAGAAACGCGTGTTGAAAACTGTTCTGCTGCTCCAGGCAATTTCTCAGTATGCCGGCGACTCTGTTGAACTGTTTATTCCGAATGAAAAGAATATTAACAATGCCTTTGAGGGTACGGATATGGACGGGTCTGCTTCACGCTGTGCAGATCAGCTTGTCCGTGATAAGGTTTTGTTCTCGAAGTCTTTGGGTGGCGGCAAGTTTCAATACGCCGCATATAACAATGAAGGCGAAATTGATGTCAAGCCTTTCGAGGACCAGATTGACAAAAAGAGCACCTCTGCGTTTATTACAGAGGAACTGGCAGATCGGACTCGAATCGTCGATGCCATTATGCTTGGCGGTGCATTGAAACTCCGTTATGAGCTTCGGTTTGTTTCTGCTTCGGATTTCGATTCCACAATTAAGCAACTTCGTAATACCGAAGAAAAATATGAAAATAAAATTGTTGCTGTAGTGTGCTTTGCGAAAGATGATGCGGAGAGCGTTGTAATTGGAAAGAAAATTCGTGATGCTCTGGCGGCTGGCACATACAACATGATTTTCATTGACGCAACCAGAACGCCCTTTGGAGCAGATGGTTATGGTACCTATCGCCACGATATGGCGTTGTCCATGTCTCAGCAGGGAAAAGATAATACCCTGGCGACCCAGTATGCCAATAATGCCAAGGATTCTCTGAAGAAGTGGAAGTCACGAATTGCGGCGGGTGAGTTCATTGTCCACACAGCAGAAAAGCGTGATGGTGAGCGTGCTACGACAATTGATGCTCTATATGCGCTTCTTGCAGAAATCAACAAGAAGAAGTTCCCTGAATGTCTGGAGGGCACTTATACCGTCATTGCCAATATGTATACGCCCAGCAGCATGAAGCAGGGTGTCGAATGTGGCTGTAACCAGAAGACGGCTGGGACTTTCTTGTCCGGCAGCCCCGCCACGAAGCTGGAGACTGCACTCGAAGGAGCGTGGAAAGTCGATGAATATTGGAAAGCCAAGCCCCATCTGTTAATTTCTAAAATTAAAATCCATGTTGATGAAATAATTTCCGATGGATTTCAAAATGGAGGTGGGCGGGTATCCATCAAACGGATTTATGACGCGCTGAAAATTGCCCCATATGGCTTTATGCCCTGCAATTTGTCTGCATTTATCATGGGCTTCATTCTGAAGGAATATGCTACAGGCACCTATAGCTGGAGTGACGGTCTCACAAATGATATTCTGAATGTCAACAAGCTCAAGGAAATGATTGATGAAGTCATCCGTCTGGAAATTACGCCCAACCCTCGCTATAAGGATAAGTACATTGTTGCAATGACTTCCGAGGAAAAGGCATTCAACGAAATCACCTCTGTTGCGTTCGGTATACCTCTCAATATGTGCACTTCTGTGCCAAACACCCGAGAGCGCATCCGCAGCAAGATGAAAGAGTATTCTTTCCCGATCTGGACATTGAAGTCGATATTGGATGCCGAAACTCTGAAAACAGATACTGCCGTACTGGCCGAAATAATTGAGTCTTTCTGTGGAATAGCCAATAGTAATAACATGGGTGTTTCAAAATCGGACAGCGATATTGCTATGTCAATCGGTAGATTGGCTATGGCCAATCCCGACGCTGCGGAAGATCTGAAGGGCTTGTTAAGCAAGGAAAAGTGTACCCAGGGCATGGCTGCATATCTTAAGAGCTTT
>OGRE01002662.1_pt1 | contig 12055 bp, 6 predicted proteins | sample 1553421 | NCBI WGS metagenome assembly OGRE01 (sample SAMEA2580076, study PRJEB22360) | human gut metagenome | biome: human gut; feature: human-associated habitat; material: faeces | place: Denmark | collected 2008/2010 | reverse complement strand
AAGTGCCAGATAAGCTATAGGGGTACTTCACCAACCATTTTGACCTTTACGCCAACTTTTTAGTTCCACAGGAGGAACTTTACAGTTCCAATAGAGGAACTATTTAGCCAGACGGCAAGGATTCTGCATCTCCAGTTTTTTATTCGTATCTTTGTGATGGTCTTAAAGGCCGCTTCACTGACAATTCATTTTCTAACAATAAAAACAGGAATACGCTATGAGAAAATTCTCTCTACTCCTCCTCACACTCCTCTCTGGTCTCGTCATGATGGCACAAACGCCCAAGACAGACGGTGAGAGCAACGAGTTCACCATCATCAAGCAGCTACCCATCACCTCTATCAAGGATCAGGCAAACAGTGGTACCTGCTGGTCTTACTCTACGACTGGCTTCCTCGAGTCTGAGATCCTTCGTAAGGGCGGCCCCGAGGTAGACCTCTCCGATATGTTTGTCGTCAATCATACTTATCGTGACAAGGCAGAGAAGTATGTGCGTCTACATGGCAAGGGCAACCTCGCTCAGGGCGGATCTTTCTATGACGTACTCTACGTATTTGACAACTATGGAGCCGTTCCCGAGGAGCTTATGACTGGTCTCAACTACGGCACAAAAAAGAATGCTCACAGCGAGCTAGAGGCTGTACTCAAGGGTATGCTCGACGCTGTCGTTGAGAACCACAACGGTCGTCTCTCCACCGCGTGGAAGAGTGCTTACGACAAGGTCGTAGATACCTATCTAGGCGAGCTCCCCGAGCAGTTTACCTACAACGGCAAGCGCTACACACCCAAGAGCTTTGCTGAGAGCCTCGGCATCAAGGCTTCTGACTATGTCTCTCTGACGAGCTACACACACCACCCCTTCTACACCGCCTTCCCCATCGAGATCGAGGACAACTGGCGCTGGTCTAGCTCGTGGAATCTACCCATCGACGAGCTCATGCAGGTCATGGACAACGCTATCGACAAGGGCTATCCCATCGCTTGGGGTGCTGACGTCAGCGAGGTCGGCTTCACACGTGACGGTATCGGCGTATTGGCAGACGTAGAGGCTATCGAGACGAAGGGCTCTGACCAGGCACGCTGGGTCGGTCTCAGCTATAGCGACAAGGCTGCTGAGATCCGTCGTATGATCAATCGCGCAGACTGCCCCGAGATCGAGCCTACACAGGAGTTCCGCCAGGAGGGCTTTGACAACTTCACCCTCACTGACGACCACGGTATGGTTATGATCGGTAAGGCTAAGAACCAAAACGGTCGTCCCTTCTACATGATCAAGAACTCATGGGGTGAGAGCGGTCAGTACAAGGGCATCTGGTACGTATCTAGAAACTACGTAGCAGGTCGCACGATGAATATCGTCGTACACCGTGATGCCATCCCCGCAGCTATTGCTAAGAAACTCGGTTTGAAGTAATCTCTCCTCGCTAGACAACTAAGGAGCCCCCACACCAGTCCTAGAGACCGATGTGGAGGCTCTTTTTTTAGTATCGACTTAAGCTGCAGGCTTCACCAGGCGGGTCGACTAATGTCCTCCATTCCGGAAATCTTACGAATAGCCCTTTGTAGGGACGCACGGTCGTGCGTCCGTTGCATCAAAGCAAGACGAATAGTCCTTTATCATTATAATCTTGACACTGTAGCCTTTAACGGGGACGGACGCACGACCGTGCGTCCCTACAAGTCGTTACTCGTCTCATCGGGCTAACCGATTTGCGAAATCTAGGATGCCCTAGCGAGGCAATAATTTCCGCTCGAAGTCGTTCTCTTATTGTCACTCTTCGGAGGCAAACGGCATAAATTCATCGGGCTGAAATTTGGCTATTTCGAAATTTATTCCGACCTTTGGCGGGAAAGTAGGTGTTGTTTCCTACCGCAAGCAACCGGTACAAGAGACGCTATCTACAGTATATCAGTTCTTTAATTCACAAACTATCGACAGAAGCAAATTAAATATCGACTAGACTCATGATTAGTAAGAGTAATAGCTTTGTCGCCTTCGTGGGGCTTCTCTTTGTAGCCTGTGTCCAACTAGCTGCAGCGCCTTCGCCCCAACTGAAGACCACACAACCTCCACAGAAACTAGTGTCCCCTACGAGAGTTGTAACCTCTCGCGACTCCCTCAGTGGTAGAAATCTGCTGGCAGATGGGTACACTATAGAGACGGCAAAAGATGCCGAGACACGCATATCTAGCGCTGAGATGGAGCGCGCACTCGAGAGAGAGGCTCTCGAATACCCTGCGATAGATCTATATGGCGAAGACTCGTGGACTGACTGGGTAAACCCCTTTGCGGGTAAAAGTAGCCCACGTATCCCCGCTACATATAATATCGACTGCTCGGGCTTCGTCATGCCTCTAGAGGGTACTATGCGTGTCACTTCCAATTATGGCTATCGTGCTCGCTATCGTCGCGAGCACAAGGGCATCGACCTAGCACTCCGCACAGGCGATGACGTACGAGCAGCTTTCGATGGCAAGGTGCGCATCCGAGGCTACGAGCGTGGTGGCTATGGTAACTACATTGTGATAAGACACCCCAACGGTCTAGAGACTGTCTATGGACACATGAGCCGTTGCATTGCACGGGAGGGACAAATAGTCCGGGCTGGTGAAGTCATCGGCAAGGGCGGTAGCACGGGGCGTAGCACAGGACCACACCTACACTTCGAGACCCGTTTCCTAGGCATTGATATCAATCCCGCTAGGATCATTGACTTTGGAGTAGGCGCTCCCCAAAGTGACTACTACACCTTTGTTGCTCCTAGGGGATATAAGACCTATGCTTACGAGGACGTAAACTCTCAGAGCAAGGCTGGTGAGGCTAAGTACAAAGCAAAAGCTCAAAAGAGCCGTGCCAAGGCATCGAACTCGCCTCGCATATACCGTGTCAAGAAGGGTGACACACTCTCGAACATTGCTAAGAAGACGGGCGTCTCCGTGAGCCATCTCTGCAAGGCAAACAACATGTCCTCACGAGCTACACTACGCCCAGGGCAAGCACTAAAGTATTAGCTAGCACACAGCTTCAAGACGCTCTCAGGAGCTAATCTAAACGCGGATACCCCGCCCCCCTCTGAGAGCAACAAACATTATTCATGAAATAAATCAGAGAGCAAGGTGAGTCTTCGGAAGCGCTTTGCTCTCGTCACATTTGATCCATTCATACCGATGCGACTACGATTGACGACTTTTTATGCCTTACTCTTACTACTCCTACCTTTGTCAGGGTGGGCGCAACAAGATCTCATAGACACCACGCAAGCCGTGCAAATACTGCAGCAAGCCGAGCAGCGTGGGGAGGCTCGCTATGGAGTCTCCGTGTGGCGCATCGACGAAGCTAAGCCCCTACTTGACTACCGAGGCAGGGAGCGGTTTACACCCGCCTCCGTGACCAAGATCTTCTCCTCCGCCACGGCACTCATAGCCTTAGGAGCCGACTATCAGTTTCCCACAGAGATCGGTTACCGCGGCACCATCACAAGCGATGGCGTACTAGATGGTGACCTCATCATCGTAGGGCATGGCGATCCTTCACTCGAGTCGAAGCATTACCCTCGCCGTAAGGGAATCTTCTACGATCAAGTCTACCTAGCGCTACAACAAGCAGGCATTCGTCAGATACGAGGGCGCATCGTCGTCGACGCTTCTGCCTACTGCGATGAAGGTTATCTGGAGGCGTGGCCCCGTGAAGACTGGGGCAGACGCTATGCACCAGCCGTCTATGGAGTCAACCTCTGCGACAACATCATGCAGGTCGGCATCTCCGCACAGGAAGTAGCAAAAGGGGCTACGGTACCCACCTTTCTCCATCCCTCCACGCCCGGTCATGCGTGGCAGATGAACATACAGCTGGTCAAGCGTGGCAGTCAATTAGCCATATCGGCAGATCGCGACTCCCGCACCACACGCCGTCTCTCGGGTCGCCTAGCTCGTGGCAGCTCTAAGCGACAGATCATCTCTTGCGATCTGAGCAATCCCGCTATGGCACTAGCGCTACAGCTAGCAGAGCATCTACAGCGACGTGGCATAGAGCTCTCAGACTGCCAGAGTGTCGCCTACTATGACAAGTCCGCTCCGACACTCACTACCCTACTCGACATCTACCTAAGCCCGCACCTGAGCGAGCTAATACGCACTTGCAACTATCACAGTGTCAACCTCTACGCTGAGGCACTCCTCCGCAGCATCGGCAATCGCTTTGGCTCCGTGCAGCAGGGTGGATGCATCTCGACAAGCGAAGCGCTGCGACAAGAGATGAACTACTGGCGAGAGACCTGCGCTCTATCGGCTGACGAGCTGGAGCTCTACGATGGCTCTGGGCTATCACGCCGTAGTAAGCTATCACCTTATGCGCTGACCGCAGCATTGCGACAAGTTTACCACCTACCGCTGCCAGTCTCCGATCCATTCATCCTCTCCTTGCCTCAAGTGGGTCGCGAGGGCACTGTCCGTAACTTGCTCTCAGCGTCGCAGATCACCGCTTACTTCAAGAGTGGCTCCATACGAGGCGTGCAAAACTATGCTGGCTACGTCAGCTACAATGGGCACACCTACTGTGTCTCGCTCCTTGCCAACGACATGCGCCATCGGGGTACCACCCGTCGCACCATGACGCAAGTACTAAAGGCTCTTTTCTCAAATCCCCCTGCACCAAAAGCCTCTAACTCCTAACCGATCGACCCCCCAAACGAGTTTATCTAAAACCTCCAGGGAGGAAAAAAATAATACTTCGGAAGAATCAAACGATACTTCGGAGGAATCAAACGATACCTCCGAAGAATTCTGGCGTGAAGGTCAAATATCAATATCACCTCTTCTAAGTCTCAGGGAGTCATAAGGAAAGGTGGTGATGAAAAGGAAAATTTGCCCAAGATTTGGAAGTTTGGCTTCTTATGTCTAACTTGGCAGTTAGAAAGAATATTATTGCGGTAGCACTAATCAATGAAACAATGATATGAATACAGAGGTTGTGAGGCTTGATCCTCTACAATAAGCTTATAGAAAAATAACCTTGGGTTATAATAGGTCTCTAGTAGAGCTTTTCAAAATATAGAATGCAAGCATCAATGTATGATAATGTGATAAACAGCAAGTGTAATATGAACAGGAAGAAATACCTCACTTTATTTTCAATAATATCTGTGCTACTCGGTGCGTTCTCGTCACTCAACGCACAACAAGTTGTAGGGACCATTATTGATTCCGATGGAGAACCCATTCCTTATGTGACGCTAACGACATTAGCTTCTTTAGAAAAAGATGCCGAAACGATCCAGATACACTACACCGACTCCCTAGGGTACGTCGCCTTTGACCTTTCGGAGAAAGAGACGGCTATTCGAGCAACGTTCCAAGGCAAGGTTCTCTTTGAGGAGCTATTGCCGGCTCCGATCAATGGGATCATTGACCTCGGGAAACGCCAAGTCTCTATCTCAAATGAATTGGACGAAGTAGCTGTCACGGCAGTAAGACGAGCGGTTCGGATGAAAGAGGGAACCCTCACGTTCGATATCAAGCATACCCCAATGTATCAACTCAAAGGGTATAACGCCATTGATTACCTCAGAAGAACCCCTCGGGTAAGCCAGTCGGGAGATAGCTTCTTAATCGACGGCAACCCAGCAGAGGTGCGTATCAATGGGCAGAAGACCAACCTATCAGGTGCTACCCTTAATGACCGTCTGCAAGCTCTTCGCTCAGATATGATTGAACGAATTGAAGTGCAGTTAGGGCAGTCGGCTGATCTCGGAAGTGGTATTACGGGTGGATATATTAATGTTGTTCTGAAAGAGATCAACGGATATACGGGCTCTCTATCTGCCGACTTTGGTTATGCTGGCAACGCTATTAAAAATGGGAAAAAGCATCCTGCCCACGATGAAGGACTTTATGCTCGCTTCGTATATGGCAACTCTCGTGTGCAAGGGTTTGCAAATGCCTCTGTGAGTTCGTCGAGATATCCCCATTACTTTGTGGAAAGAGAGTACTACTTCGACAACAAAGTCATCAAGGAAAATAACCATTACCTTAGCAATAAGTACCTGGCGTATAGCTTCAACCTTGGAGCTAGTGCTCAGCTCGGCGAGTTACACTCCATTAATGGCACGGCAAGTTATCGCAGAGCTCCTAACTCTCTGTATGAATCAGTTACAGCGTTAGAGCAGCCAACCACGCCCCTACTGCAAGACATACTGACTAACGGGGAAAGTAACTCTACCTCTTTCACTGGGGAATTCAATCATTCATGGCACTCTAGAGACGATAAATACAACTGGCTAAACTCCCTCTTCTATTTGAAGAAGAAAGCACATGCCACAGATATTTCACGCTACTCGACGGATGGAAACCTTATTAAGGAGGAGCAGAATATCAACGATGCCAGCAATCAACAATTCTACGCTGCGACTCAGTTATCTACACAACTAACCCCTATATGGGCTCTAGAGTCTGGCGCCTCATATACGATGACTAAAAGCAACACCAACTATAGCTTCCACGGACAAGGGCAATCTCAATCTCTCACAGACGCTCACTCTTTGTACGAAGAGCATTTGGCCATTATTTTTGCCCAGCTACAGATGAGTAAAGGGGTATGGAGCTTAACAGGAGGATTGAAATACGAACATACTTATGCCTACTCCCGAACAGCTGATAAGAAGCTTAATGTGGGGCAATTGTTGCCTTCTATAAGAATTGGGTATAATGCAGGAGCATATGGTAATATCAGTCTGAGATATTCCAAATGGCTCTTCCGTCCGCCATTTGCGCTTACCAATAGCTATCGCACAAAAAGGAACGACTACCTCTACTCCGTTGGCAACCCTGAACTACGCCCCGCCTCTACCCATTCATTTGGATTAGACTATTACTGGAAGTCATTAGGTTTAGGTCTCAGCTACTCTATCACCAATGATTACCTGCAAAATAGTTACTTCTACGAAGCCCCAATCGTCATTGTCACCAATAGAAACATGCCTACTCAACATAAATGGACTGGTAACCTTTCATACTCAGGAAATATTACCCCCTGGTGGTATACTTCCGCAGAGGTAGGAGTGGTCTTTCAATATCACCCAAAAGCAATTTGGCTGAAACGGCATACACAGCCTTACGCTGATTTTAATAACACATTTACCCTTGCTTCGGGTCTACAACTTAACGCTGGGATATCCTATGCACACAGCTGGATGATGCAAGATGTATTGGTAGGGAAAAGACTAACAAGCAAGATAGATATGAAGTACCAACCAAGTGGAAGTGATTGGGATTTTTCACTCGCCATCAACAACCCGATTCGGATATCTCGTACAGAGAACGAGTACAGACAAGACCGCAACCTCAAGGTGCTCTATTTTGAAGATACCGCCTTCCCGTCAGTAAGCTTCTCTATTTCCTACTACTTTGGAAAGATGAAGGCGCACTCAAAACCCAATATCCTTAATATGGATCAATATAGACTATGATACAAATAACGGAAGATGCCGAAAATCCGATCAATAGAGTAGGCAAAAAGAATTTATTGCAATCTCTGCATCAGAACAAAAGAAACTACGCTCTGTATTAGCCGACAAGATATGAAGATTACAAAAGTAACTTCCACCATAGCTATGATACTGTGTTGCCTTGGTATGTCTCTACAGGCTGCGACGGCACAGGAAGTAACAGGTCGAGTCGTCTCAAAGGAGCGTACTCCGCTGGAGAATGTGCATGTGTTGCTATATAGTAACCAAGACTCCACGTTGCTTACGATGGCGGTGACGGATAGTTTAGGAAGGTATGCGATGAAACTCCCAGAGAAGGCGTTCAGCGCCACCTATTCACTCATTGGAGCTAAGCAAGTCACTATCCCATACGATATCACACTAGAAGCTTACCGAGAGGTGATTATGGAGGATGATGACACTGCACTCGGAGAGGTGGTCGTCTTAGCGCATCAAGTGCGTACTAAGTCAATCGTAGGTGGCATCGAGTGTCGTATCCTTAATCAAGACTTAATCAGCAATCGTACTGCCGTAGACCTTCTTGCCTATGTGCCGATGATCTCAAAGAAGGGTTTGGACAGCTATTCCGTGGTAGGTACGGACGATGTCGTGTTCTTTATCAATGGCCGTCGCTCCCTCATGTCCATGTCGGCCTTAATGAGCTATCTAAAGACGCTATCAGCGAGCCAGATCAAATCGATGAAAGTACTTTATCAACCCTCACCAGAGTATGGCGTCGGTGAACGTACAGCAGTCATCGACCTTGTCATCGAGGACAACAATGTGGGGTTCCAAGGGAGTCTGCGTGGAGAGCTGATCCGCACTAAAAGGTGGAAGGAGACGCTTAGCACGACACTCGTCTATCAGGCACCCAGATGGCAAGTGCAGCTCTACGCTGGGGCTCGTAACTTGAGAGACTATGAGCGATCTGAGGGAGAGACTCACTACTTGCAGTCGGGAGTGATCAATACCTCGGAGCAGCTCCGAGACACCCGTCGTCGTCAATATGACCTCAACTTGACGGGAGAATACAAAATTGCAGAGGGACATACGGTGGGAGCCTCAATAGATCTCTATCGCTATGGAGGCAAGCCACATACTACTATAACCGACCAGTATAGCTCCGTCGGCATAGACTCGACCTTCACGGGACAGATCAACAGAGACTATGTGGATAGCTACCTAGGGAGCATCATCTACTACCAAGGCAAGCTCCCCCATGGTATGTACTTGACGGCAGAAGTTAGCGGTCTATGGAGTGACTACCGCCAGACGATGAGCCAACGCTATAACAGGAGTGACCTGCCGAGTCTTCCATCCTACTTGGACTACCAGTTCAACCTCCCGATGTCAACGAGTGGCTACTCCTTTAAGACGCAACTATCGATCCCGCTCTCTGAGAAACTGTACTTTTATTTAGGCGACAATAGTTCGCTAAGCCAAGCTCGCTACAGTGAGACCTACGACATCCGTGTGATCCCAGGTAGCTTTCGTCCAGCAGACCGCACATTGCATTACAGCGAGATGCTGCATCTCCCTTATCTCTTGGCATACTATCAGCTTCCGTATAATATCACACTGTATGGTGGGCTGTATGGGCAGTATCATAGTACATCGGGGGCTTATGATGATGGTGCGAGGCAACACTATTCTGGGCGATGGTACCTGCTCCCCTATGCCAGTGTGTCTTGGAGACAAGGTGCATTGAGTCTCTCGTATGGCTTCTCCATGAGTAATAACTACACCTCCTTTGCATCGTACTCGCCCTTTGTCAAGTGGACTGCAATGAATGCCTACACGCAAGGCAATCCAGAGTTGAGACCAGCTCGCTCTATGTTTCACTCCTTGACGGCTCGCTACCGCAACTTTTATGCACAAGCTTATTACGGAGAGACGAAAGACAACATCGGTAGCTTTGCTATACTGACTCCTGATCGAGTAATTGCTACTAAGAGCTACAACTACGGTGTCGGTCGGTCGCTGAGCCTTTCTATGGGATATGGAGGTAACATCACCTCGTGGTGGTATGCCAATGCTAATGTGTCGGGACGATACACTTCTAATGAGGTGACCATAGCGGGGCTTCCTCAGTATGGGCATAACTACCGAACCTGGATGGCGGACGGCTCCTTCAACAATGCCTTCACGCTTTCAGACCGCTACGACTGGACAGCAGATATCAACTTCAGCTACTCATCTCCTTACCACTATCTCTACACCACACAGGATGGGATGATGCAATGCAATATTATGATGAGCAAAGGCGTTGGTTCCCGTGTGATGCTAACTTTATGGGCATACAAGTCTTGGAGGCAAAGCCTCGGAAACGGCATCCACTCGTGGGGCTTAACAGAGAGTCACACGTCGGACTTCGATCGGTGGACGAAGTCGTGGGGCGAGGATATGGGCATCTCGCTATCCATCGCTTACTACTTCGGTAAGTCATCGCTCAATCAGAAGATCCAAGCGAAGCGATCTGACGCCTCACGCATTATTTCCAACGACGATAAATAGAATGCTTTTCACTGATTGAATGACTTCAAGAAGTCATTCCTCTGAATAAGAGTTGGACGTAAAGATCAGAACTTCCTCATTCCTCCGCGGGAGTCGTAATCCTCGAGCCAGGGCTGACGCATTATACCCTGTATCCAAGGAGCTATTCCTGACGCCAACCGAGGAATAGATGGATTAAGTCTTGCTACATAGCGCTATGGACTTACACTATTGCTACTCCTATATCTCCATTGAGGTCAATTCCTCGGAGCAAAATCCCAAATAGCTCGGAGGAAATCGACCAATTCTTCGGAAGAAATTTCTCTTTCTTCCGAGGAATGAAAAAATTCTTCCGAAGAATCAACTCATACTTCGGAAGAATTTTTCATTTGCTCACTGGATAATCCTAGATCTTCCACGGAGGATTGTTCTATTTCCTCCATTTCCCGAGATCCTTCATTAAGGCGTAGGTAAACCTACCCCGGATAATGCGTCAGCCCTGCCCAATGAGAGAAGAGAATGCTGTATCTGCGCACTTTTTCGTACCTTTGTCTCTAGAAGCGGATGAGTCACTAGATCGATGCGCTCCTAAGCTGTACAGATCCAAAGAGTTGCACAATATGATACAGCACATGTAGGAGGGGCTTACGATCTGCTACGGAAGTAGCTTTGGCTCTGTCTCGACCTAGATAATAACGACCGAGCAGAGCGTCCCATATCATATAGGACTGACCCATCACTCAGCCTATTCACACATTACACACCTTACTTAGGTCGACCTTGATACTAGCTAGCTGTCTCGCCACAGCTCTTGTTAGATCGTTGATTCTGTTGCCTCTATCATCTCGCTTGTGGCTTCACACCGGGGCTCAGCATTGTAGCGTGATAGACCTTTGCAACAAGCAGTAAGGTGCATTTATCCAGCATAACATAGTACACCACCATGCAGAAGTACACCATCGTAGATCTCAACGGTATGACGGAGGAGCAACTCAAAGAGGTTGCCTCCGAGCTAGAGATTACCAAGATGGCCTCCGAAAAGAAGGAGATCATTTACCAGATTCTAGACGCTCAGGCGGAAGCTGTAGCCACCCAAACAGTCGAGCAACAGCAAAGTAACAAGCGCAAAGAGAAGCAGGGCAACTCCCGCAATAACAAAGCAAATAAAGAGGAGAAAAAGGACTCCAAAGACGAGAGTACTAAGCCAGAGCGAAAGAATCAATCGAATTCTCGACAGAACAAGCGAAATACTAAAGCAGACAAGAGTGGCTCAGCCGATCAACCCACTGAGATAGACCGCCAAGAGGCTATCGCTATCGTCGAGGAGGCAGCTGCTACACAGTCTGAAGAGAAGGCCGCAAAGCGCAATAATAATCAGCGCAATAACAACAATAAGGAGCGCAGCAATCGAAATAACAAACGCCAGGAGCCGACGAATCAGTCTGACAAGTCTGATAAATCTGAGAAGGAGGACAAACAGCCCTCAGACAAGCGCACGCAAGGTAAGCAAGAGGTGGAGGAAGAGCAGCAGGAGACCCCTATGGTCTTCACCCATCCCGATGCAGACTCACTGCTAGGCGAGGTACTCAGCGAATCACACAAAGAACCCCAAAAGGCAGACTCCGACGAGTCAGCACAGAAAGGTAAGCAACAGAACAACAAAAGCAAAGAGGAGGAAGAGGAGACTTCATACGACTTCTCCGACATACTGACCGCTAGCGGACTGTTAGAGGTTTCCCAAGAGGGATACGGCTTCCTCCGCAGCTCAGACTATAACTACTTCCCCTCACCAGACGACATCTACGTCCCAGCGGACATGATCAAGAAGTGGCACCTCAAGACGGGTGATGTCCTCGAGGGAAGTATCCGCCCGCCTAAGGGTAGTGAGAAGTACTTCCTACTACAGAACATCCTGCTCGTCAATGGACGTCATCCTAAGGACAATCTAGATCGTGTCTCCTTTGACATGCTAACTCCACTCTTCCCAGAGGAGAAGTTTAAGCTAGAGTCTCAGGGCATCGCAGCAGTCTACGACAAGACCGCCATGCGCATCGTGGATCTGGTCACACCCATCGGCAAGG